>Ga0256405_10003691_pt1 | contig 30949 bp, 27 predicted proteins | sample RumenRJG_02DNA_FD_189096 | JGI IMG/M metagenome (GOLD analysis project Ga0256405, IMG submission 189096) | Bovine rumen microbial communities from Lethbridge, Alberta, Canada - RJG_02 | ecosystem: Host-associated > Mammals > Digestive system > Stomach > Rumen | place: Canada: Alberta...
AAATTATTATGGAAACACGTTATGTAAAGTTTGGCTCCCAAACAAGTATTTGAAGTGTCTGGGAAGAAGACATCCAATGGAAGAAGTTTCAAATCTTTACATAATCTCAGACTTTACATACGCTGCCGAACACAAACACTTCATCGGGCTTCAACTCCGATATCCGCTCCGGCGTAAACTCCGGGCGCTCAATTCCATTGTACGTTCTCATTTCAGATAAACAGATTACCGCTTGCCTTTATGCTTGAAAAAACGCAAAGCCTTCTGAAGTACATAAGAGAAATAGCAACCTTCAGTTATAACATAATAGGTCCCTTCATTGATTTCACCGGCATAATCATTCATTGTGTTGTCACAATAACCACGATACTTAAAAAAACTGCGAGACTCCAACAGCATTTCATTGTTTGAGGAGTCAAAGATTCCCTTATAAATATACTTTGGTTTCATGCTCAAAACGTATATCAAGCACGAAGTTACGAAGAATTCCCGGAAATCCCTCAGGAATTCTTCGAGTTCGAATCCCAAAAACTCCGCAACTCCTACGGTTCTGTGACCACATTCTCATGGCTGTAATTGCAAAAAACAAATGCACCTTTCACTAGGAACACCAGGGCTCCCACATACAAAGCAACAGAAACAACAATCTCAAACATGGCTCAAATCGTTTAACTGTTGCAAAGGTAATCTTTGCTTGTGCCAAGCTACTGCGTAAGCTCCAATGACCTGGCGATCTCCGTCATTTTCTTCTCCAGACAAGCATTCTTCCCACACTCAAACACCACATAATCAAACGCTTTCGCGGCATCGTCCACTGCTTCCCCCATATCGATTTCCTCTCCGAACTCCACAGAGAAATCCATCCGCTCAAGCCTTTGAGAAACCTTATGCAGCACCTTCAATCCGCTTTCGTTCGCCCCCGTACGTAACTCATGAAGCAGCCGGTTCCGATACCATTCCAGCCGCGATTCCACGCCCGACAGCCTGTAGTACGTAAAATCCTTGTGAAACAGGTAATGGTGGACTATATCTATCATTGAATTCCCCTTTAGAACCAACCCAAGCACGGTCGGCAGCTTCACCTCCGTCGGAATCTCATCCGATTCCACAACTCCACCTTCAAAATATCCACGCTCGCTAAAGCAGGAAATCCCCAGCTCTTCGAAAGCCGATGGCCCATACAAGAATGACCGTTCTTTCTCAACCTTAGCCAAGGTTCTCTCATCCCTTTTATCATCAAAGAAAACATCCAGACAACGGCCAAAGTATTCACCTGGGCAGATAATATCGAACAGCGTCATCGAGGCTCGGAATCTCTCCGCATCTTCCCACCCATCCATAATATCCTCAATGAACATTGTATCATGCATCAGAACGACGTATGTGATATCTCTCAGCCTGCGCCCAAAATCTCCATGTTCCATGTATTGGCGCGCCTCATAAAGAGACTCAATGCCGTAATACTCAGCATCGTAGCCCCTTTCCAGCCCCTTAAGCCGAGGAAAGATATACAGCATCCAGTCTGACTGTTTGCGCCCAGACCGGATTTCATCGAGGGCGGTTTCATACCCTAAAGGGCCTTCCTGGGCTTCCTCAAAGTGTTTCAGCTTGCTCATTGCTCCGCAATCTTATGCCAGGCGTCCTTTGCCGTCGAAGGCGGGATAGGGGACACAAAGGCCTCACGACGGGAGGTCTTATCTTCTCCGATTCCCTTGATCCAGGACAGTTTTACGCCCACCAAACTGGTCATCTTAATCGCATTGTTGCGATGATAGTCCTCGACATACCATCGGTTGCTCTGATAAATCAGCTCAATAGTTTCCTCGCGACTTAGCACGTAGAAATCAAACTTCATCTGATGTCCACTGCCTTCCGTGTGGACAAACACCCATGGGCCGATAACCGCCTTCTCGATGTTTGCCCTATCCAGCGCCTGCTCGATGCTTAAACCGGTAGGGAAGTTTGGGTTCTTCTCATCGCTGGTTTTTACTTGCACCTGCTTAAAACCGGTGTCCGTGGGGCAAATAATATCCACACGGGCGTAATTCGTGTGGATATTATTCGCGTTAATAGCATCTATGCCCATCTGCAGAAGACGGACAACAACCATATTTTCGCCGATGGCAGCCAGCAGTTGTTTCTCTTTATTCATAACGTTTCCAGATTATTCGCCAGACTCATCATAATATTCCGCCGAAATCTTCTCCCTGAAGCTTCTCCGCTCTTCGGCCGATGCACAGGGCGCAGCCATATCGAATAGGGCCATCTTCTTGTTGTAGCGCTTCCGGGCGCGGCGTTCCTTCTCAAACACAGCCTGCGTTTCGGCCTCGGTTTTCTCGAACTTCACCACATTCGTGATAGAGAGGCTGACGGTAACACCGTCTACATCGTGGTCCGTTCCCATATAGGCGAAACTCCATCCTTCGGCCTTAAGGTGCTTAATCAGCGCCTGCACGGCCTTCAGGGAATACTCGCTGGAGCTGTTCTCCAGGCCGTCTGTGATGATGGTCACGATTACGGACACATTCGGATCCCCGTTGAGCTCTTTCTGAAGCCGGGTCAACGTCTGGCCGATGGCATCGTACAGGGGAGTGCAAGCCCCGGGCACATAGGTCTCCGTTGTAAGGATGGCCGCCTTGGCCGGATCCTCGTTCCAATAAACATTCTCAATAGCTGTGCTGTCAAAGAGCACCAGCGTCATAAAGTGTTCCTGCGTCTCGGCATAGGTTTTGGCATCGGCCTTAATACCGCCCAGCACCTCGTTGTAGCCCTGGATGGCCGATTTCTGGATATCCCACATTGAACCGCTGCGGTCCATGATAATTACGTTGTAAACTTTGGTTTTGCTGCTTGTGTTTTCCATGATGTTGTGGATTTTAATTGTTAATTGCGTCATTTCGACACAAAGGTAAAAACAATAATCGAACCAAACAAATATTTCGCGTAAAAATGACACAAAATTTTGTAAACCCATAAAAATAGTCTACCTTTGCTATTGCTATGGGTAAAGATTACACATTTGTCAGGGGCGCTGCGTTCCCTTATCAGTACAAGTACGAGCATCCTGCCGTCACCACGGACTGCGTAATTTTCACTTACGAAGACTGGAAGCTTAAAGTCCTTCTGGTACGCAGAGGCGGCGAACCCTATAAAGGAGAATGGGCCCTGCCCGGCGGTTTCCTGCGCAGCGATGAAACTGCCAAAGAAGGCGCCATGCGTGAATTGCAGGAGGAAACCGGCCTTGTTGCTTCGGCGATAGGGGAGTTGGGCGTATTCTCTGACCCGAAGCGTGACCCGCGCGAGCGCGTAATTACCATAGCCTTCTATGCGCTTGTGAAGCCCTCCGAAGTTGAAGGTGGCGATGATGCCGATGAAGCCGCCTGGTATTCCATCGACGCGCTTCCTGCCCTTGCCTTTGACCACGCCGACATTATCAATACCGCCCTGGAGCGCCTTCGCAGGGACATTCACTTCGAGCCCATCGGCTTCGACCTCCTGGATGACGAGTTTACCATCCCAGACCTCCAGTGCCTCTACGAGATCATCCTGGGCGTCAAGTTCGACCGCCGCAACTTCCAGCGCAAAATCATGGCTTCCGGCATCCTGGAAGAGGCTGATGCCGAAGAAGAATTGAGAGAGCCCGAAGCCCCCATGATGAAAAAATGCGCCGCAGAGCCGCTGCCCGTCATGGCCGATATGAATATGGAGTTCTGCGGCATGCCCGAGCCGATGGCAGAAGCCTCAGCCAAGCCTAAGCGCCGTCCCGGCCGCATCGCCTCACTTTTCCGCTTGAACAAGGCCAAGTACATGGAGTTGAAGGATGAAGGAAACAAAATGGAGTTTTAATGGACCACCTTCCTCTCAGCGATATTCCCATGCTGGTCTCGACCATCAACTTCCTCCTGAGGGACGAGATCTTCGACAACCTGGACCAGATATGCTACTGCTTCAACGTGGAACGAGAGGAGATGGACCGTTTGTTGGCCAGCCAGGGCTATGTCTATCAGGAACAATACAACTGCGTGAAATGAAGGCCGATAGAAACGCCATTGAGCAGGCTTACGCCTTCTTCCATCAGAAGCTGAAGGTCTACGAGCATTCAACGTCCGAGAAGGAAATGGACCATATAGAGGACTGCATTGCAAACTATGCTAACTCTATGTCCCCACAACTATTCGTAGAGCTCTCAAATGGCAACGAAGCCTTCCTACACGAACACACCACCTTCCAGGATGACCTGAAGAAGGCGGTGTGTATAATGGAAGAAATGTTGAATAGCCTATAGTATCTTCACAGCTATCGCCGCACACGCCTCTGCATCTGCCAGTGCATGGTGATGTTGCGTCAAATCGAACCCGCAAGCCGCTGCTACTGTCTGTAACTGATGGTTCGGTAGATCATGGCCGAAATGCTGGCGTGAAGCCCGCAGGGTGTCATGGAACTCGTAATCCGGATAATCCATCTGATACACCTTGTGCACAGCTTTGAGGCATCCTTCGTCGAATCTGGCATTGTGAGCCACCAGCGGCAACCCTTCAATCAGCGGCTCAATCTTGGCCCATACCTTGGGGAACACCGGCGCATCCTCCGTATCCTCGGCGCAAAGCCCGTGCACCTGCATGCAGAACCACTGGTAATACTCCGGCTCCGGATGAATAAGCGAATAGAAGGAATCCACCACCTGGCCATCCCGTACAATCACCACCCCTACCGAGCATACGCTGGACGGGCACTCATTCGCCGTCTCGAAGTCTATTGCTGCAAAGTCTTTCATGCGTATTTCCACTCGTCTTCCTCACGGATGTAAGGCACACCGTCTTCGTTTGCTACTGGAGTACAATAGCAGGAAGCCATCGCAGCAATCTCGTCCTTTAATTCTTCACGAAACCATTCTGGCTGCAATACCTCTACAGAAGCCCCGCGACTCAGTAGCTCCTGCTTGAAGTCAAACGTCGGCACGAGATGGTACTGAAAGATGGTGTAATCCTCGTCGGCCGATATCTTCTTTTGTGACGGATGCAAGGGGAGTGTTTCCATATACTTCGCCTGATAGGCTTCCACGCGCAGTTCCACCGTCACCGGCTTCAGGTCTTTCTCGGCGATAATGCCGAAGTAATTGGAGAAGAACTCCTCCGCATTGAAGTTCGCCGGTCGGCGCAGCGCTTTGTCCAGCTGCACCACCTTTATCATGCGCTCGTCCAGCGCATAGGTGCGAAGTTCCTTCTTGCCCTCCGTCTTGGCCAGCATATACCAGCGCTGCTTGAACAGCTTCAGGCAGTAGGGGTGGGAAGTGTACACCTGTGGCTCATCACGCCAGAAGCTCTGATAGGTGAGCTCGATGGCCTTCCCGTCCCGCATGGCGTTCACAATCACCGACAGCCACTTCTGGCTGGACGGAATCTTCTCAAACAGAATCCTGTCGCGCATGTCCGAACTCTCGTTCAGGAGGTTGTTCATGGACAGCGACTCCAGCAGCCACTGACGGATTCCATCACCCTCCAGGTCCTCGCTGTTGGCAATGTAGTAACCCAATGAGCGGTCGCACTTGATCTCGATGCCGAAGGTGTCCAGAATTGCCTCCCGGTGATTGTGGAAGGTCCTCTCCGGAAGATAGTTCTCGCCGAGTTTATTCACCGGGCTGTGAGCCCATAAGTAACTGATTTCCTTGAAGGAAATGTGTCCGTGCCGATTGATGGTGTCAATCAACCAGACGTACCTGTCGAAGTAATTCTTTGCCATATCAGTGTTTCTATTTCTGTTGCAAATATAGGTATAATAATTGCCATATTGTGGCAGTATTGCAAAAAAGTGGCATTTTTGTTAAAAGCCGATCTTCCGGCGCGGTGCATTGTCAATCCCTTCCTCCGAGCAGTACTCACGAATATCAGCGAATGATGGCTCAGCCCCGTGTAGATAATAAAGCAGATTTCCGCCAAAGTGGATTTGAAAAAGGGGCCAGCGGAAGGCCGTTTCAAAGGTAAGTAAGTCTCGTTGGTTTTCAAAGTTTTTTGAAGATATTTTGAGTTTCTTTCACTCGATATGATGGCCCGGTCATGTTAACCATGAAGGCTTTGTGGCAAAGCCGGTCGACCAGTGCAGAACAAAGGACTTTGTCCTTGATGATTTCCTCCCAGCGTGTAAAAGGTAGATTGGTTGTTATAATCGTGGCCTTGTCCCCGGTTCTTGTCGATATCATATTGAACAGCAGCTCAGCACCTTCCTTGTCAAAGCTGACATAACCCATTTCATCACAGATTACCAGATCATACTTCCGGAAGCGAGATTCAAGAGACTGAAGAGTCCGGTCTGTTTTTGCTTCGCGTATTTGCGTAAGCATGTGAGGCACAGTTGTAAAGTATACGGTGTAACCTTCCATGCAGGCCTTGATTCCGAGTCCTATGGCTATGTGCGTTTTCCCGGTTCCGGGATTACCATACATAACTATATTACGCCCGGCGCGTATGAAGTCAAGCGTCTCGAACTCAGGGAGAAGATTCCGGCCATCGGCCGGAAGATCTTCCCTGACTAGTTCGGCAAGGTACTTCATTTGAGGGAAGCCCGCCTTGTGTATGCGCGTGTACTTTCTATGTTCATATCGCTGGTCGACTTCCTTCTGGAGAAGCGTGGCGAGGAAGCGGCGATAGTCCCAGCCGCTGGCGAGAGCTTGTGTAATAGTGTCCTCCAGGCAGTCCTTGACTGTCGGAAGCTTTAGCTCCTTTACATATTTGGCAATGAGCTCGTTGTCTGTTGTGAAGTGGTCCATGGTGCGTTTCATTCGGGCAATTTGGCCCCTTTTTCCATTACATTTTCAAGTTGAGAAAGAATGTCCTCGGACCCCGTCTCTATTTCGATGAACTCGTCCGTTTTCTGCTCCTCTCTAAAGCCTTCATCACCGGATTTCATCGTCTGCAAGGCTACCTTGAAGTGATCCGCCGTGAAGGTTTTCACCCCATTGGATCTAATGAGGGACGCTGCGTCTACTACTTCTTCATAGGCGATATCATTGTCCCTGACGTACTTAACCAGTTTGAGGAACTCTTTCCCATTATTCTTGAAGAACTTGTGGTAGATGACCTGCATGCTCATCGGCATCTGGTGGAACGGTTCGGAGTATTCAATGGCAGATGTCTTCTTCATAAGAGTGGAGATATAGTGATTGATGTCAACAATCCATTCATTTGAGCCATAGCTCCTTATGTGCTGTGCAACCTTCTTGTGAGTTTTGTCGTGGATGACAATCTTCTCGCTATACATGCGCACGATCACCGTCTCTCCTACCAGATCATCGGGGACGGAGTAGTGGTTGGTCTTGATGCAGATGGTCGACTGCTTATCTACCTTATATTCAGACAGTTCGTAGCATCCAATTTCCCCGGGATAGGGATTGAGTGCGTTGATGTCCTCCTCAAGCATCTGGGGTTTATTCTCTGTAGCTGTACTCCCGCTTTCGGCATTCATATCTATGCAGACCTGTCGGAGCCAGTTCCTCGCCTCCTCAATGTCATCGAAGTCTACCCTGGAAGTGAAGGCGCGTCCGCGGACATAGTCCACGCTGCGCTCCACGTTACCTTTCTCCCACCCGGAGCGGGCGTTGCAGAAGCGCCACTCGAACTTGTAGAACGTGCTCAGACGCATCAGCGCCGTCGTTGGTTTCTTCTCCTTGTCATCAAAGACCACGGCAACGCGCATATTGTCATAGACCATTACATGAGGAACGCCGGCACAGTCACGGAAGAAGTCTCGATGGGATTCCATGTAGGCCAGAGTGTCCTGACGGTGAAAGAGATACGCCATACGGCCTTTGCTGTAGGGAAAACAGAAAACGGCCATCATGAGGGTGGTGGGAACTCCGTCAAGGAACAGCTTTACCTCGCCCCAGTCAAACTCACACTCGATGCCAGGCTCACGGTGTATGCGAAGGTACACATCCTTACCCTTGGATGCTTTCTCACTCTTCTTCTTTCTGACGTATTTGCAGACACCCGAGTAGCTGACAGTCAGGCCTTTCTCCATCAACTGGCGATGGATGTCTGTATTCTTGAGACACTGCTTCCGCATACCGTTGCCACGCCTGCGGTCATTCTCCTTCAGGCAGCGCTCAATTTCTTTCGCAACAGCGTCCCGCATCACTCGTGGAGCGTATTTTCGCGAGGTGTACTTGGGTCTTGTGGCCAGGAACTCGTCTATCCCCATATCGGGATCGGCCTTGATGGCAGCCTCATATGCATCGATGAGGCGCGTTACTGTCTTCCGGTCTGCTCCGGTCCTGCGGGCAATCTCCCGCAGGCTCATTTCATCTACCCTGTAGTAGTGAAGAATTTGTTGTTTAAGGTCCATAGAAATCATTGTTTTGAGATTTACTTACGCAAATCTACAACGCTTTCCAGTGGTCCCTTTTTCAAATAGAATCGTGGGGGAATTTTGCTTTATTATTTACAATGCATACATGACTTGGTAGTCGCTCCTTACATGGAATACTCCCATATTGAATGTATCGATTAAGTTATTAATTCTAAACCTTTTATGCTATTATTAAGTGGAGTTGGGTAACAAACGGGTAACAAAACCGGAGATAAAAAAGTGCCGTCAATGTCACTCTGTCCGTACCTATATCGTACAAAATTACAAAAATTTCTTCATGACGCCAAATGAGTGCAACTCCGCATCTGTAGCGTGGCGGTTGGAGAGCAACCACCTTTCCACTTCCTCCCGGTCAAAGTATATTTCCTTCCCGTTGGGCCGATAGTAAGGAATCCGGTTTGCGTTCGTCGACTTTCACTGCAAAGGAAAACAATGCTTCGCAAACGTCCAAATTCCGTAAAGAAAAGTGCGGCAAAACAATACTCGTTTTGCCACAGAAAACCGGCCTGTCACTTCAGCGCCATTCCAGGTTCCGCAAGGAGGAATACCGGCTTGAGATGTGGCCTATGTTCTTCACCGAGCGACGCGGATACCATACTTTTTAAGGATTTTCAGCACTTTAAGCTCACTGTACATAGGAAGGTAAATCAGGCGCTCGTGCTCCTTCCCGTCCATGTTGGCCACCATGGTTATCGGCTTGTCTTCTCCGCCCGCCTTTTGCACCGCCGCACCGGCCCGGTGATATGGATTCTCCGTAGGGAGCACTTTGCCGCTCAAACCCATCTGAAAACCGTCGTACCAGATGGTCTGGGCGGCAGCAGCGGCACACATCGTGAATGCAAGCACAAAAAGGACCGGCTTCTTCATAACATCTATTCGGTGTTTTGAGGCTTGCGCTTCCAGTTCAGCAATGGCAGCAGGAAAGAAATGATTGCCGAACCAAGCCAGAAGATGCTCACGTAATGGAAATCGTGTGCTCCGGAGGCGGCATTGCTGTCCATCAGCACTCCGGTTATAACGTTCTGGAGGCCGGCGGCCGCATATGAAGCGATACCAACAATGCCAAGAGCTGCGCCGGAAGCCTTGCGGGGCACCAGGTCAATGGCCATGAGGCCGCCAAGAAAGGCAATCAGTACGCCTATGGCAATGCCGAAGAGAATCATCGCCGATATATTCACCCACTTAGCCGGTCCGCCATACAGGAACAGGGCAAGGGCAATGGCCTCCAAAACACCTGCCACAAGGGCGGGGTACTTTCGGTCTCCTTTGAACAGAACATCGGAGAGCCAGCCGGATACCACGGTGCCGATGATACCGAAAACCGGATTGATGCCAATAACCGTAGCCGCTTCTGCCAGATTATAGCCTTTCGCCTCCTGAAGGAAGATTGTTCCCCATTCATTTATAGCGTATCGGCTCATGTACATGAAGGCACTGGCTGCAGCCAAAACCCATACGCCGGGATTCTTGATTACCGAGCGCTGCATGCTGCGGGTCTGTTCCCGGGGTTTGCCTTCGCTGCCCTTCTGCTCATATTCCTCCTGCGTCATCTCCCCGGAAAGCACTTCTATGGCTGCAAGCCCCTTGCTTTCCGGCGAATTGTGGAAGAACAACAGCACCAGTACCAGCCCCGCCAATCCCGCCAGCGCGGCACCGAAGAAACCCCACTTCCAGCCGAAGGCCGCCACTATTGCGCCGACAAATATGAAGGACAGACCTTCTCCGATATTGTGGGAGGCACTGAAAACCCCGTAGAAAGTTCCCCGTATCTTCAGCGGCATCCAACGGGACAGGGAAACGATGCAAGCCGGTGCGCCCATACTTTGTGCCCAGCCGTTTCCGGCCCACAGCAGGCAGAATGCGCTAAATAGCACCGCGTTGGATATCTGTCCGTTCATGGCGCTCACACCCATCACTCCCATAGCGAAGTTCATTCCTACGGAAATGGTGATCCCGGTGGCCATAAAACGCTTGATATTGGCGCTGTCGGCAAGAAAGCCGTTCACCAGTTTGCCCACGGCATAGGTCCAGTACAGGCAGGCGCCTATTACGCCAAGCTGAGTGGCCGACAGCAGGCCCGCGTCAATGAGCGGTTGCTTCATCACACCCATGGACAGGCGGCATACATAGTACAGTGCATAGCCCAGCGTGGCGGCTATGAACGTCTGCATCCGGTAGTTCTTGTATTTCTTTTGAAGATTATCCATCGTTATTTAAGTGAATGAAGCCCGTGTTTGGCAAGCCAGCCTATCAGCAGTTCCGGGCGGTCGGTCTGAATCATGGAAACGCCCTTGTCAATGTACTGCTGATACACTTTTCCCGGGTCCCCGGCAAGAAAAGCGGCATCGTCATCATTGCCGTCGCCGCCGCAAAGGCTGGCCCAGATGGTGTTCACCCAGATTTTCGAGCCCTGCTCACGGATGAGGCGGCAGGCCGATACAAAAGCGTCATCGTCGTTATTCTGCCAGCACACTTCGTAGGCCAGAGGAACAACGCCCTGTTCCAAATAGCTGTCAAACAGCGCCTTGCCCTTCTCTTTCTGGATGTCCACAATGGGCATGTACATCATATTGTGCGGGTGGGCTTCCATATCGGCCTTCACAACCTCTATAGGTTTTTTGCCTTTGATGAGCACCTGGCCGGTCACGCCAAGTTCTTCCGTCAGTGCCAGGACCATATCGTAATAATCATACCCCTTGTCGATATTCACGCAGATGCGGCCCCTGGTGCACTCCAACGCCTCCCGCAAGGTGGGCATACGGAGGGTGTCTATCACCGCCGCCTGGTGCATGCGATTCAGGCTTAGGGACTTGATCTCGGCGAGCGTAAGATCGCACACCTTGGCGCTTTTGCCGGGATCATCCCGGAACACCTTCCTGAAATTGGTTGTTCGACGCACATCGGAGTCGTGGCACAGCACCAGGACAGAGTCCGCGGTCATGTGAATGTCAATCTCCACGATATCGGCCCCCATGGAAATGACGCTCTCTATGGCAGGGATGGAATTCTCCGGCCAGTTGCGCCAATCGCCGCGATGGCACGCTACCAGAACATACTTTGAGGTTGGATTGTGAATCTCGGCGGCAATGGCCTCGGCGCGGTTTACGGCTGTATGATTCACACAGCACGAAACCGCACAGGCGCATAGCAGCCACAATCCCAAAACTTTCTTCATTGCACGGATATCTGTTGCTCTATGCAAAGTCGTTTCCAATCAAGGTTTACCGTAAGCAGGATATTCTGCGACGATGCGCCGATAAGAATCCGGTATTCCCCGGGATCCTCTTTCCAGCTATGCGACTTTACGTCATAATAGCTGAAAGCTTCCGGGCCCAGATGGATGGTACAGCGGGCGGTAGCACCCGCGTCAATCATCTGCTTGTCGAAGCCCTTAAGTTCCCTGTCCGGCCTCATGACGGACGGATTCACGGGCGACACATATACCTGCGCCACCTCCTTCGCCGCCACCTTGCCGGTGTTGCGTACTGTAAAGGATACGTCATATCCTTCCCCGGAAGGGACTACGGAGGCGTCGGAATACTCGAATGACGAATACGTGAGCCCATAACCAAAAGGATAGAGCGGCTGAACGCCGAAATGCTCCACTCCGCGATACCCCACGAATATGCCTTCCCCGTAGGTGGCGAACTGCGCCTGGTCACGGCTGGAAACCCTTCCCGTTCCGGCATAGGCATTGGGCGTGGGCTTATACCACTTTTGAACCGGATTGGCGTTGAGCGATCCCCAGAAAGTGAAGGGCAGGCGGCCCGAAGGGGAAACCTGGCCGCTCAGGATTGCTGCCATTGCGCTGCCGCCTTCCTGTCCGGGATACCAGTCTAGGATGATGGCTTTTACCTTGTCTTTCCAAGGTTCCAGGTCGAATTCTCCGCCGGAATTCACAACTACAATCACCTTGTCCGTATATGCCGTGACACGCTCCAACAGAGTCAACTGGCTTCTGTCCAGTTTGTAGGACCGGTCATGGTCTTCCTTTTCGGTCTCGCTGTTGAAGCCCAGCGAAACTATTACTGCGGAAGCCTTTTTCAGTACTTCCGGCTGAGGAGACCCAAGCACTTCGATATCCCAGTTTTTCCCCAGTCTCCGGAGCCCGTCCACCAGTGTCACGGCCTTTCCGTCTTCCGGATTCACCCAGCCAGAACCGCCGCCGCAGACGATTTCATTGGCATTGGGGCCCATCACCACAATCTGGTTTTTACGGCCGCCTTTAAGCGGCAGAATTCCATCCTCGTTTTTCAGCAGCACCGGGCCTTCCAGTGCGATTTCATAGGCGCGCCGCTGCGACAGGGAAGGGTCTTCGGCAGCCGGGTCCGGTTCCACCGGCCCGTCAAGGAAACCGAAAGCGGAGAAAGCCGAGAGAATGTTGATGCACTTTTCGTCCAGAGCGTCTTCCGTAATCACCCCGTTCTCAAGCAGTTGCTTAATGAAACCGGCCTTGACCACCGTCCCGCCGGGCATCTCCAGATCCACCCCGGAGGTCAGGAAATCCAGTGTGCGGTAGGTGGAATTCCAGTCGCTCATCACAATGCCTTTATGCCCCCAGGCGCGGAGGTTGTCGCGGACAAGCCATGGATTCTCCGCCGCGTGCTGCCCGTTGACCGGGTTGTAGCTGGTCATTACGGCGCCGACGCCGCCCACTTCCACCGCCTTGCGGAAGGCGGGGAAGTAGATTTCGTTCATCGTACGCTCATCGGCTTCGGAGCTTACCTTGTGGCGGGCATATTCCTGGTTGTTCAGGGCGAAATGCTTGATGGTAGCCATCACTCCCTCTGCCTGCATCCCTTCGATATAGCTCAAGGCCAGTTCGCCGGTCAGGTACGGATCCTCCCCGAAATACTCGAAATTGCGTCCGCACAGGGCGCTGCGGTAGATGTTGACGCCAGGGCCCAGCATAATGGACACTCCGTGTGCCTTGGCGGCGCAGCCGATGCCGGCCCCCATCTGGCGCATCGCGTCGCGGTTCCAGCTGGCGGCGGCGGACATCCCGCAGGGGTAGAATGTGCTTTGGATGTAGGTGCTGCCTATGTTGCGCACGCCCTGGGGGCCGTCGGCCATCCACAGGGCAGGAATGCCAAGCCGGGGAATGCCGTAAGTGCTGAACCCGCCGGTCTTGCCGGCGATGAAGTCAATCTTCTCGTCAAGAGTCATTTGGGCCACGAGCGCAGCGGCGCGTTCCCTGTCGGCCCCGGAAATTCCGGGTCCGGCCAGTGCAAGGCTGGAAACCAGCGCGAGCGAAACGATAAGCAGTGTCTTTTTCATAGTCATTTAATACCGTATTTCCTGAGAATTCTGAGAACGGGCTTTTTTACGGAGCGAGCCCACAGGGTGTATCCGTAATCTCCGGGATGAGTGCCGTCCACCGAGGTGTAATGGTCCGGAGACGTGGCATTGGTGGTTTTTACGTAATACACATCCTTATATCGTTTGCATGCGACCCGCATGAGCGAATCCACCAAATCCATTCGGGAGGATTCATATGCTTCGGCTTCGGTATTGAAATTCCGGCGTTCCCTGTAAATGGTCTTTTGGAAGATGAGGGGTTTCCCGGGATGGGAAGATTGCAGCGTTTCAATAAAGGGGAAAAGGCGGTCTCTGATTTCGTCAGGCGTGGGATTCGAGAAAGTATCAAACAGGAAGGCGTCCACATCCGGAGCTTCACAGAGAGCCTTCGCGAAGTAGTCCTGAAGACGGCAGCGGCCGCTCACTCCAAGATTGAGAAACTGTATTCCCGTTTCCCTGGAAAGAATCGAGGGATAGGCCATTCCTGATTTGGAAGTTGAGGCTCCGTGGGTGAAACTGGAACCAAAGACGGCAACCCTGTAACGGAAGGGATTGGGGATAGGCTCAATGTGAGCATCTTCCGGGACGCCTATTTTAACGGAATTCATCTCGCTTCTCACCGGAAGATATACAAGGCATTCCTTCATGCCTTCCGGGAGATGCTGGATGAGTTTCATGGGCTGTTCAAGACGGTTGTCGTTGTTAAGGGCCGATGCCGCCCACAGCCACATTCCATCTCTTCTTATGTACAGGTCGAAGCCACGGCCTGCGAAGCCGGTGGTTCCGCCTCCGAAGTACGCATGGGCGTACTTCGAAAGGAGGCGGATTTCATCGGCGTCTGTCCTGAATGCCACGGCAATGCCCGCTGCGTCCCTAAGCAGGTATTTCTCCTCTTTGGTGAATCCGGCGTTGAACCGCACCGTATCCATACGATGATACGGATTGGGAGTATCGGGAAACACTTTTCCGGTTATCGTCAGCTCCGTCGCTTCAACATAATTGAATTCACGTTCCGGAGCCTTTTGCGCTCCCGCCGAAAGTACCGCCAGCAGGGCAATTGCCGTTGTAATCAGTTTTTTCATGGCCTATTCGATGGTGATAACGCCGTCATTGTAAGAATCGCAAATGTTTTTACAAAACAGAGTTTTTTCATAAAGAGAAATCTATCAGGATGGGCAGGTGGTCCGACGGGAGGAAAAAGCCGTGCACCTCTGAACTGCGCACAGGCGTAGTATATGTATCTTCAATGATGTCTGCGCCGATCACCCTGTCCATAAGCGCCGGGGTGGCGTAAACGAAGTCGATGCGGGTGTTGCTCTGGGCGGAACGGAAGAAAGCGTCCGGGTGTTTTTCTTTCACCACGTCAAGGTACGGGGTATTGTCGAGAATATAGTCGTGGGCGAGAAAGCGCAGGTCGTCCTCAGGGTAGCAGTAGAAGGCGTTGTCGCGGCGGGAGACGGCATTGAAGTCTCCCATCATCAGCCAGTATTCTTCGGAGGCCGCTGGTTCCGAGAGGACCGTGTTCCGGCAGATGACTTCCATTTCCATGCGGCGGTAGCGGTCGCCTCCGTTGCGGGCTGCGTCGGCCTTCTGCTCTGCCTTGGAAGCATGCTTGAGCCGGAAATCACAAGCCAGAGGACTCGAGTGCAACGTAACTATGTTGAGTGTTTTACCGCGGACTTTTAAACGGGCCCAGCCAGCTCCGTGAACCACGAGCGAATCGGGTGCCGAGCCTGTTATACGGGCGACGTTTTTGATTGGATAACGCGAGGTTATCACCTGGGGATAACTGTCGCAATGCGCTCCGACATATATATACCTGTGGCCGTAACGGCGGGCGAGTTTCTTCCATCCTCCCACCAGATAACGGTCTTCCTCCGGTATTTTTATGTCGGTGCCTGTCTTGTAAATGGTCTGGGCTTCACACCACACACAGATGTCCGGCCTGCGCTCCTTTACCCACGAGACAAAGGCGTCGTAATTATCCTCCTGCCCCGCCCACATCCCGTTCTGGATATTCCAGTACAGGAGCCGGAGCGGCTTTTCGCCGCCCCAACTCACAGCACTGAAACACAGCACGACAAGCGCGCAGAGTGTCAGGAATTTTTTCATAGGTTTATTCGGCAGAAACGGTAACCTTGCGTATACGGTGGCTGCCGCCGTCTGCCACATAGAAAGCTCCTGTAGCGGGATCCTTGGTGAGCATTCCCTGAGCCCTGAATTTCACCTCAGAGAGGCCGTCGCCATCAACGCACCCGCCGACACAGGGCTGACCGGCGAGGGTCTTGACCACGCCCTTGGAATAATCTCCGCCAACACCGGGGATGAGAACACGGAAGGTAAGAGAGGTCTGATCGTTGAAATAGATACAGCCGTCGTTGTCCCAATAGATACCGCAGATTGCGCCGATGATGGCAGACTGCGGGTTGCCCGCGTCTCCATCGGTATAATTATCCTTCGTCGGCTTGGTACCTGTTCCTGCAACTACGGTGTACTCGCCTTTCTCAACATCGAGCAGAGACATCTTGTAGCCGCCGTTACATCCGACAGCGATGATGGTCTTTTCGGGATTGAAAGCGATTGTGTAGATGCCGGTCGGAGCATCAGTATAGGACTTGACATACTTTCCGTCGTATGCAACCACAACTTCCTTGGCATCGCGGTTTGCGATGTACATATTGTCGCTGGCGTCGAAGATGCAGGTCATCGGGACGGCAGCAGCCTTTGTCGTACCGTCTTCCTTGAAGATTGAGTATGCGGTGTATACGCCGTCCACAACTTTACCGAAAGAGCCGGTAGCTTTAAGACACACGTGGAACTCACCCTTTGAGTTGAATGCGCCTCCCCAAGGATATTTACCCGTGCCGATCTCATTTTTCGTTGCAACCATCTTCATCTCCATGTTGGTGAGATTGATGCGCTGAATTCCGTGATAGTCACCGGAGCCGCCGCGGCTGGTTGTCCAGATCTCTGTTCCGTCGGGGTTGAGTGCCATACATTCTGGCATTGCGATGTTAGCCGCGAGGCCGACACCTTCGATGTTGGTGGAAGTGCCGATGGTGTAATTACCAAGGACGCAATCAACACGATATTTCGCAACCTGATAGAAACGGACGAGACCTGCGGTAACCGGCGCTGCACCCGCTACCTTGATTGTGATCTCGTAATCCTTGAGGCTCTCAAGACCGGCGGGGACGTCGAACTTGATGCCGTCTTCACCGGAAACGGTGACAGTAGCCTCTGTTTCACCGAAAAGAACGGTTACGTCCTCAACATTATCGGTGAAACCGGTACCCACAACGGTAACTTCGTCATCCTTGGTGACCATAAGCGGGGAAACCTCGGTGATCGTGATCACGCGGTCGAACTTGTAGGTGAACATCTGAGGATCGGATGTCTCGTCGCCCTTAAGCACCAGAACGGCCACATCGCCATTCCCTTCGGGAACGATGACGGTGATAGCGGTCTCGGTGATGGTCTTGATCTCTGCGACAGCCTCTCCGAAGAGAACGGTGACAGCACTGGGATCGGTGCCGAAATTCTCACCGGAAATGACAACCTCGTCGCCGATCTTCGCCTCTGCAGGAGCGATTCCGCTCACGGTCATGGGAAGGACGAGCTTCAGATAGGTGAAAGTGATATCCTCCTTGGAGCTCTTTCCGCCCACGGTAACGGCAATCTTTGCCGCTCCTTCAGGATTCTCGGGAAGAACGATCTTGAGGGTGGTAGCAGTAGCTTCCTTCACCTCAGCTTCGGCAGTGCCGACGACAACCTTGTTGTCAGCTGCTTTGGCGGAGAAGTTCTCACCAGTAATGGTCGCCACGTCTCCGGCGTAGCCGCTTGAAGGCTGAATCTTTGTCAGAACGGGAGCCTTAGCTTCCTGTTTGCCGGTATCTTCCGGGTCTTTCTGACAGGCGGCGAAAGCCACGATGGCTGCTGCCGCAATCAATAATAACTTTTTCATTGTTTTGTGTTTTAATAGGGTTATTTGTTATAACGTATTGCTATATACTCTATAGTGTTGTCGTGATAGCCGCTGCCCGTTTCGGTCCCCATCACGGCATCCGCATAGTCGCCGCCGTCGGAACAGACGTCGGACGTGGGCATCAGACGGATGTAAACATTGGGCTTTCCAAGCATTTCAAGCGGGAGGGGGAAGTCCATCGACTTGAATCCGACAATCGAACTGTACAGAGTGTTCGACCACTGTGAAATGTCGGGAACAGTGTATTCGGCGATGAGATGCCACTTATCGTCATCGGCCGGATTCATCGAATCCACTTCACTCCATTCGGCTTTCCAATAACGCGGAACATAGAACTTCTGTGCGGTATTGAGCTGGGAAATCTGGAGGGACAGATGGTCGGTGGCAACGCCCTCGGTTGAGAAGTTCAGCATCCAGGCGTAACCGCGGCCGAGGTCGTAGTCCCACCAGTTCTGCGAACGGAAAGTGCAGTAGGTGTCGGCTGCACACCAGGTACGGCCAAACATGTTACCGCCGTTGGCGATGCGGATTTTGTTCTCCTCATCGGTTACAGAACCTTCCATCCATTCAGGATTGCCGTCCTTGTTCTCCGCCACCCAGTCGTCCATTTCCGCGTTCCAGTGTTCTTTTGCCGGATCGAGCACGATGCCGAGTCCGTTCACATTGCCCGGATGGAGACCGAACAAATAGTTGGCATTCATTCCCATCGGACCGAGATAACTGAAGCACACTTCCGACTGCAGGTGCTGGCCTCTGCGGAAATCCTCAACATCATAAGTGAAATCCTTGATGTCGGAGCCGGTGTATTTCTTCTGATATGTGTGAGTGAACCAGCCGTTGGTGCCATAGGTCGGACGCATCACCGAGTCGGCCGGATCCGGATTCCAGAAACGGTACTCGGTGAGCAGGGCGGAGAAGCTGTCTTCCACGCTGTCATTCATTTCTCCCCAGATGTCATCCTTGTCCTGATGACGGATCTGGTAGCGTCCGATGTTTCCGAGTTCCAGGTCCATATCGATGTCCAGAAGGTCGGCCCCCTGCTTCCAGGTGAAACGGGAATAGCGCTCGTGCACTATCACGCCCGAGACATTGCCGCTGCCGTATGGAAGGCGGGTTCCGTCGTTACGGTAAAGACACACGGAATTGGTGTACATATAGAAGCTGTTCCCATCCTTGTCGCGAAGAAGACGCGGATACTTGCTTATGCGGTTCACGTTGCTGGCGATGGAGTAGCCCTCATTGATCGGCATGATGGCTCCCTTGCGCAGCGGGAACTCCACGTCTTTCAGGGTAACGTACGTGAAGATGTCGTCGTCGTTAAGGTCTTTGAATGCCTTTACCTTTACCGGGACGTCGCTCTTGCTGCCGGCCGTCTGGGAGACAATCATCGATGATGCGACGCCTTTGACGCAGAAACGGGTCGGTTCCTCGTTTTTCTCCAGTTCGGTTCCCTTGAGACGGACGGTGACGTGGTCATAACGGTTGAAGATGTTGTCTTCGGGAGTGGCCGTAAGGAGCATCACCCCGCAGCTGCCGTTGTAAGCTTCCAGGTAAACGGTGCTCTTGCTGCCGCTGTAATCGATGGAAGACGTTGTCTTCTGCTCGTTCTCTCCGGCGTTGCCGCCCGGAGTATTGCTCACCACTATGCCTTCCACGAGGATGTCTTCGTTGATGACCCCGTCCTCATAGAAGCTCTTGAGGTCTGCCAGGGAGATGAGCTCGCCAAGGATCTCATTGGCGTTTTTCTGGGAGAAGTTAAGCTGCAGCTCGAACAGTTCGCCCCAACCGTCCACGAAAGACAGGACAATCGCGGCGGTGCGCACCTTTACCGGGTCTTCGTTGGGAAGCGTAGTAATCTTTATGTTCCCGCCTTCGATGGTCACTCCGGTAATCCAGTCGCTGTCTTCCAGATAGTTGACGACAACCTGCATCTCGCTGAAGTCGATATTGGTATTGATCGGGGCCTCTGTTGTCCCGCCCTTACCCGCTCCGACTATTGAGGTGTTGGCGATGGAAAGGGTGGTTTCCATCATTCCTTTCTGCTTGATCAGCACGGTGTCGCGACGCGTGTCAAGTTCCGAGCAGAGCACCACGCCGGCCATGCGGCGAAAACCTTCGTTGAGCGCTGCGGTAACGGAGAGAACTCCGTCACCCCTGCCTTCGGTCGCCCCGAGGGTAAGCCAGGAGGCTTCCCTGTCGAGCTTTACGGTATAGTCGCTGTTGGAGAAGATCTGAAGGTCTATCTTTCCTCCGTCCGCTTCGAGCAGATAAGACGCCTCCGGAGTGCCCAGTTCCACCAGGGGAACGAAGGCGGAGTCGTCCACCTTGCAGGCGGCAAGCAGGAGAAGAGATGCCAGTATAATTATTGTCTTTTTCATATACTAACCCTTTTGCATGACAGTAAATGATGCCTTTACGTTAGCTCCGGAATCATCGGTGAAATCGATGCTGATCTTTGCCGAACGCAGTTTTCCGGAAACGTTTTCCGACAGATTGAACTGAAGGCCCTGGGAAGTGAGCCGCAGGGCGCTTATCCAGTCGCAGGTCTCCGGTACCGTGATGGAGACGCCGTACGGATAGATATTGTTGAGACTCGTCTCCGCCGTCACGGTCGCGGCCTCTTTTTCATAGGTTCCGCTTATGCTTTTGAGGGTGAATTTCGGACCGTCCATGGTCTGGTTCACGGTTATCACGCTCTTAAGCGTACGCCCGGTGGGATCGTTGATGTTCATAAGAATCTGTGCGTTACGCAGACTCCCGGAAGCATTGTCCGCCACCGTAAAAGCAAGTCCGTTCCAAGCGGGAGTGGCGGATAGGATCCAGTGCGACGGGTCGGAATCGTTGCCGGTGATGACAACGGTGTCCTTCACGTTTTCCGGTGTGGTATAGATGGCCTTCGCCACCAGCGCATCCGCGCTGTAGTAAAGGTTGCTGGTCGCCGAAACACGCACATCTCCGCCTACCCTGAGGACAGGAACGGATGCGTCGGTGAAACGGAACGACGGGGTGGTGACGGGACCGTTCTGCAGCATAAAGACAGTATCACGCACCGAGCCGCTCTCCAGCACTATCCCCACCCTGCGTGCGATGCCGTAGTTGGCACCGAACGAGAAGATGAGTTCGGAGTTGCCGTGGCCGGAAGTGCGGTCGATGGCCGCCCAAAGCACGCTGTGATCGAAATGAGCGGTCCAGTCTCCGGTGGAATACACCAGTACGTGAGTGGAGCCGCCGTCTTTCGACAGTGTGATATGGCGTCCATCCACCGAAAGCGGAAGATCCATTTCATATGGCTTGTCGCAGGCGGCGATCATAGCCGCCAGGACGAGTATCTTACATACCGTATTGCGCATATTCATTATTGTCAAGGTTATACTTGGAATAAACCACCTGGGTATCGGGGATGGGATAATAGCGGTGGCAAGGAAGGACGTTGTTCAGCAGAGTGCCGTAGTCGTTGTATTCCACCACGCTCCTGTACCAGATGTCCCAGCGAACGAGGTCGAACTTGCGCTGGAACTCGCCGAAGAGTTCGCGGGCGCGCTCGAGACGTATCTCTTCCTGCAGACGGACGTCGGTACGGAAGACGTAGTCGGAAAGGCCCGCACGGTTACGTGTCATATTCAGATAGCGCACGCTTTCCGCGCTGCTGCCCGTTTCGCACAGGGCTTCAGCCTTGAGGAGCAGTGCACCGGCATAGCGGAACACCTTGTAGTTGTTGTGGTCGGCAGAAGCCTTCATTCCGGGGCACCAGAACTTGGGACCCATCCACGGACGGGTGGCGTTCTTCAGGCTGGTGAAAATCTCTCCTTCGTAAGCCCAGGCATAATTGATGTCCTTGCGCAGGTCTTTACCCATTCTCGGCTGCAGGCCCTGGCTGAAGAACACACAGGGCTGTGCGCTCTGCCAGGTGGTTGCCTCGTTGCCGAGTTCGGGAATATGAATTCCGTCGTAGATATCGTCCCTGTTGCGCTTGGGAGTTGTTACGCAGGCCACATTGGAAGTGTAGTTGAGTCCGCCCTCGACGTAGGTGTGCTGAACTTCGAATATGGATTCCGGCGTATTTTTGTTGCGCCAGAGAGTATTCTCGGTGAGGTCGTATTTCGAGAGGTCGCCGTAGATGTCTTCCAGATGGCCAACCGCTTCAATGACCGCGTCCCAGTCCTTGTTCCATGCCGCCATCTCAGCTATGAGCATATAGGCCATGGATGCTCCCAGGCGGGCGCCATCGTTATCAGACGTACGTGTCTGGGCGGCCAGCGGGGCTATCTGCTGCAGGTCGCGCACGAGAACTGCCCTGGTGGTGTCGGCCGACATCCTGGGAAGGACTGCTATTCGTTCGAGGGTCGCATTGTCGAGAATCGGCTCCAGATAGAACGGGACATCCCCGAAGAAGGACGTGAGCAGCCAGTAGTACAGGCCGCGCAGCGCCTTGGCTTCGCAGAGGAGAGACGTCCTCTGTTCTTCAGTGACGGCATCGGTCTTTTCTATTCCGTAAACAGCGAAATTGCAGCGGCGTATGCCCTGGTAACACTGGTCCCACACGGTGGCGCCGAAACGCGGCTTCACAGGAGAGATGTCCAGCTGTGCATCCAGGGTGCCGGACGCTATCCACATTATGTCGGTAGCACATTCTGTCGCCATAAAGAAAGGAGCTGTATAGATGCTCTTTATCGGCTGATAGCAGCTGTTCACTACGCTCTGGCATTCGGAATACTTGCGGAAGAAGTTGTCCGGAGTGGAAAGGGCGTCGGTGTTCTCTTCGAGGGAACAGGACGTAACCGCCAGGGCCAGTATCAGAATTTTATATAATGTTTTCATGGCTGTTAGTATCTGACTTGAACCGAGAATGTGATGGTACGGGCTTTCGGGTATGCACCGATATCCGCGCGGCGCAAGGTGGAAGAGGTTCCCTCCGAACTCACGTCCGGGTCGAAGCCGTTGTAGTTCTTCCAGAGGAACAGGTTGTCTCCGGAAAGAGTGAAGGTTATATCCCTGAGATAACGCTTCTTGAGATTGAGAGTGTAGCCTAGGCTGACTGTCTTGATCCTCAGGTAGGAAGCGTCGTGGATAAGGAAGTCTGAAGGAATGGCAACGTCGGTGTAACCGGCACGGGGGATATTGCTTTCCGGATTCCTCTCGGGATGCCAGGAATTGAGCATATACCGGTACTGGTTGGTGTACATACCGCCCGACATATAGAATTCGCCGTAGTTGTAAATCTTTCCTCCCAGCGAATACGAGATGTAAACGCCCAGCTTCCAGTTGTTCCAGTAGAAGGAGTTCTGGAGACCGCCGTAGATGAACGGATCGGCATTGCCCTGATAGATAAGGTCGAGCTGGTTGAGTACCCCGTCGTGGTTGATATCATAGTAGCGCGGCGTTCCGTCTTCCCACTTGGAGGTGAGGCTCACATAGGAATTGGTCACCTCGTTGCGGGCACGCTCTTCGTCGTTCTTCCATACGCCGGCGTACTTGAATCCCCAGAGGGAGTTGAGGGGATAGCCTGCGACATAGCCGTACATGCGGTACGGATTGTTTCCCGGAGAATCCAGGGCGGAGACGAAATCTTCGGAGCCGATGTCGAGCACCATCTGATCGTTGTGAGAAATCGTGAAGGTGGTGGTCCACTGGAACTTCTTGGTTTCAATGTTACGAGTGTCAAGGGTAAACTCGACGCCCTGGTTGGAAACCTTGCCGAGGTTCATCATATGGTTGTGGAAGCCCGTCTGCTGGGCCACCTGAACCTGGAGCAGAAGGTCGGAAGTGTATGACTTGTATGCCTCTGCCGTGAAGATGATCCTGTCTTTCAGGAAGGAGCCTTCGATTGCCAGGTTATAGGAATCTGTCTTTTCCCAGGTGAGTTCCGGCTGATTGAGTCTGCTCTGATAGAACGATACCGGCTGGGTGCCGTCGAAGATGTATCCTCCGGTGGTGGAGGACAGGGCGGCCATGGAATAATAGGCGCTGATGGCATCGTTTCCGGTACGGCCGGCGGAGAACCTCACGGATAGGTTGTTCACCCACGGCAGGGCCTTCATGAAGCGCTCGTTAGAGATATTCCACCTGATTGCCGCCGACGGGAAAGGCGCCCATTTGTGGTTGGACGCGAAGTTCGACGCACCGTCGTAACGCATGGTCGCAGTGATGTAATAACGGGAATCGTAGTTCCAGTCGAGACGGCCGAAGAAAGACATCTTCTTGCGTTCGCTCATGGAGGTTCCCGCGGAATATGTCTGCTTGTCGAGCACGGCGTTCATATTATTCCATTTCACCTCGTCGTCCATATATCCCTTTCCCGAAAGGGAGAAGTTGCGGGTGTTGAAATTATATGTGGAGAAACCTACCAGCGGCACGAGGGTGTGTTTGCCGAAAGAGCCGTGATACATCGCCGTGGTTTCGGTGGACATTGAGTTCTCGTGGTATTCCGCCCTCTGGGCGTCGCCGCCCTGGTTCTGCGTACGGTTGGGCAGGTTGCCGGGATCGTAACGGAATGTTGAACGGAAATAGTTATAGTACGAGAACAGGCTCTTGATGTGCAGGTCCTTTATGGGATTCAGTTCCGCATTGAAGGAGTGGTTGCTGGAATGACGCTCGGTCTGGTAGTCGATGAGGTCTATCTTGGAGCGCGGGGTGTTGATCTTGGAGCCCAGATTATACAGGGGGTTCTCGGAATCGGTGACCTTGATCATCGGAGACAGATACTGCGCAGCTCCCCACCATTCCTTGCCGCCGATGGAAGTGGTGTTTTCGTCGGTGATACGATAGGTGTACGAACCATTGTATCCCACCTTGAGCCACGGGAACAGCTGGCGGTCCACCTTGATTCTGCCGGTGAAACGCCTCTGTCCTGTTCCGTCCACGATGCCTTCGGTGTTGTTGTACGAAAGGGATGTGAAATAGGAATGGCTCTTGTCGCCGCCTGTTACCGACAGGCCGTAGTTCTGGTTTATGGCCCTGCGGGTAATCTCCTTTATCCAGTTTGTACCCTCTCCGAGCGACAGGGGATCCGGATACACGGAACCGCTCAGCGGGGTGTCGGAACCGACCGTCGAATGGCTGGCATCCTTGCCGAAGTATGCGTAGTCGTTGCGGTATTGCGCAAATTCAGAGGCGTTCATAATGTCGAGGCTCCTCGGGAGCTCAGCGACGCCAAGGTCGGCCTTGAACGAGATTCGCGGGCGGTCGCTGCCCATACCGGCCTTGGTGGTGACGATGATTACGCCGTTGGCTCCCCGGGAACCGTAGATGGCGGTTGAGGAGGCATCCTTGAGCACGGAGATGGACGCGATGTCATCCGAGTTGATGTCGTTGAGATCGTGGATGGCGTCGGTGACTCCGTCAACGATGATAAGGGGTTCGTTGGATGCCGTGATGGAACGGGTTCCGCGAATTCGGATGGTGGTGGTGGCGCCGGGGGCTCCGTCGGTGGACATGAAGTCGGCGCCGGCGATACGGCCCTGAAGGGCGTTGTCCACGGACAGCGTCGGGACATCCTTGATGTCGTTCATCTTCACCGAGGCCACTGAACCGGTGAGGTCGGTCTTCTTCGAGGTGCCGTAGCCGATGACCACAAGGGCTTCAAGCACGTTGGCCTCTTCTTTAAGGGTAAAGTCGATTGTTTTCCGGCCGTCAACTTTCTGCGAAACGCTTTCGAAGCCAAGGCACTCCACGGAAAGCATGGCGTCGGACGCGGCTTTGATGCTATATCTGCCGTCTAAGTCGGTCGTGACCCCGTTCCTGGAGCCTTTCACCATTACTGCCGCACCCGGGAGAGGCTCTCCGGAAGCGTCGTTCACCACGCCTGTGACTGTGATGGTCTGCGCCCATGCGGAGACTCCGATGCAGAGAGCCAGCACCGTAAGGATTATTCTTGCAAAATGTCCTTTCATAGGCTTATTCCGTATTAATGGTGGTCATGATATGATCGGCCCCGCTGCCCCCGTTCTCCGTATAGAAGTCTTCGTCCACGTCCGGGACAAGCCTGGTGATGCAGATGTCGTCGAGATAAAGCCGGGCACAGCCTTCTGTGGCATCGGTGCCGGAAGTAATCTTGATACGGGTTGTCGAAGTCATCGGATTGGCGTCGCTGTCGGCAACGAAGACAAGGAACCAGCTGCCAGGGCCGAAGAAATCGTCCTGGTTCGCTATATAGGGAGCCTCGAATTCTATCCATGTCTGCTCCGTTTCCGCGTAATCCCTGATGAATCCGCCGCCCGTGACTTCCACACGGAAACGGTTGTCGTCCTTCGCGCCCACCTTTTCCTTGAAGGCGGCGGCACGGAATGAGACCATCAGCAGGGTGTCGTAGCAGAAGCTGTCGTTTCTCGGGGTGAGCACACTGCCGCGATGGGCATCCTTGTCGCCGAGACGGATGTAACCAACACGGCCATAACAACGGCCAAGGGTGTCGGAACCGACTGGCTCGGAAGAGAATCCCCTGTCTTTCAGGGCGGTAGTCCATTTGTCCAGCGGCGTATCGGAGACTTCCGACCATGGATCGGCGCTGCCATAAGTCCAGTCCGAGAAATCCTCTGTCACACGGTCGGTCGCGCCCTGCCTTACGGGAAGGAAGACACCGAAGTCTTCGCCTGGCACTACTGCCGACAGCGTGCCGACTCTCCTGGCATACCAGACGCCGGGATAACGGTCAGGATAACTGAGAGTGATTCTGTACACCCCCTTTGTTCCGGTGGGCTCGAATTCCTGGATCTTCGCCCACGGATAGGTTGCGGCATCCTGCCAGAACAGGTCTATCTCCTTATTGAATGAACTCTTGAGATAGAGAGTCCTGGTGCCGGCAAGGACTCCGACCGCCGCATCCTTCATCGGTTCGTCGGAACAGTCTGCCTTGGCGTGAAAACTCAGTTTGTTTTCGCGTGTCTGGACGGACTGCTCCTTTGAACAGGAAAGCGCAACGGTCGCAATTCCGATTGCAATTAGCAGTTTCTTTAAATGCATTTTATTGATTGTTAGTATTTTACATCAACCAAAACCGGCCTGTGGTCGGAAGGACGGCACAAGTAACCGCTGACGGTACTGTCTTGATAGAGCATGGTCCAATCGTCCACAATTATCATTGCGTTCTGCACGCCTTCGTATGCCTTCGGCGTGGCATAGAACATATCCATCCTCTCGAAATCCTTGTTTACGGAACTCAGCCAGTTGCCCGGCCAGTACTCGCCGATTACGTCTATCAGGTTCGAGTTGTTTCTCAGGTAGTTCTGGGCGAGGTAGTCCGTGTGGGAGGCGCCTTTGTTGTAGTACCACTCGTCCACGGAACTGGGGCAGTTGAAATCTCCCATCATAAAGAGGTAGTCCACTCCACTGTAGTCCGAAAGCAGGTTGTTCACTATATTTTTCATCTCGTTCTCGCGCTCAATATCTCCCTCTCGGGCGGCCTGAGACGCCGGGCGGTCGGCTTCCGCTATACCCCTGGCGTAATCTGCCGGCCACAGATGCGTGGACAGGAAATGAAGATCCTTGCCGCCGATGGTAACCCGAACCACAGCTGCTCCGTGGGCCACTTCCGATGTTTCCAGCTCCTTCAGTTTGGTTATCGGATACTTGGAGGTTATCATCTCGGGATAGTTGTCTTTCTGACAAGACATAGTGTAGTTATGACCATAGCGCTTTGCAAGGGCTGGCCATCCTTTTTCGAGAGTACGGGCGCTGGTTTTGAGCCACTCGCCTTTTTCGTCATAAAGGGAACGGGCTTCGCAGAACACGCAGACATCGGGTTTGTATTTATTCAGCCAGGCGACGAAGTTGTTGTAGTTGTTTGCCTGGTCGGACCACATTCCGCACTGGATATTCCAGTAGAGTATGCGGATTCCGTTCACCGGCGTGCGGCGGTATTTGGCAACGGAGATACTGACATTGTCGAGATAGAAGCCATGGTATCCGCCTTCCTCAAGAGCCGTGGTGAGACGGATCTGAGTTGCGTTGTTGACATTCTCCACATACATCACGACATGGCGCCACTGCTTTGCGGCGGGAGTGCTGGTGGGAACGGGAACGCTGGCCGCGGAGATGGCCCATCTTCCTCCGCATCCTTCGTACCGGCAGAGTTTGTTGTCAAGCACGGCCTGCTCCCCGTCAACGGTGACGCTTGAAACGATTCCGCTGTTGTATGTCTCCAGACAGACCTGGTCTTTGAAACCGACACGCGGACAATAGTCGAAAGAAATCTCCAGATCGCAGAGTTCGCTGATTCCAAGGTCCGGGGCCTGGAAGATGCCCCTCGTGGCGTCAGCGGTTCCAACTCCAAGGTAACCCTGGTATTCCTGACAGTGATGCAACAGAAGATAGTCGCCAAGGTTACGGCTTCGGACGTAAGAGCCGCTCATTGAATGATAACCTTCAACTGTCTTTCCGGAAGCCTGGGACAGGGAGCCGCCCTGAATATATCCGCTGCCTGCCCAGGTATATTCGGCATTCTTGAATGCGTGCTCATAACCGGTCAGGGAGGTGCCGTAACTCGAAGAAGTCTCAACTCCATCCGGAGAGAATCCGAAGGTAGAGGATCCGCCAACGTAGTCTCCTCCCCACGCGAAATTGTCAAAGCCCTCGTAGAAAAGAAGGTTTTTGCTTGGAGACCAGTTGGCCTTCGCCTCATATACTTCGCCTGCCTTGAGGCTGGTGACGTTGAGGTCGAGAGTGATTCTCTTATGGGACATGTCGCATATGTTCAGCTTGAGACCGTCCGGGTATTCGCCGGGGGCGAGGAGAAGGACAAACTGCCCGCCGGAAGAAAGACTTACTCCGGTCCCCCTGTTGGTGCAGTTAAGCACCGTGAAAGGAAGGGCCTTTGTGATGGAAAGCGTTTTCTTGGATGCCTGGTAGCTGCCAATACCGGAGATTGGCACTCCCGCGTCTATCTTGATCGAAGAGATTTTTGCGTCTCCGCTCAAGGTCAGCTTTACTGCCGCTACGAGCGGGGTCATCTTAAGCACATTGCCGTCCTCGGAGGAATAGCTGCCATAGAGGGGCAGTGCGTCTATGTCCTTAGTGAGACTATGATAGAAGGACATCGGAGGAATCACCACGTTCACGTAGCGCGACAATCCGTAGTACATCGCAGATTCCTCCCTGTAAAGAACGGCATTGTACGATGCGGCCGCGTCTGCCTCGATGTACGGTTCGCCGTTTTCCGTGAGCAGGATCGGATAATCCACACCGCTTATGCTCACCCTGAAAGCAGACCAGTCGAAAGTAGAGATTCCTGCGGCTTGGCGCACAGAGTTATCGCTTTCTGCCAGGTAGAAACGCACTTTTCCGTCCACTACCGTTATCGGATCTCCGGGACGGATGGATTCTTCTGTCTTGTCGTTGATGTCTTCTTTGTTGTTTTTCCCGTTATCCGAAGGTTCTCCTTCGCAGGCAGCGAAGAGCAGTCCCAGGATAAGAAACGCATATAATCTGTTGTTTTTCATATCATTCCCAATTGGGGTTTTGAACTACGGCACCGCCGGTCAGAACAATGTCGTCAGTGGGTATGGGGAAGAGATAATCCCTGTCTTCCCTCCAGTTGCGCGGGACGTTCGAGAAACGCACGATATTTCCGCTCGTCCCCTCGGTAAGCGAAAGGTCGTTTATGTTGGAATAAGCCATTCCGCTTTCAACGGCCGGGGCTTCTCCGGAATAGATACAGAAGTCGTCGGTGCCACTACCGTCGAGGTCGTAGGAGCCGGGCCGGGGAAATACATTCCCCTGAACGGGCGGTCGAAGCGTTTACCTTCTTTCCATCGCATAATATCCCAGTAGCGGAAGCCCTCACAGATGAGCTCGATGGTCCTTTCCCTGCGTATCTCCAGTATTACGCCTTTGTGGGCTCCGGTAACGTTCTTGTATCCGGTAAGGGGATTGGAAAGGAACGGGTCCGGATCGGAATCGGCCGCAGCAAGAATCAGCGGTGGCATTCCGGCACGGGCGCGAAGCAGGCAAACCGTAGCATCGAGGTCGTCCTGGGTGATGGTTCCAAGCTCCGCCTTCGCCTCCGCATAGTTCAGATAAGTTTCTGCTATACGGAAAAGAGGAAGGTCATTTTCGGATGTGTTGGAGATATCGTACTTCGGCTCTCCCACATACTTCACGATCTGGTATCCGGTGAGGGTGGCGTTCATATCTGGAGCAACCCAAACCTTGCTGCCCACGCGTGTATACCCCGGAGTGCGTATGGTCTGAGAAAGGCGCGGGTCTCTGTTCTGGCATTCCTGTATGAAGCTCATCGTGCCAAAACCGGGGATATCGGTAAAGCGGCTTCCGTCTGCATTGAGGTAGCTGTCCACAATATCTTTCAATACCCCGGAACGCCCCATTGTAGTGGATGTAAAATAGTCGTTCACGTTGTGGGTGATACACATTGAAAGGCCGTAAGCCTGGGAGAGTATCACTTCCTGCCTGATGGTTTTCAAACTGCGGAAAAGGTCTCCGTAGGGAGTGTCTCCCGTTGTATACAGGGAGTAACCACCGTTATCTATAAGTTCCTTGCTGGCTGCAACACACTCCTGGAGGCAGTCTTCCCATCCTGATATCCCGTGGTATTTGCGGAAGGTGCCTTCGAAAAGGAAGATGCGGCTTTTCAACGCAAGCGCTGTCCAGCGGGTCACCCTGTAGTCTTCGTGCCTGTCGGGAAGGACAGATGCGGCCTCGTCGATATCGGACAGTACGTGCTGCATGATGAGGACCCTGGAATCCCTTCCTTTGTACAGGTTGGCGTCGTTCGTTCCGAGAGTATGCTCGAACCACGGCACGTCGCCGAATCGCCGCACTTTGTCGTAGTAGAACCACGCCCGGAAGAACTTCGCGAGTCCAACGTATTCCCTGCGAGCAGAAGTGTCGCTGCACTGGTCGGCGTGCTCGAGGAAGAAATTGATGTCGCGCAGGTCGCCCCATGTCCAGTGACTGTCTTTTGACGATACGAAACGGGAACCGCGGACCTCGGGGGCGAGAGTGCTCTTGATGATGATGTCGGCCCCTTCGTTGAAGATGTCCATGCCCGACGGCAGCATGCGGTAGAACTGGTTTGTGTAGAGCCGGCACTGCTCCTCGTCCTTAAAGAACTCTCCGACCGGCAGGGCATCTTCGGGTTCCCTGGTAAGGAAATCCGAGCAGGCGGTGAGAGCCAGGAGGCTTGCGATTATGAGAAGTCGTCTTGCCATGCCGTCAGAAAGTAAGTGTTACCTTAATTCCGCAGCACTTTAGTTTAACTATTTTTATAAGTTCCTGAGCAACAAAAAGTTGCCCAGGATTTTGCCATGTCAGATTTTTCACTTACCTTAGTGCTGCAAATCAAGACAAGCAAAA
>Ga0256405_10003692_pt1 | contig 30941 bp, 24 predicted proteins | sample RumenRJG_02DNA_FD_189096 | JGI IMG/M metagenome (GOLD analysis project Ga0256405, IMG submission 189096) | Bovine rumen microbial communities from Lethbridge, Alberta, Canada - RJG_02 | ecosystem: Host-associated > Mammals > Digestive system > Stomach > Rumen | place: Canada: Alberta...
TAATACTTCAAAAGTATCTCCACCAATATTTATTGTTTTTGACATATTATATTTTCACCTCTACTTTATTAAATATTGGTTAGTAATTAACCAGCAGATGAAGAATCTTCTACTTTAAGAACATTAGCGAAATCAACAATGCCAATTGGAATCCATTTGCCTGGTGAACCAGATTCTGTACAAATCCAACCAATATTAGAAGCTGTAACAGGTTTTAACTTGATAATCATATCTCCAGCGTTATAAGTACCTGCTTTTGGAAGTTCATCCATACGAAGCGTTTTAACAGTAGATTCATTTGTAAGAAGAACTCCTGTATAATATTTCGCAGTTATAAATTCAGCTAAATCTTTATCAATATCAAATCCGCCACTTGCGTTATCAAATGTCCATGTTAAAGTTTTTGCAGAACGTGCAACGGTAAAAGCATCATTTTCTTCATAAGTAGCACCATTAATATTTAATTCTACAGGTTGTGCATTTGGTTCGTTTGTTAATGTAAAATTAACTTCACTTGCTGTAAGTTTAGATAAATCAATTTTGTCATAAACAGGAAAAACAGCGTTTTGAATAGCAGTAATTCGACTTCCAATATCACCACTATCATTAATAAGTTTGTTAACCTGAGCAATTAAATTTTGTCCACCTTCAATTTGGCGTAAATTAATTAATTTCATATGTTTATTCACCCACTTTATAAATTAAATTGTTTTTAGATAAAAAATCTCTTTTATTAAAAAAATAGAAAAACATTTTGTATATAATTATGTATTCATATTGTAAAAATATAATAAAAGTTTTTATTAAAAATTTATGAAAATTATTAACCTTTTGTAGTGTCATCTTCAACTTTAATAACATTGTTGAAATCTGTGATACCGACTGGAATCCATTCACCTGGTGTTCCTTCTTTTGTACAAATCCAGCCAATATTTGAGCCTGTTGTTGGTTTTAATTTAATAATCATGTCTCCTACATTATAAGCACCTGTCGTTGGAAGTTCGTTCATACGCAACATTCTAACAGAAGCGTTGTTTTCTAATAAAACACCTGTATAATAGATAGCAATCATTTTATCAGATAAATAACTGTCAATATCAAATCCGCCACTCGCATCACTAAATGTCCATGTTAATTTCTTAGTTGAACGGTCAACTGTAAAAGCGTCATCTTCTTTATAAATAAGACCGTTAATATCTAATTCTACAGGCTGTTTATTTGGTTCATTAGTTAATGTAAAATTAACTTCAGAAGCTGTTAATCCTGTTAAGTCAATAGGGTCTTTCACAGGAAATACCATTTTTTGAAGAGTATCAATTCTAGTATTTACATCACTAAGACTTTTCACCAAATCATTGATTTGTGAAATTAAATTTTGTCCACCTGCAACTTGGCGTAAACTAATTAGTTTCATACGTTTATTCACCTACTTTATAAATTAAATTGTTTTTAGATAAAAATCTCTTTTATTAAAAAATAAAAAATTCACTTGCATATAATTGAGTGTTTGGAGTATAATAAAATTAGGACTAAAAATGGAGAGAGGGGAAAATTTTGCAATATAAATGGAATATTCATCAATCTTATCAGGGCGATTTTTTTGATGTAATAAAAAAAGAAAAAAATTTGACAGATGATGATTTATATAATTTTATTCATATTCGTGAGAGTAAATATAGAAATCCAAATTTGTTACCAAATATAGATAAAGCTATTGAACGTACAAAACAAGCAATTCAAAATCATGAACATATTTTAATTTCAGGTGATTATGATTGTGATGGAATTACATCTACTTCTATTATGATGATAGGATTATCATCATTAACTCCATATGTAGAATGGACAGTTCCTGAAAGAACAGATGGATATGGTTTAAGTAAAAAAATTGTAGATAATGCTATTCAAAATCATATTAATTTAATTATTACAGTCGATAATGGAATTAGTACAAAACACATAATTGATTATGCAAATGAAAATCAAATTGATGTTATTGTAACAGACCATCATCCAATGGTAACAAGTGATGTATTGCCAACAGAAATTACTGTTGACCCACAAATTGAAGAATCGTATCCTTTTAAATCTATTTGCGGATGTATGGTAGCATATAAATTTTTACGTATGCTAATTTCAGATTTACCAAAGAAAGAAATTCATAATGAAATTGTAGTTCTAACAATGTTTGGTACAATTGCAGATATTATGTCATTAACAGATGAAAATCGTAAATTTGTATATAACGGATTAAAACTTTTAAATCAAAAACAACATATTAGTTATGGAATTGATGCATTAGTAAAGGCTTTAAAATTAAGTAAAGGAAATATTACATCTACAAATATCGCTTTTTCAATTGCACCATGTATTAATGCATTGGGAAGAATTGATGATTCAAAAATTGGTGTGGAACTATTTTTAGCTGATGATGAAGTAAAAGCTACAATATTAGCTGAAAAATCTGCATCCATTAATGAAAAAAGAAAACAATTTCAAAATGAAGCGTTACAAAATATTGAAATAGATAATAATTCGCCGTTTATTATTGAAACAATAGATAATAAATATCCAGGGCTGATTGGTGCAATCGCAGGTAAATTTGCAAATAAATATCAAAAACCATGTTTTATGCTTCATGAATTAACAGATGGACGTTTATCTGGCTCAGGAAGAACAATTGGTAATTTTGCAATTAATACTTGTATTTCTGACAATATGGATATTTGTACAGGTGGAGGTCATGCTTCTGCTTGTGGTATTATAATGAAAAAAGATAATTTACAAGAATTTAAAAAACGTTGTTTTGCAAGTTATAATAAATATTTAGAAGATAATCGAGCAGAAATTGCAGAACCAACGAAAGATTTTCTTTGCGAATTAAATTTTAATGATATTGATGACGAATTAATGTCAAAAATAAATACGTTAGAACCATTTGGAAAAGATAATCCTATGCCTGAATTTTGTTCACATAAAGTTTTAGTTCAAGATTATAAGATTTTAGGTGCATTACAGAATACAGTAAAATTAGAATTATATCAAAATGGAAAAATTCTAACAGGTATCACTTTTAATGAAACAAAAGATAAATTTGTTGAAGAATTAAATTGTCCAAAATATATCAATATTGGGTATACATTGAATTACAATTATTGGAGAGGAAATCGTACATTACAGTTACTAATTAATGATTTTCAAGTAAGTGGATAATGTATAAAATATTGAACAATTTATTTATAATAGAAGGATGAAAGTCCTTCTATTTTTTACTGTAATTATAATTGTATATTTATATTTTACTTCCATATTTTTTTAGTGAAAGAATGAACAACATCCATAATAATCAAGGAAGAATAATGGATATATCTAAAAAATTGGAGTGTGAAATAATGGATATTAAGACGCAAATTATTGAACAAATCAATGATGCGTCAAATATAGCAATTATTATGCATGACAATCCAGATGCAGATGCAATAGGTTCAGCAATTGCTTTAGAAGAAATTTTAAAACAATTAAATAAAAATACGGCTATTATAACACAAAATAAGATAAAAAAGAAATATGCGCAAATATTTGGAAAAGCAAGAGTGAATAAGTATTATCTGCCAAATTTTTATTTTGACGTTCTGTTTGTATTAGATTGTTCTGAACAATCCAGGATTAGCATAAAATTAAAAGATTATAGTGATAATATAATCGTAATTGACCATCATAAAAATTTTAATCCGTATGGAACAATATATTGGCAAGAAAATAAAATCTCAAATTCTATTTTAATTTTTTATTTAATAAAAGAACTTATTAAACAAAAATATAATGTATTTTTTACAGAGATAATTGCAACGGCTTTATACATGGGAATTTCAGGAGATAGCTTTAATTTTAGAAACTTGAATACAACTGCTGAAACACATCAAATTTCAGCGGAATTAATAGAATATGGTGCGGATTTAGAATACGTTAATGAAATAGAAAAGTATTCTAGAAGCATTTTAAAATTACAAAAACAAGTATGGGATAATTTAATTTATGACGAACAATATAAAATTATTTATACAGTTATTTCACCACAAACAATTAAAGACGCAAAATCTACATATGAAGATGCTTCACAAATTATTAATGTTATGAGATTAATATCCGATGTAGATGTTGCGATTGTATTTATTCCACTTAAAAATAAAGTATACATAAAAACAAGGAGCCATAGCATTAATGTTTCAAGGATTATGAAATTGTTTGGCGGCGGCGGTCATGAATTAGCCGCAGGAGCGGTATGTTACTCAGATACAACTTTTTCAGTAGTAAATTCTGTTATCAAAAAAGTAAAAGAAGCAATAGATATTAGCAAAAGGCAAGCAAAATAAAACTTGCCTTTTTGTTATAGAAAAAAATATTGGATTTATTTTTAAAATAGAAGGACAGATAACAGTCTTGAACTGTAATAAAGCATGATTTGAATACTATATATACGTGATATGTGATTCGTATACAATAGCATATTTACGTCAATGCATAGGATATAGAATCTATGTGATAACCTACAAAGTAATGCCTGTTCATTTGTACCTTCTTGTTTTTTTAATAGGAGATATAAAATATGATAAGACATGCAGAATTAAGTCCTGTCAAACTTGATGATAATGCAATTCAATATATAACAGATTCTATGGCAAATAACATGCTGATTCAAATTAATTATGAAGGGTCAGGATGGAGAACAATTCAGCCATATTCTTTTACAACTTCAAAAGACAACAATTTGCTTGTGATGTGTTATAAGCAAGATGGTTCTATCAGGTCTTATCGTTTTGATAGAATTAATCAGTTATATGTTGATGATTCTTTATTACAAGCTGAAACAGGCGTAACATTTGAAGACAGTGGAGATAGTTCTTCTAAAAATAATCCAAGTGATTTTGAAATTCCATATTTACCTGAATACGATGAAATATTAGAAGAATCTGAAAATGAACCTCCTGAACCTTTTGCAGATGCAATAGACGAAATTGAAATGGGAGAAATGTTTGAACCTGAACCTGTTGAAGATGATGATAAGAAAAAGGATAAAGTGGATTATAATCTAGATGAAAATGAAGATGAAAATGTAGATTATAATTTAGATGAAGATGATAATTCTTCAGATAAAGAATCTTCAGATAATGATGAATTTTCAACAGAAGAACCTACGGAAAGTGAGGAAGAAAATGGAGAAGAAACGAGCGAATCCGACGAACAATCCGATTCAAATCAGCAACGCATTTGAACATTATGGATTTAATGAACCATCAAAGAATAAAGATAAAATTCCTGAGTGGATGGAAAAAGTTTTAACAAATAAAAAAGAACCTCCACGCGCAAGCGATTTTAAAGGCATCTGGCCATAAACAAACTCCTGCTACTAGCAGGAGTTTTTAATTTGAAAAATTTTTATTTTTATGATATAATGAAACAAGAGTTTGAAAGATAAAGAGAGAGGTGGTTTCTTTGTCTGATATATTTCAACCTGGTTCATGTGTTTTATATTACGATGACACTTTATCAAAAGGTATTATCTCAAAAAATAATATGGAATTACAATTTAATCCTAATTATTGTACAGAATATGTTGATGATATGCCAATTAAAATGTCAGAAGAACAAAAAAGAACTTTGATTCAAAATAAAAAATTACGACAATTACGAAAGCCAACCATTGAAGAAGCTGTAGCGGATTACAGAAATGGGTGCCAAGATGCTTTCGAATATGTATATAAATATTTTGAACCAAAAATTCGTTATATGGCAAAAACAAAAGGAAATTGCGTTTGTACAGAAGATTTATTTTCAGAGATTACATTACAGTTATTCCAATGTGTAAAAAAATATAAATTTGGAAAAATAAAATTTAATACATTCTTTTGGCGATGCGCACAAAATGTAGTAGGAATGTATTATACAAGAAAAAATGCACAAAAACGAAAAAATGAATTCGGTGAAGTATCTTTAAATTTGCAACCATCAGATAATGACCACAATGAATTAAAGGACATTATTCCTGATAAAAATTCTGAAAATTGTTTTGATGATATTCAATTAGAATGTTATTTAGAAAAAGCGATTTTCCCTTATTTAACAGATGATAGAGATAAAAAGATTATAAAATTATTGGCACAAGGCTATGAAATCACAGATATGTGCAACTTTGTTCATCTATCGAAACAATGTTTATATATCCGAATGAAACGAATTAGAAAAATTATATCTGAAAATATATCTTATGAAAAATTTAAAATGGATTTAAAATAAAAAGAGAACCTAAAAATAGGTTCTCTTTTTTATACTTTATAACAAGTATACATACATTTCCTTCTCAGGATGACGTTCGATAAACATTGTTATCTTTTCACTATCGTTCCATACAACTGTATTTGGAATCAATAATTTGATATTTGTTCCATGTTCATCACATGGGTATTTAATAATATCAAGTTTAATATCTAAGTCATTATAGTGTTGGTCTGTAATAACTTCAAACTTGATGTTGCAAATATCTCTTTGTACTTTATATGGATTGATTTCAAAATTAATCAGTTTGTCACTATGGTCAGGAAGTGTAACTTCAAAGTTGACAGGCAATCTACTCTGCGGATTAACCTCGAACGTTATAGGAATATCAAACCATTCGCAATTTGGTGGTGTATGCCAATACGTAACAGTTACTGATGGTTTTGCCATTTCTCCTAGTTTCGTTTGTAAGGACGAGAATGTTAACAAATCATTATTACGTTTATTATGTTGCTCAATGACTAATAAATAACTACGTTGCGTTGATGGTAATAATTCAAAGTCTTTGAGGTCATCCGTAATATCAATTTTAATTCTGCCTAATTTATTAGGAACAGTAAATTGCGTAATTAGTTTACCAATATTTTGCTTACCAATCGTGTTATAATTTGCGAAAGTTTCAACCCAATTATTGTCAATGGAATAAACTTTAACAATATCTCCTGTTTTAATTCCTGAAATGACATTCAAGTTCAAAATTGCTTTTTGAACTGTCTGATAGCCATAATACTGTGCGTCTCTACGTTTCATATCAATATTCAAGTCTTTATAATCGAATCCGATAATCGTCTTGAATATATCATATTTCTTCGTATTCGCGACAACAATCTTTTGCTTCAAACCATAGTTCATATATCTAGCAAAATTATAACCATAAGTATCTTTCAATGCTTTGATATTTTCTTTTGCAAGTTGTGGTTTTGCAAGTTTTGCAGGAGCAAGAATCTTAGGAGCTGTCTTTTCCGTTGAAACATAGAATGTAATATTACATTCACGTTTAACAATTGGAATTGTCATATGAATATCAAGTTTATTAGAAACATGATTAATTACATCAGAATTTGTAATTAAATGTCCGATAGCATTGACATACATAGTAATAGGAATAGAAGACCTTTGTTCATATACAACATAGAAACTAATCTTTTTCTCAGATGGCTTCATATGTGTAATATCTGCATAAGTTGTTACATTCGCAATATCATGTACAACTATGAAGTTAATGTTACTACCTCTAGATTTTACATTTTGTTTTACAGTAAATTTAATCGGAACTTTGCTCTTATCATTGTAATAACCAAATTGTTCAACAACAGAATGTAACAAGATATATTTACGTATAACATTCATTGTGATTGGAATTTGTGTCTTTTGAGCTAAAGATATAACATCAAATGTAATATTACGTTTTTCATCATCAACATGATATTGATGTAAATTAATATCACCTTGTGCAATCAATTGTGGATTACGACTATAAATAAATGTAATTGGTAGTTTGGATGTATCCTTATTACGAACAGCAAATGTAATCGTTCTATCTGTATCTTTTGTTCCTTGTGTCATAAATGATGCATAAGAAATTAATTCAGGTGTACGATGAATTACCATTGTAATAGGAATTACATTTTTAGCTTTGTTAATAATACTAACAGTAATAGGTAATGTATGTTCGTCATTACGATAATGTGTATCTGCAACTGTTTCTAATTGAACTTTATTGAAGATATACATGTAAATTGGTAATCTTGTATTACTTGCACGATTCACAACAGAGAAATTAATTGTTCTAGTATCTTCAGTTTTTGTCATTCCTTGATTAAAGGAAATTTCTGATTTAAAAGAATTCTGATACTTATCAATTATTAATGTAATTGGAATTTGTGCTTTTGTTTTATTTGCAATTTGAAGAGAAATATCTATTCCTTTTTCATCTTTTAGAACTTCAGGAATGTCTAATTTAATTGGAATTTGTGTTTGCGTATTAAGATATTCTTCTAACTTTTTCTTGTTATCGTCATTAACACCGATAACATACATATGAATATCTTTACGTTCATCCGTAACTTTACCAATAATAAACTTGATATTTGTAATATCAAGTTTAACAGTACGTTTTACAATGAAATTAATGTTCCATTTTTCTTCAACGACACGTTGAATATTAATTTTAATTGGTAAATCAGATTTATCTTTGCGTTGTACAACAAAATTTACTTTCTTGTCATTAAAGTAAACAACAATAAAATTAATATTTTCTCTAAATTCATCATAACGTTTTACAATAAAGTTAATATATTCTCTATCTTCCTCTTCGCGTTTAACAATGAAATGAATCTTTGTACCGTTTTCTTTTTTCGGAACAGTAAAAATAATATGGCATTTATCTTCTTTGTTCGGAATAGATAATTTAATAGGAATCTTACTTGTTTTATATACAAAGAAATCAATATTTATTCCTTTATTTTTTACAGTACGTTTTATGGTAAACGTGATATGACGCATATCTGCTGTTTGTTGTGCAATTACAAATTTGATTGGACGTTTATCATCATTGAGAGGATTAACATCAAATTTAATCAAATTACTTGTACTGTATCCAATATCGTAAGTAACGCCATCTTCAAATTGCGACACATTAATATGATTAATGGAAATAATTTTCTTATCTTCAATCGTAAAAGTTAATTTTTTCCATTTATCATTAATTAAGTAATAGTAATCATAATCTCCATCAGGAACGTCTGAATTGATGATATATTTCTTTTTTTGTTCAGCAGTACCACCATTAATACTCTGCATTATATCTAAAGGATAATCATCAGGAAATTCTTTATCGTTCTTAATGGTTTTCCAATATCCTGGAGGTGCGAACATATAGGCTTCTGTTGCTTTATCAGGTGTAGAATCTTCATGGGGTATAACAGTAGCCGTTGTTCCGTTCATAGTACAGGTTAAAAATTGAATATTGCTTGAATTTTCATCCAACATTAACCTATATCCTGCATATTGCAAAGAAAGTGCTTCTTTATAACGCTTTATTAAGCTATTATAATCAGCACTCTCTCTAATATCTGTTAGCGCAATATAAGCATTAGAACGTAATTGTTCGAGTATTAGATACGAATTTTTTTTCTGATACTATTCAAGAAGTCGATAGCGGCTTTTTCATAAGCGGAAACTTGAGATTCAGCATAAGAATCATTTGTAATAATCCCATTATCAAACGTTTCCTTTGCTTTATTAAGTTCTGCTAAAGCATCGCTTAATTTTTTAACATCATCATTATATTTGTCTGTATCGAAATATTCTTCCTTGGAACTTACGCTATCTGAAACTTCTTTTGCCTTTTGAATGGCGGCTTTGAATGTATCAATATTCTCCTGTGTAGTATTACCAGGTTTCGTTCCAACTTGAACTGCATCAACATGTGTCTGATAATCGGAGATAGCTTTTTCGATAGCAGTTTTATCAACCTTGTAATCTTCAATTGCATCTTTAAAGTTTTGAATAGCGGTTGTTAATTCTTCAACTGCAACTTTAACTTCAGAAGATTGAGCTTCATCATTGTTATTAACAACTTTTGCTTTGTCAATAGCAGATGTGAACGCATCTTTTGCTTCTTGTTTAACTGTACCTACATCTTCGCCAACAACATGTTCACTATTTAATTTTTCTGCACTTGTAATAAGTTCATTAAGAGTTGTTTTGTCAACTTCTTTGCCTGGTACTGTATATACAGTATCTTTATCTTTGATTTTTTCTGTTGGAATTACAAAGTCATCAACAGCAGATACTAAATTATCCTTAACGGTAATGACAGTATGATAATAACTGCCATCATTCATTTCATAAATGTAATCATAGTCTCCATCTGCCATTGATTCTGTTCCAAAGAGCAAACTTGTCTGGTCAGGAGTTAAATCAGAAACAGGCATTTCATCATATTGCCCTGCATTATAATAGAACGCTCTCTTAGCAGAACCAACTTTAATTTTATCTGTAAATACAATACGGAATGGAACATTACCTGAAATATGCTTTACCTTATATAAATCTAAATGATTATTTTTAGATTTATATAAATAATAAAGTTTATATGCTTCTTTCTGTTTTAAATAAGCCGCATCATAACGAGATTGTAATGAAGTTTTCTTATCTCCATCTTCAAGTGCGCTAATAGCTTCAGAAGCAGTAATACGACTTGCTTCTAAAGCATCTTTTTGCTTTGCAATTTCATCTAAATCGCTAGAAGCAATTTCTTGTACTAAATCCTCGTAGTGTGTTAATGCTTCTTCAGCAGTAATAACTTTTACTGCAAACGTTGAAGAGTTTTCGACAGAATTTTTTGCATCAGCAACATGATATGTGAGTTTATAATCTCCATGCGCATCATCTTTTACATTAAATTCAATCGTAACTGTATCATGCGCACCGTCTAAACGAGAAACATTAGATAAAATATCAAAAGAATTTTCAGCTAATGGTACATCTTTTACAATATCTTCTTCTGTAGATGTCTGATTATGTACTGTTACTTTAATAGAATCAAATACTGTATTAAATGCAACAGCACTATCATCATTAGCAGTTAATTTTAATGAAGATGTAATATTAGAAGCTGTAAACTTATTGAAATATTCTTCCAATACCAACTGAGCCTTTTCAGAACCTTGTAAGAAAACAGCTTTATTTGTGTTTAATTCTGTAAAAGTAATCGTTGGGGGTTCCGTTGGTGTTGTTTCAGAACCTGTTCCTTGGGTATCATCATCTTTTGGGGTTTCAGTACTTGAGCCTGTACCTGTGGAATCTGAATCACTTGTAGTATCAGAACCTGTAGTACCTGAACCACCTGTTGTATCAGAAGAACCTGTTCCTGAACCATCGCCAGAGCCATCTGATGGAGTGCTTGTGCTTGAGCCATCATTTGGTAATGCTACTGATTCATCACCATCTGCAAAGCGTTGAAGATTAAAAATAAAATTCTTTTCTTCATTGGACATAAAAATCACTCTCCTAAATTGACATTGTATTGTTATTCTAGGATATAATTTAATTTACAAGAGGAAATCATTGCATTGTTTTCTTCTTATGTAAATTAAAAAATTATAAAATGCAATTATGAATTTATAAATATCTTTCAAATAACAAAATTGATTGCACTAACAGATATTTTTTACATTCATAATGCTAGAATACTGAGTTTTTTACTCAATAAAAAAATAAGAGATTGAAGCAAATCAATCTCTCACATAACAATATAGCATATTTTATAACATTATTTCTCTTTCGTAGCAAAATCAAGAGTAAATGTTTTATCTTTATTTGTAGCATTGGTACTTAGCCAAGCCTGATGTCCATCATAGTATTCATTTGTGCGGAAACGACGTTTAAATTCAAGATTTCCTGCTTCGACCATTTCTTGAACAGTTTGACCATAATATGTCTTGAAGTATGTATCAAGCCACAAAATAGAGAAGTGTTCAAATGTATCGCTAGGAAGTTTAAATCCGTTAAATGCTTCTGTTTGTTCTAATTCAGTTAATGGATTCTTCATGAAGTCTTCTTCAGAAATACGTCCATTTAACCATGTATAAGCATTTTTACCTGAAACATATAAGCTCTTTCCTGTCAATGACATTTTATCAGGAACATTCTTAATTGTTATATCAAATAATCCTTCACCATCATAAGATTCAATATTTTTGATGCTTGCATAATCTTTAGAATATGTTGTAGCAGGAATATCCATCTTAATTAATGGAGTATCAATTGGCGTTCCTGTTGCAAGAACAACGAATTTTTTATGACGATAAGAAAGCACGTCTTGTGTAGATTCGATACGTACATAGAATTTGAACGTATCATTATTTTCTAATACATATGGAACTTTTATAGCATTTGTATATGTTGTTTTTCCATCATCAGATTTGTAAGTAGCTTTTGAAGCAACAAAGTCTGTTGGAGAATCAGGAGAAGTAAAGGACAACATAATCTTTGCTTTATCTTCTTGTGTATCAGCATCTGGGAAGATAATAATATTATCCATAGCCAAACCTGTTTTATTCTCCAATACAACTGGATAAGCATCAGAATTAATACCACCAATAACCGTACCAAAATCAAGTGTCTGCAATACATCGCCTGTATCTGTTGAATAATAGAAGTTATTTTCATCTTTAAACAACAAGGATTTGTATTCACCGACAATACTAAATTTCGTGAATGTAGTAGTCTTTAATTCATCTTGTACACGAATCTCAATTTCATTTGGTAATCCAATTAATACATCATTTGTATTCCATGTATAGTTCAATTCAAATGTATTATTTTTATAATCTGTTGGATTGAGCCATTCACTCCATTCTCCTTCTTTAACAGGAGCTTTTTGTGTACCATTGATATAAATTTGGAAACGGAATTTGCGATTCATACTATGAGACATGAGAATATCTGCATAGAATTGATTATGAGATTTAATTTTAATTTCAGGAGAACCTTGAATTAACGTAAAGTTTATTATTTTTTCGGATTTTACTCCACGAGTATCCATTGTCTCAATTTTTAAATAGTTTGCGCCATTTGAGAATTTATACAATGGGAATTTAAAATTAAATTTCTCGTTATTTTTAGCTCTTAAATATGCACCATCGGAATTTGGATATAATTGTGTATATTCAGGACTAACTTGGTTTTTAGAAAGAACACGATAACGTACATCATCATTTTCTTTATCTACAAAAACACCTTTAACATATACATAATCATGGTCAGTTGTATTAACAATTTCCGTAGCTTCAGGACCATTATTATCTTCAAATTCAATATCTAAATCATGAATATGAAATGTAGAGTTAAATGCATCTGAAGAAATTGCACAAGCAATCTTTATCTTAGATTTATAGTCTGTTGGTAATGCGTTCATAACAGTACGAGAAGCCAAATCGTTAATTGTAACGCCTTGGTCATAAACATCAGATAACTGTACTTCTTTCCAATTGTTATCGGAAGAATTGTAAGTTAACCAACTTTTACCATTATTTACAGAAATAACATAGCGAGATTTATTTGTTCCATAGGCATCTACATGAACACCACGATTTTCTTGTCCCATTGTGTTATACAACGTATATGTTATATTTGTACGGAGACTTTGTTTCTCTATACGTGTGTCATATTTTGTCTGGCCATTTAAAACAAAATCTTTATTTGGTTTATTAATTTCCGTATTAACTTTTAAATCTACACCCTTAATTTCATCTTCTTTGGAATCTGTAATGGTAATATAACGATTATCATTAAATGCACTCGTAGAAGTTTTTGTATTTGAAGCGTTGTTATAAGTTAATGAATATGTATAATTCGTATTTGTTTGACGTTTATCATAGTTAATGTTTGCAATAATTGCATCATCATATTTTGATTCTTTTTCAATTTCTGTATTTACAATAATTGGGAACTCTGTAACTTCTTTTTTTTCTAATTTTGTATAATTATAATTACAAGAAAGTTTGTTATAGTCTCCTTCAGATAAACGCAAGGTATCTTTCTGTTTGATTGTTGTAATTGTTATATCCATTGTATCAGAAGTTTTATCTTTTAAAATCTTTACAGATGGATACATGTTTTCTGCTTTTGTACCTTCTAACAAAACATCTAATTTAATATTATGTTTATCTTCTTGCAATACTTTACGTAATGCTTGAATTGTAATATTAGAAACGTCTGTTAAACCATTATCTACATAATAATCATATGTGATTGGGTCAGGAACATCAGTACATGGAACAAAAGTATTTGTTATTGTATCATATTTATTTAATGTTCCGTTAATATCAAATAATGTATAATAATGGTTTTGGAAAATTAATGTTGGGTAGCGATTATCAACAAATTTAAATACATATTGTTCATGTGGATAAAAATTATCTTTAACTAAATCTACCATAAAACTTGTAAAATTGCTAGGATTATAGAAATAGTCTTTACTAACGCCTTTTGCATGTTCATCAGGATAATATTCAGGAATTTTATCTTTATCGAAATAAATATCTTCATAAATAGAATATGTATCTGCCAATCCAACTGTAGCGTTTGTAGTAATAAAGTTTGCACCGTCTACTTTTCCGTAGAAAATAGCACGTTTTAAAGAACAACGATTTACATCAATATCTTCAAAAGATGTAAATTTACCACAAATGCCGCCGATATTATCTTGACCATTAACTGTACAAGAGGAAACAAAATTGTAACATTGTACTTTTTTACGGCTATCAGATAAGCCAATAATACCGCCAATACTATTATTGCCTGAAATTGTACCACTTACAGCAATATTATAAACTTGAGCATTTTCTTCTGAAATACTTCCTATTAAAGCACCGACTTCATTATGTCCTTTTACATTAACATCAACCAGATTCAAATTACAAACAATAGAATCTGATTTAATATTTTTAAAAAGACCAACTCCATCTTCATCACTACGGTTAATTTTTAATCCTGTAATAGTCTGGCAATTTCCATCAAAAGAACCATAAAAATCAGGAATTGGAACCCAACCTTTTGCATCTAATGAAGAGCTATTTAAATCTAAATGCTTTGCAAGTTTATAATATAAATACTGCTTAGTATTTTTATTTCTGATGGCGTTTAAATCGGCAAAATCTTCAACAATCAAGGGGTTTTTGCTTTCGCCTGTACCCTTACCAAATGCACCATTTGCCATAAATTATTCACCACCAATTATTGTACAATTTTAATTTGATTAATGGAATCTCCGTATTTGTTAAAGTCAATTTCCGTGCTCAATACGATTGCATCTGTAAGTTCTTTTTCAACTTGCATTTTTTCTGATGCAATATTGCGATTAACTGTATATTTATCTGTTGATGCAATCAATTCAAATTCATCGCAAAGTTCACGTAATTTATTCCATTCAAAACGAGAAATAGACGTTAATTGATTTTCTGTAATACCTTTGTTTTCAAAGTTTTCTGCTGTTGGAAAATCGCCTGAAATATCACTATCTGTGAGTTTTGTCCAATCTCCTTGCTGATTATTAACACGTTGGAATGTATAAAATTCTGTTTTAGAATCTTTTGTGATAGCAATTAAATATTTTGTTGTTGCTTCAAAATAAAGTCTTGGAGTATCATTCGTAACCTGTACCCAAATATGTTTGTCAAAATTATAGTATTCATTTTGCCAAGATGTAAAGCTACTTGGATTTATCATGCCTGCATTATCATATGCGCCGAAGATTGTTGCAGTCTGCGGATTTTTTTCAACATTGAAACGATTATCGCAATCTGCTGTTAAATATTGCGCATTACCACTTGAATCTTTGAAAACATATGGGTGGTTTTCAGTTGTACCTGTAATTTTTCCATTATAATAGCATTTTTCAATGCGACACTCTTTTGTTTGAGTTTCATAAACAAAACCTGCCGCAGAAGAACTAGCAGAATTTGTAGTTTGAATATTAACTTCAGAATAACAATTCTTAATTAATCCACCATTCATTTTACCAACTAATCCTGAACAACCCGTAGGAGCAATAATATTGCCTGTAGCGAAACAGTTTTGTAAAATATCATCATAAGATGTCATATTTCCAATAAATGCAGAAGCATTATTTCCATTACCTGTAATGTTAATGTCAATTAAACCAATATTCATAATGGTTGCACCACGAGTAGTTCCAAATAAAGCCTGATTATCTGCATCACGATTAATAAACAAGTTGCGAATCATAAAGCCATTACCATTTAAAGTTCCTGAAAAGCCAACAATTGGTGTCCAACCTGTGCCATCAGATTCATTACAAACTTCTGTCAAATCAATAGAACGGTCTAGTTGATAGTATGCAGTTAAATCTTTACGAATTTCATCTAAATCTTTACCACTTGTAATGATATATGGTTCAACATCTGTACCTTTTCCATTTAACATTATGTCATCACCTCAAAATTATTTTACAATGCTTGATTCAATATTGAAAATTGTATTACCGAATTTAAATTGTTCATTTTCATTTTTCTCTGTAAATGAAATTTTATAAGTAAATACTTTTGTTTCAACATCACTAAACTTACGTTTTAAATCATCTGCTGACATTGTTTTAGTATCATATAATGTCATAGCATCTGTTTTATCTTTTGATAAAATTTCAGTACCTGCGGAAGAATCATAAACAGCAATAAGTTTAAATTTCTTGTTATCTGCTGGTAATTTTTTATTTAGTTCTTCCCAGCCTTGAAATGTAATCTTATCAATATCCGTCATAGCGTTCATATAAGCAACATCACGAGTAAGGAGTTTATCTGCTTTTTTAATCCACGATGCACTTGAAAAATCATAAATATAATAGCCATCAGATAATTGTACATAATAACGTGTTCTTAGGAATAATGTTAATTCAGGGATACGAATATCTTTTTTAAAATTCCAAAGCATATTTCCATCGTTATCAATTTGTTTATCTAAATCTGCAAGATTTTCACGATGCGTCATTTGCTGAAATGTCATACCTAAAGCTTTTTTTTCATCCGTAGTGCCATATTCCCAAGCATCTTTGTTATAGAAAGAATCAGAAGAAGTAAGAGTTGTTGTCCCCCAAAAATCTGGATTCAAATCTGTATCTACGTTTGAAACATGTCTATCAAAAGATACATCGCAAATTGTATGATGAATAGCAGGAGATTGTTTTGTATTTGAAGTTAAGCCGAGAACGCCACTATAATTTGAACCTTTTATATCAATTGCAACTTGACCTTTAATGGACATATTATTTGCAAATGTACATGGTTGATTCAACTCTGTTACCCAATTTAAATGTCCTAAAACTAATCCTAAATTATTAGAACCTTGAACTTTACCAACAATTTTGCATTGACTAAAGAATGGCTCAGATTGTAATTTCGTTATTTCATTTATTTGCAAGTATCCTGCAATAATACCAACATTGTTACGCCCATGAACATTTGCATTTTCAAAATATACATTTTTTACTTGTAACGTAACATTTGTATTTTCAAGAATACGTGCAAATAAACCGCAATTATCTTGCGCAGGACGATTGACATAAAGGTTTAAGATTTTATATCCATCACCATCTAATGTGCCACTAAAATTATCAATTGGCATCCATCCTTTTCCTGTATTATATGGATAAACACCTAAATTTATCGTTTTTGCTAATTTAAAATTCTTTGTTGGATAAAAACGGATTGCATTTAAGTCCTGAACATCTTCAATAAGATATGGGTTTCCTAAACTTCCATCTGTTTTATTTCCTTGAAATTTTCCTTCAGCCAACAGTAATCACCTCTTACTTTTCCTGAGTTGAATTTCTGATTTTGAAAATATCTTCTCCAATTTCTGAAAATTTAAATGTTTTACGGAATACATAACGTGTATTGAAATCGTGTGCTGTATCGCGAGTTAATGAAATTTTTGGCTGGTCTGTTAATTCTGTACCATTTGTTTTATCAACAATATTTACAAATTGATAATTCGTAAATTTCTTACGAACAGCTTTCATTAAAGAATTGTTGATTTCAGAAATAGAAGTAATTTTTTGCATCATATAAGTATCATAAATTGTGACTTCTTTTAAAGAATTATCTTCAAATGTATAATATTTATTTGTATCTTTATCACAAATAAGAATAAAATTTTTCTTTAATACATTAAGTTCAGGAGAATGATTATACCAAAATCTCCATAAGTTGACAGATGTTGAATCTAATCCTTCATAGAAAAATGCAATTGAATTTGAATGTTCAATGACATCATAACTTACTTGATTAATGTAAGAATAATGTTCTCCTGTCCATTCATTTTTATCAGTAATGACATTTTGTGACTGACAACGATTTGTGTTTGTAAATGTAAAATTAGCATTATATAAATCAAAATTCTGATTCGGTTGTGTTGTTACATATGTTGTATCAAGTGAACCTTTAATATATCCATTCTGCATAATCGTTGTGTATTGTGCATACGTTGGCTGATTTGTATTGAAATATCCAATAAATAACGAATTCCAATTTGAACTTGTCATTGGAGCAATTGTTACATTTGTTTGAATATCTTTAGAAAATATTTCTGCTGGTGGATAATTACGATAGTAATCTATACGTCCAATTAATCCACCATTTACTTTATAAGAAGAAATTCTTCCTGAAACATAAATATTACTTAAAAATGGATTATAAGCATTTGCTGTATTAATGTGATTATAATCATAAGAAATATAACCAAATAATGCGCCTACATTATCTTTCCCTAAAATATCTATGTTCTCAATTACTAAATTTTTTATATATGGTGCAGTATCTTTATTATAATTACGAACAACAATATTCGCATTTGAAAAGATTCCTACATTTGAATTATTTTTTTTATGAATATAAACATTCAGTAATTTGAATCCATTACCATCTAATTGACCAGAAAAATTAGAAATTGGTAAAAAATTTAAATTAAATGGCGGGATACTAAAGTCTATATTATTTATTAATTTATAACTCTTATTTGGGGCAATACGAATGTTATTAAAATCATATATATCTTCGATTAGATATGGATTATCATATGTTCCTTTGCCACCACCAAATTTTCCATTCAAATGTTTTCACCTCTTATTAAATAGAGTTTAATGTAATGATTTAATGGTATTAATCATTAAATTTCTTATCGTTATAAAATTTTTTTGAATTAAGAAGTGTTTGTTTGAGATTTCTTTAGCATATTTTACCAACCTTTCATACTACTTAATACTCCATACACTCCACTTGTAGGTACTTTTAGTTTCATAAGTGATTTTCTATCATTATTAAGTTTTTTAGTTAATTCTTTATTTTTCATAAGTGTACTGTTTGCTTCAGGCACATTATGTTGGAATGTAATATCTGTTTTATCTAATCCATCAAATAAAACTACATCTGTAAAATTGTTTTTGAAATATGCCCATTTTGTATTAGGTATATCTTGTAATAATTTTATACCATAATCAATAATTTGTTGACGTGATGGCATTTTTTTATTTTTGTTTAATTTTAATTGTGCCCAATCATTAATTGTAAAATCATAATAGTAATAATTTCCATCAGCTTTTACAAAAAAATAATCGGGAACATGAATAGATAACTTCGGATATGTATTCTTATATGTGTTCCACATATGAATCTTATCATTATCTGAACGCATAACATCTACAAAAGCAGTTTGATTATCTATATTTTTAATTATAGAGGAATCTACATATTTGATTCCTGCATCTGTATTGTTAAATTCAGATTTTGTCCAATAGCTTGTATCTAAGAAACAATCCTTAAATTTATCTTTTGCATTTAAATCATAAGAAAAATTACCTGGTTTTAAGATTTTTTTAGACATAGAACTGATAGAACTTAATCCAATAGTTCTTTCATAATATGTATATGTGTTTTCTGTTGGATTGTCTTCATTCCAATTATCACAGGAAATTCCAATAATTTGTCCAATATATGTGGAATCTGCATCAGATAATCCCATATCTACATTTGCACAGCAATCTCTAGTTACAAAAACTGTTTGTTCTTTTGAAGATAAATTGCTATAAATTTCACCAATGAAAGAACCTACACGATTTTTTCCTTCAATGGAACCATCTATATGAACATTACTAAAAATTGGAGTTGTTGTTCCAACTCTATCTGCATTAACTGTTAGTTTAGCAACAATCGCCGCGACACAATTTCCACCGCGAATCCCTACATTTTCAAAACAAACGTTATTAATAGGGCTTGGATGCTTTTCTGTTGCAGTATAATCAGAGAAGAAAGCAACATTATCTTCATCGTTACGAACGATGGTTAAATTATAAATACGTTTATTATTTCCTTCTACATATCCTGAAAATCCCGTAATAGGCAACCAACCTTTATCTTTATTAAAAGGAGGTTCGCCCATATTAATATTAGAAACAAGTTTAAAATAAGAAGTTAGATGATTTTTAATTTGATATAAATCTGAGACATCTTCAATTTTAAATGGGTCTTCTTTTGTACCGTTACCTCCACCAAAGAAACCTGCCGCCATATACTTTCACCTCTTTATTAAATAGATTTTAATGTAACGATTTGGTTATTAACATCACTAAATTTAATCTTTGCTTTTACAAAATTTTTATTCTCTTCTGATTTAATCAGTATTCCTTTATAATTAATAGTATTAAATATTAATTTTTCATGTGCAATAATACAGTCTACAATTTTAATTGTTTTGTAGTTATCACTTAAATATTTAATTGCATCAGATGGAATACGTTTTAAATCAAATCTATTCATACCATTTTGTATAATTTTCTTTGAATTCGTATTTGTTAATTCTGTATACTTTTTTACGAATTTTTTACTTGAAAAATCATATACATAATATCCATCTGTTAACTGGAAATAAATAGAATCTAAATTTAGATTTTTTGGTTTTACAGTTTTTGTAGGTTCAAATGCAAAATACTGTTTTGATAATACAGGTAATATATCTGTTTCATATTTTACATTAGATAAATCTGCATATTGTGTATTGCCATAAATAATAGGAGAAATTTCTGTATTATCTACATAACAATTGTTATATGTGCAATCAGATTTATCACAAATACCATAATAAGTTACAATAGAAGAATCTTTGTGTAATTGCACTACACAATTTAAAAACTGTGTAGTGCCGTTTTGATTGCAATTGCCAGAATCGCAATAGCCACAATTGTGGCAATTGCAATTACCGCAATTGTTAGTGCTATTACCAGGTGGGTATTTTTCACCACTATCACCAATAGTTTTTGTTATTCCATACCACATTTGTGCTATGCCATAAGCAATTTTATCATTTGATTGAATTGTTACGTCTGAATATAAATTATAAAATTGTAAAGTGCTTTCCATACCATCTGTATATCCAAACATACCACGTACATTAGCATTTCCTTTTACGAAAGAATTTATAACATAAATGTTGTTAATATTTCTGTTGTTTTCATTGGTTGGCCAATCATCCCCCGAGGTTATTTTTCTTGTTGCAGTACCAACATATCTAGCTACAATAGCTACATCATTATGACCTATGACATTAGCATCCACAAAGAATAAACGTTGTATATTAGCATTGATTACATTACCTAAAAAAGCTACATAATCTTGTTGTGGACGATTAATAGTTAAATTGATAATTTTATGCCAATTACCTTCTATACTGCCTGAAAAATATTCTATTGGTATCCATCCTTGACCCGAATTATATTTACCATTACCTAAATTAATATCATTTACTAATTTAAAACATTTATCGTTGTGATAACGAATAGCATTTAAGTCATCAGCATCTTCAATTAAAAATGGTGAATTAACTGTACCGTTACCTCCACCAAAGAATCCTTTTGACATTCATTTTCCCCTCACTTGTTATCATCATTTCATTTATTAGCATCATTTGCATTAATTGCTTGAATTTTATCAATAGATGTGAACGCAAGTGCTCCAACGAATGGAATATTTTGTACATTGTAATCTCCTTCATCAGAAGTTGTTTGAACAATAAAATCTGTATGACATTCTCCTGAAGAATCACTATCTGCTGTTACTTTAATTCCACGAATTGTTGCACGACCATCCATTTCAATTGCCTTACGAGGAATAGCTAACGACTTTAAACTCCCATTATTTGTATTTACAAAAAATCCATTATCATTTGTAATATTACCTGAACCTGAAATCAAATATTCACTTTTATAATTAAAATTACGATTAATTTTAAAAGAATTACGAGTTTCTACAGTTAAATCATAAGTATATGTAGAAACCCCTGTCGTTCCTGTAGCAGGTGTAACATCTTTAACAATTAGTTTTAAAGTATTTACACCATTATTTTTACTACTTAATTTATCATTATTTAAAGATAATGAAATAAGTTTTATATCTGTTGGTTTTGTAAAATCAACAACTTTTGAAGAATGTTCTGCATCTTTTAATAAAGATGTAATATCTTCATAGTAATCATCTTCTGATTTTGTTGATTCAGTTGTAGAACTTTCTTTTATTGATGTTCCACCAGATTCACTAGAACCACTCGTAGGAGTTCCTTCTGAACCACCTTCTTTTGTTGTATCTTCTGTTTTTGGTGCAGGAATTTCAACACTTGCATCTTTATAAAGTGCTTTAATTGTATATAATTTCCCATCAGGAATATCTAAAGCAATTTTTGCTGTGCAATCATTTGCTAATCTTGCCCAAAAAACAGATTGTGTAAAGTCTACGTTTCTAATTTTTACTTGTGAATCTTCGACTTTTGTAATTGCCACAAATTTTCACCTCTCTTATATTCACATTAAAATGTAAGTTATTGTTGCACATTCCAATGTAATCTAATATTTCTATTTTTCTTTAGAGAAACAGGTAATTCAAATCTTCTTTTTCGATTAATGTGATAAACTGTAAAAAATGTATCTAAATCTTTATCACAAGAAATTGTTAAATCTAAGAATAATGGTTTCCCTTCTAAAATAGAAATAATTGGTTTGATGTTAAAATTTACATCTTGTATTTTCAATTTAGTTTTATATCCAAAATAATATCCAACAATTTTTGAATCTAATTCTTGTGAAGTAAATCCTGCAATTGCTTCTGCACGTTTATATGTAATAATATCTTTTACATTGTATAACAAATCATTTACGATATAATCAATACCTTTTATACGAATAAGAAACATATATTGATTACCTAAGATATTAAATTTCCCATTATGGCAATCAAAATATAATTTTGCACCTTGCCCTATCAAACCAAAATTTTTTAAATCCTTTTTATCAATTAAATTAAAATCATTTTCTTGCTGTGTATTCAGGTCAAATTCTGTTAATCCATCCTTAAAAAAATACTCAGCCATCCAAATAAAAGACTGAGTATTTACAGGGGAGTAACCTTTGACCGAATCAAAAGTTATTTTTCCCATTTTATAGTCCTTTCATCTGCATTGTATTGAGAGAAATTCTTTTTTTTAGATTAAGTGTAGTAATATACGATACGAGCATATACAGAGCGAGGACCTGCAACTGCATTATCAGGAGGTTGACAAGTTAAAATAAATTTACTAAAACAAGAAGAATTAGTTAGTAATCCATCATTTTTTGTCCCCTTAATAACACCTTCACGTTGTTTTTCACCGTTTAATGTTACAAGTTGGTCTCCGCCAATTTCTTTACCTACTAAATCAGGTTCTATATCGTTTCCTTCTTCATCAATAGCAATTGATTCGCAACGAGCATGAATCCAATGTCCTGTTATAACGTCCTGACTATTTGCATCATCAGAAGCAATCGTAACACTTGTATCTTGCATATCTGCTAAGTCTGTGTCCCCACCTTTATTATTCCATAAATAAATTTCTTTTGTAGGAGGAGTTTCTGTACCTGCATTAATTTTACCAATATTCCATTCAGGAAAGTCGTTGAATTTTTCATCTTCATAGACTGTCCATGATACCTTTGGTTCAGCCATGTTATCACCATCCATTTTTAATAATTATCGTCAGTTTGAATAACGATTTGTATTGTTAAATTATAAGCCATTTTACTTAATAAACTTAAATCTTTTGGAGTACAAGATTTAAAATCTATACGAAATAAATCATTTTCTTTTACAATTTTATCTTGTATTGAGTATGTATCATCTTGAAAATTTTGTTCTTTTGGAATAATTACATCTTTACTTAAAATTGTTCTCCAAGGACTGATAGAAAGTTTCATTTTCATTTTATCTGATGTGACTTTTTGTTTCGTTCCATCAGTTTCTGTTTTATCTACAGGATTGGATAATGTTCCTTCTGTCATTTTCATATATGCTTTAAAATCTTCTTCAGAAACTTTTTCTACTGTAAAAATTGTATCTACAACACTTGAATCTACGCAATAAGCATCAATGCGTTTTATTTCTCCATTAAAAGGAAATTTGTAAAATGAACCTATAGCTCCTTCTGTAATAGAAGGATAAATGAATGTGATGATTTTTTCAGTACGTTTATTTAAATCAAACGCTTTTTCAATGCTATCCTTATCTATTTGATTTACATGAATTAATCTAGGAGTAGGCATATTTTTATCACATCCGTTTTTATTAATTGAAGTACACATCTGCTAGTTCATATAACCCCATTATAACTGATTACATAAACAGCTTATTCTGTAGCTTGATATAACCCCATTATAATCCATCGAATAATGAATATATCACAGTTTATCTGACCATTCATATGATTCCCCATCTATCGTTCATAGTAAAGAACGCACCAAAAGGATACCCAAAGGAAGAAGATGAGTAATGAAAGAATATCTATCATTATTCTTTAGGAGTTTCCTCTGTTTTAGGAGGAACATAAACAGTTTTTGAATCATCTACGAGATAATCAACTGAGATAAGGTAATGTTCATCCAAATCGAATCCGTTATTAGATTTAGTAAAAGTCCAAGTTAAAGTAGGGATGAAGCCTTGATTTCCATCAGAAGCGATTGTACTTCTATCAATAATGAAATATGTATTTTCCTGATATTTTATTCCATTGATATAGCAGTTTACAGAAGAATCGGTTGGAACTTTTGATAAAGAAAAAACAGTTTGAGCAGATTTCGGTTCAAAAATATCTGTAGTAGTAGAATTTAAAGTAGAGACTTTGGATTCTACCCTTGATAAGCGATGATTTAATTCATCCGTAAGAACTTGTAAAGCCTGTTGAACAGAAGAATCTGCGACAGTATTTACGATTTGTTGGATAACATCAGTATTTTTAGACAACTGTGTTTGTAATTTATCAATAGCGTTTTGATAATAAATTGTATTTAATTCTTCGTTATCTAATAAGTAATTGGTGTCTAAATCTCCGAATTTAATTGTTTCGATAGGGTAGAATTTGAAGCCTGCGGGTAAAGAATCCGATTTTTTTCTTGAAATTTTAATGTAATTAATTTGTTCATCTGTATAAGTATAAGAAGCGGTGTAAGAATTGGAAGCATCTTGTTCATGAACAAATTGTAAGATACCCTGAATTGGTTTCAAATAATAAAGATTTTTATCTACTGCATTTCCGTCTTTATCCTTGATGATAACATCTTTAACATAGGGATGCTGAAATTTTACAGAGCGTTTATCAGTATCTATAGTTAATGTTTCATCTATAATATTGACATTTTTTTTGATAACTTGTTTTTCATAAGGATAATTCTTAAATTCATAAGTAACGGTATCTCCTGATTTATGAAAAATGATAGAAGCATTTAAATGATTTCCATCAGAATCTGTTTTATTTGTATAAACAGGGGAGTTATTAATGTAATATAAAGGGTATGGAATTTCAGGAGTAATTGTTTTTAGTTCATCATCTGTAAGAGGGAACCCGAGATAATCAGGAAGGACATCTTTGATAGAAGTCATATCAGAATTAGGAAGTTTTGCTAATTCAATATCCTTTCCCTTATCGGAAGAAGTTCCATCAGAATCAAAATAACGGATGAATAAACGAGTATAATCTGTAATAGTTTTTTCATTAATAGTTTTGATAGAGTTTTTAATACGGTCATCAATGCTAGAACCACTAGAGCCGTCACCCAAAAGTGAATCCATAGAAGATTTCAATTCAGATAACAATTCTTCAGCAGAATACAAAGTTTTATCTTTTTTCTCAATTTTTGTAGTTGTTTGAGAAGCAGGATAAACAGTTAAGAAATTCCTTAAAATTTTACCTCCCTCGATTTGAGAAAGGTTGAGAAGTTTTGGCATAAATTTCACCTCGATTTTAAATGTTCTCTTTATAAAAATATGAAAGAATAAGTAGATTATTGAAGTGAAGTTATGATATAATTTATATAGGAGCAGAAAAATAAGGAGTGATAAAATTTGAAGCGTTTACGATTAATAAAATCAAAACCAAGACGTAGTAGAAAGTCTATTATCTTAACAATGAAATATACATTGGATATACATTCTGATAAAAGTAATGAAATCAGGGATATGTTTATTACATGGATGAGAGATAAATTCAGTCAATGGGATGATACCATTTTACAATATTTTCTATATGATACGCATACAGAACAAAATGATGCAGATGACAGATTAGAATTAGAAGGACATCTAGATAAGATATTAGATGAAGATTTTGAAAATAAAGCCATTGTAACTATGAAATATGTATTAGATATTCATGAAGACAATGATGAAGAAAATAAAAAAATAGGAAAGAAATTTATTGCATGGATGCGAGACAAATTCAGCAAATGGAACAAAGTTATATTGGATTACTGTTTTTATGACAATAACTTAAAATACGAAGAAGATGAAGATAATCTTTCGTTAACGTGTCATTTAAATCATATATTAAAAGATGATTGCACGCATATGGAAGACAGAGAAATTGAAGAAGATAACTTATTGAATTATAATAAAGATACATCATCAAGTGAAAGTACAGTAGAAAAAAGTTTAAGGAGAATTAAATGAGTGGGATAATGTTTGAAATTAGTAAACGAACAGAATTTCATTTAATTTTAGATGATTGCTTATGTGCAATTTCGATTCCGTTTTTTACATTGATAATCTTTTATAATAACCATGTATATGTACAACATACACGATTTTTCAATGTATTATTCTTAGGTTCCAAACAAATAGGAATTTCATGGAAAGATATGAATTTTATGATAAATTTATTTTTAATTAATTTTTATATTTTACACCATATGGGAATAAAAATACAGATTAGTGAGATAGGTGAGGAATAATATGGCACAAGAATTATCTCTTATGGAGTTGTTCAATAAACTTGCGCAACAACAAACCATATATGGAGAAAAGATAGAATATTTATATGATATATTCAATGCAAATTTTCAGATACCATCAGAAGTAACAAATTCTAATGATGCACCAGGAATGTGGCCAGATACAGGATTAAATGTATATATGATTTTACCTGAATATACATTGGCAGTAGACTTATGTACGTCAGGTGTACTTTTTAATATTGGTAAAGGCAGATATAAATACCAGTTCATGTTGGTACAGAGCGACGAATTACATCCTGTCAAAAATGGTAAGATATATTATCGTTATGCGAAAGAAAGCGCAAATGAATGGTCATCATGGAAACGTTGGGTATATAAATATGAATTAGATGATGGTAGAAATCCTGATGGTACAAGAACGAAAGATGACTTCGGAAAAGATACCACAGATACAGAAGATGAAGACCCAAGTAAGAATAAACATAATAACAATGGTGGTTCTGGCCCTAATGAAAGTATTGATAAAGTAAATCATGCGTTTCAAGCAGACCAATTGACAGTACCAAGGAAAATAGAATTAGATGGAAGAATTGTTGGTGCAGAATATTTTGATGGTAGCAAAGATATTGTTATTAATACAAAATTTGCAAAAGAAGATTGGTACGTTCCAATTAATGTACAAATAGAGCCAAAATTTAGAAATGTTATTGAATATCATTTACTTGCTGAATTACCTGCACCAACGGCAAATACCTATGATTATGTAAATATTGTAGGTCATATTGGTGGATGGAAAACAGACAACGGTAAAGCATGGATAACGGTAAATGCATCAAACTGCAAAGGTGCAGATTCAATGGTAAATGGTTTAGCCGTAGGAACGCTATCAGATTGTGATATAGTAGCTTATAAAACATCTGCTGGAACGCTCCGTGTATATCTTGCAATTAATGGTTGGGCAGAAGATATACGCTTGTCTGTATATGGAAGTAAGCAAGCTGTTGTTGGAGATACCATTGTTGTACTTAGTTCTTCAGAAAAAAGATTTTGGTCGTTGCAGGATGATGGATTCCGTATTGAAGGAAATGCAGGATATGGAGATTTACATGGTACTGCTGACCATGCAATACTTTCAGATAAAGCAGATACATTAAAAATGAATGATAATACATCAAATAAAAATGCTTATTTGGTGGCTGTTGATGAAGGAGAAATGAACTCTGGCAAAAAATATGGAGATTGTTACGCGAATAAAAATATTGAAATACAGCAAAATGGGCATATTCGTGCATCAGGAGGATTTACAGGAAATCTAACAGGTAATGCTTCTTCTGCAACGACTTCAGCACAGGCAGATAAAGTACAAGTAGCAGAACAGCAATCAGATGCAGTATATTTATTGGGGACAAAACAAAAAGGTACAGTTTATACGCAACCACAATTTAATATCCATCATTATATGGTTGGTAATAAATTGATGTCAGAAGTTATTGACGTAAATACATTGGATGCAAAACATGAAGCCGTTGATAACTTAGAAGTACGTAAAAATGGTTCTCTGACGGTCAATCAAGGTGTAAAATTTGTAAATACATCTGAAGATACATGGTTTAACATGCTTCATGCAGGTAATTATAATGGTGATGGCACGAATGGTTACATAAAAATGGGCACGTATGGAAGAATGGTTTGGGGAAAAGATAGTGGAAATCCAACCGTTATTTTTAATCCTGATGGTATCAAATCAGATGGTTCCGTAGGATTACTGAAAATTGCAGGTGCTTTACGTCCGACACGTTGTTATAATGCAGTATATAATGACTATGCCGAGTTATTCCCATGTAAAGAAAAAGATATACATCCTGGTGATGTATTCATGTTAGATATGGAATCCGATACAGAAAATTATGTAAAGTCAACAGAACATGCAAAATGTGTTGTAGGTGTATATTCTGATACTTATGGCTATCTCATGGGTGGAGACGAAGATGAAATTGATTGGAGAGGAAAATATGTTCCAATTGGTTTATCAGGACGTGTTCGTGTAAATGTTGTTGGTAAGGTAGAAAAAGGCGATAAGCTCGTAGCAACAGATGATGGATGCGCTAGAGTTTATAGAAAAGGTTATGATGATATAGAAGATATTATTGGATATGTATTAGAATCTGATAATTTAACAACAAAACGTCGTTTAAATATGAAAATTAAATGAAATAAAGAGAAGTAAATATCTTAGAGTATTAATAGTGTTATGTTCTTGTGGCATAACACTATTATTTTTTACTGAAAAATAGGTATCTAATTTTTAGACAGGTAGATATAAAAAGGAGGTGAAAAAGATGTCGGATATTTCAGTTATTACTTCTGTTGCGAAACAGTATGAATCAAACGGAAATTGTTCTACAGTTTCAGACGGAAGTGGAGATTTAGGCGGTATTAGTTATGGAAGCTATCAGCTTTCCAGTAATGCAGGTTCTGTGCAGAGATTTTTAGATTTTGCTAAGAATTATCCTGATAACAATTTAGCAAATTATGGATATGAATTAGCACAATATCCAATTAATTCAGAAGATTTTATTTATCGTTGGAGAGAATTAGGGCAAGTTGACCCTGATGGATTTGGAGAATTGCAAGACGCTTTTGCGATGGAAACATATTATAATCCTGCTTGTTTCAGTCTACAAGATAATTACTATGATGTAGGTTCAAAGAGCTTGGCAATCAAAGCGTGTGTATTTTCTCGTGCAATTCAATATGGTGCAGGAAATGTAGTGGAATTATTTACTACAGCCGTAAATCGTATGGGATATGAAAATTTGTCTTATGTAAATGATAAGAGTTTTGATTATGATGTAATTGCAAATATTTATGACTTTTTAGTTGAAGAATGTGATAATGCATATCAGACTTCAAGCGGGTTATATCATTCTCCAAATGATTGGTGTAATGGAAGTTATGATGTTATTCAAGGGCTTAGGAATCGTTTTGTCAACGAAAAAAGTCAATTATTGAATATGCTTTAAAAATTAAATATATGTAATTTGAAGCTATGGAGTTTTGGATTGCCATAGCTTTTTTGTTTTTTAAAATACATATAGTCAAAGTTTAATAGCCACATGTACAAAAATGTGGTATAATATATGTGTACACAAAAAGTGTATAGATGTTAATGTTTTTGATTCAACTAAATATGCTCGAATGTTTTTTATATCTATCGTGACAACATGAATGTTTGAAGCACATATTAGCAAGTCTGTTTTGCTTGAGATAGCAAAACAAGGTGTTAATAATATTCGTGTGATATAAAAAATGTTGTGACCTTTCTTGTGTATTTAGCGAAGTGTGAAATGGAGGACGAGAATGAGAAGTAATAATTTAGTAAACTTAAAGAACAAAATTATGGAAAATATGAATATCCACAAGGGATTGTATGTAACAGGTGCTTTGTGTATTGGAATTCTTGCATATACAGGAAATCAAATGCATCAAGCAGTTCTACAACATCAAGCAGTTGAACATGAAATTCAAATGCAGAAAGAACAACTAGACGAAATTAATCAGCAGATGACAGACATGCAAACACAGGTTCAAGAACTCACCCAAGAACTTGAAGCTGAGAAGGCAGAAGCCGAGAGACGAGAACTAGAAGAACAGAAAGCAAGAGAAGAACAGCAACGGCGAAAGGAAATGGAAGAGCGGCAAGTAGCTACAGTTTCGCGTGGAAGTAGTGAACATAGCGGTAGAGTAATGCAGATTGAATGTACTTACTATACAGCGGCGGCTGATG
>Ga0256405_10003694_pt1 | contig 30926 bp, 25 predicted proteins | sample RumenRJG_02DNA_FD_189096 | JGI IMG/M metagenome (GOLD analysis project Ga0256405, IMG submission 189096) | Bovine rumen microbial communities from Lethbridge, Alberta, Canada - RJG_02 | ecosystem: Host-associated > Mammals > Digestive system > Stomach > Rumen | place: Canada: Alberta...
AGAAAGGCGGCGGGAATTGACTAAAGATGAGCTAAGAAAACAGGCTGTTTTAAAAAGAGATAGCCTGGATAGTGATAAGATAGAAAGCTATAGCAGAGAGATATTTCATAAACTCACAGCTCTTTTACCATACAAAGAGGCTGAGAACATCCTTATCTACGCATCTATGAGAAGCGAAGTGCAGACTGACGAAATAATTCTTAATGCTTTTTCTGCCGGAAAAAGTGTCTTTTGCCCAAAGGTAGTTGACAGAAAAAATGGACTCATGACATTTGTAAGGATCAAGGCTTTGGAAGAGCTTAAGGAAGGGTATTTTGGAATTCGGGAACCTGAGGTTCCTTTAGGATATTCTGAACCGGATTTTGATATCAAAAAAAGTCTTGTGATCATGCCACTTGTCTGCTTTGATGATGATAGAAACCGAATTGGATACAGCGGAGGCTTCTATGACAGATATCTGGCTACTCACAAAGGAATCAGAACTATTGCCATAGCTTATCAGTGCCAGATGACAGAAGGCAGGATACCAGCTAATGATTACGACATCGCCCCAGACATGATCGTTACTGAAGAAAGTATTTACTGATGGGAAGAAAAAAGAGAGATACAATTGAATTTCGCTTCTATGAAGTCCCTCAGGGTCAGGACTGCCTGGCTCTTCTTGGCGAGAGCTGGATAAGGGTATATGGGATAGATGAAAAGTACCTTCACTTTCATAATCTCTTTGAAGTAGGATACTGCAGAAATGGAAAGGGAGATCTTGTACTTGATGAGGAGGTAAGGAAGTATGAAACAGCTATGTTTTCAATAATTCCAGCAAACTATCCCCATACAACCTTAAGCCCTGTGGCCAATTTCTGGGAGTATCTGTTTTTTGATGTAGATCAGATACTCAGGCTCATTTATCCAGGTAATCCCACAAAGCAGAGGGAAGCTGCTGAGATCATCGACAAGAATGCAGACCTCATATATGAGTATGAGCATCCTGAAATGGCAGAAGTGATAAAGAGGATCATGGAGGAGATGAGAGATAAAAAGCCCTACTACATTGAGACAACACAGAATCTTCTAAAGGCTTTTGTTTTGATGCTGATAAGATATCAGAGCCAAAAGGAAGAGGCCAGAAAAATAAGTGTTGATGGTGATGACGGCTCTGCAATGATGCTGATAAGGCCAGCCCTTGAGTATATTGATAAAAACTACCCTGAGCCTATCAAGGTATCTGAACTGGCGCACTGTTGCAATATTAGTGAACCCCACTTCAGGCGTATTTTTGTGGACACCATAAACATGTCACCCATAGACTATCTTAACCTTGTTAGGATTCAAAATGCCTGCAAGATAATGAATAAAACAGATCATTCCATGGAGGTTGTGGCGTCGGAATGTGGCTTTTCAACTTTCTCGACTTTTAACCGCAACTTCAGGAAATTCCTTGATACTTCGCCATATCAGTGGAAAAAGAATAAGGATAATTACGAGAACAAACTCCTTAATTACAATATAAATGCCCTTAAGGGGTGGTGAGCAAAAGTTACTTAAAGGTTTACGAAAACTTTTTGTTCACATTTTCGACATATTTGATTGAAAATGCACATTTTAGACTTTAAAATGTGTATTTTTTTGTTCGCACTTGTTATAATGTACACATAAACCGATCGGAAACCGATTGTTTCCGTCAAAATGTATAATGCATTCGCTATGCCACTTGTCTGACATCTGTGCAATATACATAAAAGGTTTCAAATCATTTTTTCATTTAGGGAGGGTAAAAAATGAAAAGAAAAGCATTATCAATTTTCCTTGCATCAGCAATGTCACTTTCACTTTTAGCTGGATGCGGTGGCGCAGCAGACACAGCTGCAACAACAGATGCAGGACAGACAGAAGCTCCAGCACAGGATGCAGCTGCTGAGGCAGCTCCTACAGCTGACGTTGCATCTGAGGGCGAGCATGAGCTTTCAGTTTATGCTTGGGACAAGAACTTCAATATCCCAGCTCTTGAGGCTGCAGAGAAGGCTTACCAGACTGTTGATCCTGATTTCAAGCTTAACATCGTTGAGCAGTCAGCTTCATCAGATGTTGAGAATGCCATCACACTTGCTGCTTCATCAGGCGATTACAGCCAGCTTCCTGACATAGTTCTTTTCCAGGATCACTACATCCAGAACTACGTTACAAACTATCCTGATGCATGGCTTGATCTTGAGGATGCGGGAATCAACTGGTCAGATTTCGGTGCTGAGAAGCTTTCTTATTCAACAGTAGGCGGCAAGCACTACGGCGCTCCTGTAGATAACGGAACATCAATCTTTGCATATCGTACAGATATCCTTGAAGAGTGCGGATATACAATCGACGATGTAACTGGAATCACATGGGATGAGTGGCTTGAGATTGGCCGTGTTGTAAAAGAGAAGACAGGTAAGTACCTTGTTTCTATGGACCACAACGGAGACGATCTTCCTTACATGATGATGCAGGCTGAAGGCCAGTCACAGTGGAAGGATGGAGAGCCTAACTTCGTAAACAATGACACATTAAAGCAGGTCCTTAATGTTATTATCACAGGCGCTAAGGACGGCGTTATCTACCTTTGCAACGATTGGTCAGAGTACACAGATACATCTATCATCGGCGACCAGGTAGCAGGCGTATTCAATGGTAACTGGATCATTCCTACAATGCAGCAGGTATCAGAGAACAGTGGTAAGTGGGCTATCACAACAGCTCCTACACTTTCTGGAAAAGAAGGCTACGCTGCAAACGGTGGTTCTTCACTTTACGTAACAAGCAACTGCTCAAAGCCTGAGCTTGCAAAGGCATTCCTTGCATACACATTTGGCGGCGGAGAAGGTGCTATGGCAACATACGATGATGCTCTTAGAAACGGTGGCGTTATCACATGCTGCATCTCAGCTTCAAAGTCTTCTGTATACCAGGAAGGTGTTGATTTCTTCAATGGACAGTCAATCTATGCTGATATCGTTGCTATGGGCGCTAATGTTCCTGTAGTAGAGCAGAACGATTTCCACTACTCAGCACGTACTCAGATCCAGGCTGCTATCACAAACGTGATCAACGGATCAGACCTTGATACAGAGCTTCAGAACGCAGAAGATCAGGTTAGATTTGAGATGGGCCTTTGACCTTGATTACTTAACGAGGTTTTTCACGAGTTTAGTAAGCTAGGTCGTTCTGGCGAGCACCTCTGGTGCGAGAGCAGAACTTCCTTATGAATCTGGAACCATTCGATCATTAAAATACGGGGAATCGGTCTTCCGATTCCCCTATTTACTAGAAATACAAAGCTATTAAATGTCACAAAGGGGGACAACAATGGGAAATAAGAAAAAAATGGGGCTCCTTGCAAAGCAGAGAGCTGCTGGATGGGCTTTTCTCTTTCTTGCGTCCGCAATGATCGTTGTTATGAGCTTTTACCCAATGGTACAGGCCCTTATTACATCATTTAAAACGGGCTCTTCAGCCAATCTTCAGTGGGCTGAACCACTGACCTATAACTACAAGAGAATGTTTCAGGACAAGATGTTCATGAAATCTGTAGGAAATACATTCCTGTATCTTATCATTCAGGTTCCTATCATGCTTGTTCTTGCAATACTTCTTGCTCAGCTTCTTAATAACAAAGATCTTAAGTTCAAGGGACTTTTCCGCACATGTATATTCCTTCCTTGTGCAGTATCACTGGTTTCTTATGCACTTATCTTTAGATCTATCTTTGCAACACAGGGTCTTATAAATATCATTCTTCAGAAAATTGGAATAATTTCTGAAGGTATCAACTGGCTTGGAACAACTTCAACTGCAAGGATCGTTATCATCATTGCTCTTATCTGGAGATGGACAGGATATAACATGGTTTTCTATCTTGCAGGACTTCAGAATATCGAATATTCAGTGTATGAGGCAGCAAAGATTGATGGCGCGGGTGGATGGAAGACATTCTGGTACGTAACTGTACCGCTTCTTCGTCCAGTCATCATCATGACATTTATCATGTCAATAAATGGTACATTGCAGCTCTTTGATGAGTCTGTAAACCTTACAAACGGCGGACCTGCAAATACTACCATCACAATGTCTCACTACATTTACAATAACTCATTTGGACAGGGCGTTGCCAACTTTGGCTATGCTTCTGCCATGTCATTCTTTGTATTTATCCTTGTTGCTATACTTGCAGCAATTAACCTGAAAGTAGGTGATACACGTGACTAAGACTAAGAAAAAATACAACAAGAGTGCAACTCAGAGAAGACTTATACCAACATATATTTTTCTTGTGATAGCATCATTTTTCTCAGTATTTCCTCTCTACTGGATGTTTACTGCTGCCACCAACGTCACTGTTGACGTATCAAGAGGTAAATTGTGGTTTGGCACTCACATGGTAGAAAACTTTAACAACCTTGTGGCATCTACAAACCTTTGGAAGTCATTTGGCAATTCATGTCTTTATTCAACTGCCCAGACCATCCTTTGTATTTTTGTATGCTCTTTGGCTGGCTATGGTTTCGAGCTCTATCATGACAAGGGAAAAGACATATTGTTTGCCATACTTCTTATGGCTATGATGATCCCTGGAGTTGCTACAATGATCCCTCTGTTTACCATGATGAGTAAATTCCATTTCCTTAACACAGTATGGGGCTTTGCACTTCCTGGTATCTCAACACCATTTATGATCATGATGTTCAGACAAAACTCACGTAATTTCCCACCTGATATCATGGAGGCTGCGAGAATTGATGGCCTTTCAGAATTTGCAATTTTCTTCCGCATGTATATGCCAGTCATGAAGTCTACTTATGCAGCAGCTGCAGTAATCGTCTTTATGAATTCCTGGAATGCTTATATGTGGCCAAGAGTCGTAATGACAGATAACAGGGCTCAGACAATGCCAATGCTTATTGCAAACCTGGCTGGAGGATATACAATTGACTACGGAATGCTGATGATGGGAGTATTGTTCTGCTCACTTCCAACAATGTTTGTATTCTTCGTACTTCAGAAACAGTTTGCAGAAGGTATAACTGGTTCTGTTAAATAAAAAAATGAGGAAAGAGTTATGGAAAAATTTGTTTATGACATCGTAGGGAATCCAAAGATTTTTGAAGAAAACAGACTGCCTGCACACTCTGACCATATAGCATATAAGTCTGTGTCAGAACTTATGGCTGGTAAGACAGGCCTTAGACTTCCCCTTGATGGAGTTTGGGAGTTTCATTATTCAAAGAACATAAAGGATGCCCCTGTAGATTTCTTTGAGGATTCCTATGATACTTCTTCATGGGACAGGATACATGTTCCTGCCCACATTCAGATGGAGGGGTATGATAAGCCTCAATATGTAAATGTTCAGTATCCGTGGGATGGAAGAGAGTGCCTGACTCCCCCTGAAATACCGCAGATGTTTAATCCTGTTGGGGACTATGTAAAACACTTTACACTTCCTGAGGGCTTTGACAAAAATAAAGTTCACATATCTTTTCAGGGAGTAGAGAGCGGCTTTGCGCTCTGGCTCAATGGAAAATATGTGGGCTATAGCGAGAACTCTTTTGACCCCGCTGAGTTTGATATTACAGATAAGCTTACAGGCGGTGACAACAGGCTTTGCGTAAGAGTATTTAAGTGGACCAGTGGAAGCTGGTGCGAGGATCAGGACTTCTTTAGATTCTCTGGAATATTCAGAAGTGTTTTCCTTTTGAGTATCCCATCTACACATATTTATGACCTTAAGACAATACCTGCTGTTGATGATAGTTTAAAGAGCGCAAGCCTTAAATTTGAGTTCACAACCATGGGCAGCGGATCGATAGACCTTAAGCTTAGCTTTAAGGGAGAAAAAGTCCTTGAGGGTAATATTCCTCTTTCAGATAGCGGAAATACCCACGGAAGCTGCGATGTATCTGAGCCTGTTTTGTGGAGTGCTGAAGAGCCCAACCTCTATGAGCTTATTTTGACTGTCAAGGATTCAAACGGAAAAGTAACAGAGATAATAAGACAAAACGTTGGCTTTAGACGCTTTGAACTAAAGGATGGTCTTATGCTCCTTAATGGTAAAAGAATTGTATTTAAGGGCGTAAACAGACATGAGTTTTCAAACAAAAATGGAAGAGTGCCAAGCAGGGATGAGCTTTTAACTGACATTCTCACCATGAAAAGAAATAATATCAACGCCATTAGGACAAGCCATTATCCCGATGATTCACCTTTATATGAGCTGTGCGATATCTATGGTCTTTACCTTATTGCTGAAAACAATTTGGAGACCCACGGAACATGGGAGCCTTTTGAAAGAGGAGCTAAGGGTGAGGACTATGTTGTACCAAGGGACAACCTTGACTGGGAAGGACTTCTTTTAGACAGGGTTAATTCCTGCTATCAGAGGGATAAAAATCACCCATCGATCCTTATTTGGTCCTGCGGTAATGAGGCTCACGGCGGAGTAGTACTTCATAAGATGGCATCTCTTTTCAAAGAGCTTGATAAGGAAAGGCTTGTGCACTATGAAGGTCTTTTCCATGACAGGAGATTTCCTGATACCTCTGACATGGAGAGTCAGATGTATCCTAAGGCCTTAGACATAAAGAAGTTCCTTGATGAAAATAAGGAAAAGCCTTTTATCTGCTGTGAGTATTCCCATGCAATGGGTAATTCCTGCGGCGGAATGCATCTTTACACAGATCTTACTGATACAGAGCCAAGGTATCAGGGAGGCTTTATCTGGGATTATATCGATCAGTCAATTACTAAAAAGGACCGCTTCGGAAAAGAGTTTGAGGCCTACGGCGGTGACTTTGACGAGAGACCAAATGATGGAAACTTTAGCGGAAATGGTATCTGCTATGGCGACAGAACTCCTTCTCCTAAGATGCAGGAGGTTAAGTTCAACTACCAGAATATTTCTGTAGAGTTCGATAAAAACGGCAAAAAGTTCAAAGTTATTAATAAGAATCTCTTTGTTAATACAGACATTTTTGACTGCTATATGATCCTTAGCGTTAACGGAACAGAGAAGATGAGAGAAAAGATGGAAATTTCTGTAGCTCCTCTTTCCTCAAAGAGCTTTAATGTGCCTGCTGCCATAATGGACTTTGCTTCCTGCATTGACAGCGCTGAATCAATTAAAGATCAGTTTACAGAGTATGTTTTCACTGTTTCTTTTGTACTTAAGAATGATACTTTATGGGCTGCAAAGGGACATGAAGTAGCCTTTGGACAGACTGTGTTTAAAACAAACTTTAGTGAGCATACAAGTTCTCTGCCTCTTAAGTTTGTTCAGGGAAATAATAACCTTGGTATATATGGTCAGGACTTTTCCTGTATGTTCAGCTATCCAAGTGCAAGTCTGCTATCCTACGTATATTGCGGCAGGGAAATGATGATAAAGAACCCTCTTCCTAATTTCTGGAGAGCCCCTGTTGATAATGATAACGGATACATGATGACAAGCAGGTATTCACAGTGGAAGATAGCAAGTCTTTATCCTACACTTAGAAGGCCTGATGGACCATTTGTTATGCCGAATATCATCCCAGGACCAAATTCCATCACCATAAGGTACACCTACTTTATGCCTACAACTCCAGAGAGTGAGTGTCACGTAAGCTATGAAGTATTTGGAGATGGTACCATCAGATGCGAGATGGATATGGATCTAAACAAAGAGCTCTGTGATATGCCCGAGTTTGGAATGATCTTTAAACTGTCAGCAGACTTTGATCAGGTTACATGGTATGGCCTTGGACCAGAAGAGACCTATGCAGATAGAAAGAGAGGCGGAAAGCTTTCACTTTATCAGAATGAGGTAAAAGATAATATGGCGAAGTACCTTGTTCCTCAGGAGTGCGGCAACAAGTGTGATGTGCGCTTTGCTAAGGTCACTGATAAGAGGGGCAGAGGAATGATGTTCTTTGGAAAGCCATTTAACTTCAGCGCTCTTCCATACAGCCCTCATGAGCTGGAAAATGCAATGCATCCATTTGAACTTCCTGATGTTCATTACACATACGTAAAAACATCACTTATGCAGATGGGAGTTGCAGGAGATGATAGCTGGGGATCAAGACCTCATGAAGAATATAGGCTCCCAAAGGAAGGAAAACTAAAATATGATTTCTACTTCAGAGGAATCTGATAATAGAAGATTCATAGGATTTTGAAGTGTGTCCCGGATACCTTTTGGTATCCGGGACTTTTTTGCCCTGAAAAGCTCATGAAAGCTAGACATTTAAGTGGCTATGTGTGATAATCAAATAGTGTTTTAAAGGGCCCTGCAAGTGATGCAGGGCTTAGTTTTAAAGTAGAGGGATGAAGGTATGAATCTTGTAGAACTTTGTAAAAAAGCAAAACAGGCTAAGTATGAGGTGGGGAGTCTGTCTACTTCACAGAAAAATGATGCTCTTTTATTCATAGCAGATGAGCTTGTCAATAATAGTGACAGTATCATTAAGGCCAATGCTGTTGATGTGAAAAAGGGACAGGATAATGGAATGCATAAGGGCCTTATCGACAGGCTTCTTCTTGATGAAGGAAGGATCGAGGCTATAGCAGAGGGGCTTAGGCAGGTGGCTGCTCTTCCTGATCCTATTGGAGAGGAGATCGAGCACTTTGAAAGACCAAATGGCCTTAAGCTTAAAAAGGTAAGAGTTCCTCTTGGAGTAATCGGGATCATATATGAATCAAGGCCTAATGTAACTGCAGATGCCTTTGCACTTACATTTAAGGCTGGAAATGCTGTTGTTCTAAAGGGTGGAAGTGATGCAATAAACAGCAATATTGCTATTGCCAATGTATGCAGAAATGCTCTTGAAAAGAAAGGTATCACCCCCGACGCAATACAGCTTATAGAGGATACTGACAGAAAAGTTACATCTGAATTCATGAAGATGAATGACTATGTTGATGTCCTGATACCAAGGGGTGGAGCAGGGCTTATAAGATCTGTAGTTGAAAATTCTACCATACCAGTTATTGAGACAGGTAGCGGAAACTGCCATATTTATGTGGACAAGGAAGCTGATATAAATAAAGCGATCCCGATCATCATTAATGCCAAAACACAGAGAATTGGTGTCTGCAATGCTGCAGAATCCCTTATTGTCCATGAAGATATAAGAGAAGAGTTCTTGCCTCTGTTTTCTAAGGCAATGAAAGACCACAGTGTGGAAGTAAGAGCTGATGAAGAAAGCAGATCATATATAGAGGGTGCAGGCAGCGCCACTGTAGAAGATTTTGGAAAAGAATACCTTGACTACATCATCTCTGTTAAGACAGTTAAGAATGTAGACGAAGCAATAGAACATATTAATAAATATAACACTGGACATTCTGAGTCCATAATCACTGAGAATAAAACTACTGCCCAGAGATTCCTTGATCGTGTAGATGCAGCATGTGTATATGTCAATGCATCCACCAGATTTACTGATGGATTTGAGTTTGGATTTGGAGCTGAGATAGGGATCAGTACACAGAAGCTCCATGCGAGAGGCCCAATGGGACTTAGAGAGCTTACATCCTACAAATACCAGATCTATGGGGAAGGGCAGATCAGAGGATAACATGAGTAATTTACAGTATCTAGAGGAAAGAAAGCATATAATCGATATCTCCAGAGAACTTAATGAAATAGGACTTCTTGTGAGAACCTGGGGAAATATCAGCTGCAGGATAGATCAAGATCATTTTCTTATAACACCAAGTGGTATCAGGTATGAAGACTTAACCCCTGAGATGATAGTTTTAGTTGACCTTAAGGATATGTCCTATGAAGGAGACTACAAGCCATCAAGTGAGAAATTAGTTCATGCAGCAGCTTATAAGGCAAGAAAAGATTGTGATTTTATCATCCATACTCATCAGGTATTTGCATCCTGCGCTGGAACCCTTGGAATAAAGAAAGTCTTTTCCTATTTTGAAGATGAGGATGTAACAATCCCTGTAGCGCCCTATGCGCTTCCTGGAACACAGGAACTGGCAGATAACGTAACAAGGACTCTTAATAAGTTCAGGTCCTCCAATGGCATAATAATGTCCAATCATGGAACCTTGTGCCTTGGTGAAACCTCCAATGAAGCTTTATTTGAAGCGGAGATGATGGAGACCGCCTGCAGAAACTTTCTTGAAGATGTATGCAAGATGGATATGCCCCACGGTGTTGAGGAGATGTTTTCCTCCCATCTTGAAAATGGCGACATCATATACGATGTTCATGACACTCCAGAGAGAGTTAAGACAATCCACAAACAGGTATATTCAAAACGCGGGGATGTAAAATATATAGTTCACAATAAATCAGAAGCTGTAATGATGGTGTCCAGAAGAGCCAATCATATGAAGCCTCTACTTGACGACTTCGCTCAGCTTATCGGAGCGTCTGTCAAGATCCCATCCAATGAAGGGGAGATATATCACAACATCAAGAAAAAGGTTAATGTCCTGTTTGTGCCAAATGACGGCGCGTACTGCTTTGGTCCTACCAAGGATGATGCAGAGGCAGTAGCTATAGTACTTGATAAGGGATGTATTGCGTATATTGCAGCCATGAGAAATGGTGAGGGGCATTATCTTTCACTGTTTGACTGTATCAAGATGAACCGCAATTATAGAAAGAATTATTCAAAGCTTGCTGATTTGGCAGTACACGAGGAAAAGAATGATTAAAAGACCAGGAAATATCAAAACCGGAGATACTATTGGAATAACAGCTCCATCTTTTGGCGCTTTTATTGAACCCTATAGTCTTCTTATCGATATTGCTGAAGACAATTTAAAAAGCAGAGGCTACAGAATCTTTGAGGGCAAAACAGCACGTCTAGGAGATGGTATTGGCATCAGCACTGATCCAAAAGTCTGCGGCGCAGAGCTTATTGATTTTTATAAAAGAGATGATATCGACGCTATTATTTCTGCTGGCGGCGGCGAACTTATGAATGAGACCATCACTTACGTGGATTTTGATGAGCTAAAAAACTATAAGCCAAAGTGGTACGTTGGATATTCTGACAATACAAATTTCCTTTTCCCTCTTGTTACTATTACAGGAGTTCAGGGGATTTATGGGCCTTGCATAAATGGATATGCCAAGGTGTGGGAAGACACTGAAAAAGATACCTTCGCAATCTTGGAGGGAACAAAAAGTTCTTTTGACGGATATGATATGTTTGTTGATCCTATGGAGCAGGAACATGAAACAGAAGAGTATACTGATGAGTATCTAAGAGCACCCTACAATCTTAGTGAAAAACGACAGCTTGTATCATTTTTACATGATGGCAAAGGGCTTGTACCTGCAGATGATAAGAATATAGAAATGCAGGGGATTTTACTTGGTGGATGTCTTGACGTGCTGGCTAATCTAGTGGGTACAAGATTTGATCGCATGAAGGAATTTGTTAAGGATAATCCTAGAGTTATCTGGGCTTTAGAAGCCTGCGACCTTAATCCTATGGCTATAAGAAGGTCTGTCTGGAATCTTAAAGAGGCAGGCTGGTTTGATACGGCTGCTGGATTTATCATTGGAAGACCACGTGCTGCCTGGAAACAGAATTTGCTTGGAGCTGATCAGTACAATGCAGTAACAGATGTAGTATGTGACATCAAGGCTCCTGTAGTAATGGATGCTGAGATCGGACATATTGATCCGATGCTGCCCATCATCATGGGGGCAGAGACAGAGGTGTCTGTAAAAGACAATAACCTTTCAATTAAATATATGTGATATGAAGCTGTTTGCTTAATTGTATTTAATAAAAATTTAAGTGCAATTACGATAATAGTTTTATATAATATAGTTGCTAGCGATTATTATCATGGAGGAAATTAAAATGAAGAAAAACATTAAAATCGCATTTGGCTTGATTATTACTTTACTTTTTACTATCTCTTCTCCTGTTACTAAGGTATATGCTTCCAGCGCGGAACCTGATTGCTTTGACTTTGGTGCAACTACCATATCTATCCCTGCTGGCGGTCAGCAGAAGATGTGGCTTAGAGCTACATATGATTACACCTATTTTATTGAAGGCGCAACCAGCAATGCTACTTATCTTGAAACTGATTTTAAGAGCGGGTCAAAAGATGTAGTATTCCATATCGGTCCTGATGAGCAGAGCGGAAATGTATTTTTCCATTTCTATGTAAGAGATGAAAGACTTGAGAATGAAGATGTTCATGATGAGATCGAGATTTATGTACAGAATAGACAGCAGGTAGCACCAAGTGTTGTGGCACCAATTGCTAAAGGCAAGAGTGGGACTCTCGTTCAGGAGAACAAAATTGCAATGCTCTATAACGAAAGTGGAGTAGCTATGGCATCATTCTCACTTAATTATGGAAAAGGAAGCATGGCAACTTTTGGACTTAAGGGTATTGAAGATAATGGTTCAAAATATTTCTCAGTAATTACCGGTTATAACAACGCAACTCCAGTAATTTCAGAATCTGACAAGGCGGTTATGCTGGCAAATGGATATGCTGGAGTAGTAGTAAATGGCAAATTTGTAAACTGGCCATAATACTTAAACAAGATATAAAAAAGCAAGCACCCAAAAGTGCTTGCTTTTTTAATGGTTAATTTGCTGATTTAACTTTCATCCATGCATCGTTGTAGAGCTTGTCGCCGCTGTCTCCAAGATACTTGAAGGCTTCAAGTTTCATTGTTGAAAGATCAGGGAAGGCTACCTTGGAACCCTTTATATCTTCGTCTTCGATGTTGTTCTGAGCTTCAATGTTTGGTGTAGAGTAGGTGATGTATTCAAAATTCTTAAGGGCGATATCACCTCTGCACATGAAATCGATCCATTTTTCGGCGTTTGATACATTTTTGGATCCCTTGGTTATAACCCATGAATCAATCCAGATATTGGAGCCTTCATCTGGAACAACATATTCAAGGTCTCTGTTTTCTCTTACTGTATATATTGCTTCTCCGGAATAGATAACTCCCAGAGCTGCCTCTCCGCCGATCATCTTGTCTCTGACCTGATCAATGACATAGGCCTGAACAAGAGGCTTTTGAGCTATAAGATCTTCTGTGGCTTTTTCGATTTCAGAAGGTTCTGTGGAGTTGAGAGAGTAGCCATTCTTGATAAGTGCCACCATGAAAGCATCTCTTACTGAATCCTGCATGAGGATCTGACCGCTGTATTTTGAATCCCAGAGGATATCCCAGCTATTTACTGGATCAGTGACCATGGTCTTATTGTAGAGGATACCAACTGTTCCCCAGCAATATGGAACTGAATATCTGTTGCCTGGATCAAATACTTCTGAGTTCTTAAAATACTCATCGCCGATGTTCTTGGCATTGGGAATATTTGTAAAATTAAGGGGCTGGATCATATCTTTTTCGATAAGCTTCTGAATCATGTAATCAGATGGGCAGATAACATCGTAGGCAGAAGTGTCCTGTGCAAGCTTGGCGAACATGATCTCATTAGTCTCGAACATATCGTAGACAACATCGATTCCTGTCTCTTGCTCAAACTGCTCGATCACATCTTCGTCGATGTATTCGCCCCAGTTGTAAACATATAGTTTACCGTTGTCACCCTGGCCAGATGAACTGCCGCAGGCTGATAAGCAACCGATCAGCATGGCTGATACAAGTGCTACAGATATTAGCTTCTTTTTCATAATCCTCTTATTTCTCCTTGGTTTTATTATTTGGTGACCTGTAAATGATCATCAAAAGAGATAGTACAACTATAAATATTATAGCAGAAAGTGCGTAGATTTCAGGCTGGATTCCTCTTTTTACTTCGTTATAGATAAGAGTTGATAAAGTTTCAAATCCAGAGCCCTTGGTAAAGTAGGTGATGATAAAGTCGTCAAGGGACATGGTAAATGCCATAAGTGCTCCTGAGACCACACCAGGCATAATATCTGGCAGCATTGTCTTTCTAAATGCATAAAGTGGTGTTGCTCCAAGATCCAGTGCAGCCTCATAGACATAGAAGTTAAGGCTCTTTACCCTTGGCATCACGCTCAGCATGACAAATGGAATATTGAAGGTAATGTGTGCCAAAAGGATAGTAGTAAAACCTGATCCTATATGAAGGAACCTAAAGAGCAGCATCAGCGAGATACCAGTAACGATATCCGCATTGATCATCGGTATATTAGTGATACCCATTATGACTGAGCGAAGCTTTGAATTAAGCCCGATCATAGCGATGCAGGTGATTGTACCAATGATAGTTGAAAAAATGGTTGCCAGGACTGCAATTGAAAGAGTATTTACAAGGGCACTGGCTACTGCCTGATCGGAAAAGAGTCTTGTGTACCACTTAAGCGTAAATCCTCCCCATTTGGCCCTTGACTTGCTTGAGTTAAATGAAAGGATGATAAGCGTAACTATAGGTGCGTACATGAAGATAAGGATAATGCCAAGGTATATCTTTTCAAATACTTTTCTCATCAGAATATACCTCCTTCCTTATCAGAAATGCTCTCGATTATCATGTTAAGAAGGATGAATATCATGAGAACTATAGACAGTCCGCTTCCAAGGTGCCAGTCATAAACTAAGGTAAACTGCTGCTCAATTATGTTACCAATAAGAAGGATCTTGGATCCACCCAGCATGGTTGAAATAGCGAAAGTTGTAAGAGCAGGAATGAACACCATTGTAATACCGCTGATGATACCAGGAACAGACAGCGGAAGAGTGATCCTAAGGAATGTCTGAACTGAATCTGCACCAAGGTCTCTTGCGGCATTTATCACATTATCATCAATCCTTGATAGGGAGTTGTATATAGGTAGAATCATAAATGGCAGGAAGTTATAGACCATACCAAGTACGATGGCGCCTGATGTATTGATGATATTTATTGTTGGAAGATGCAAAAACTCAAGGACTGTGTTGATGACACCTTTTCCCTCCAGAAGAGTCATCCATGTAAGAGTCCTTAAAAGAAAGTTCATCCACATAGGCAGAATGAACAGCGTTACAAGATAGGTGTTTCTTGTAAGCTTCATGGATGCAAGTATCATTCCCAGAGGATATGCAAGTAGAAAACAGATTACCGTGCTAATGAAGGCCAAAGCAATGGAACGGCATAAGGCCTTAAAATAGCCAGACTCTGAAATCCTTGCGATATTATCAAAAGTAAAAGCGCCGCTTGTATCAGTAACACCATAATAGATCACCATAGCCAGAGGAACCACGATAAAGATCACAGCCCAGGCAAGATAAGGCGAAGCCATAAGTAATGCGCTTTTTGCGTTTTTAAATAGTTTCACTTATTGCCTCCTCATCCTCTGAAACGGGCACATTCATGATCTGAATATTAAATGGATCAACCTTGATGCCAACCTTGGTGCCGACTTCTGAAAGCCTGGTGGAGTGTACAAGCCATTCGTACCCACAGGCCTCAACATCCATTTCATAATGAACACCCTTGAAAGTAAGATCGGTAACAACACCGGAGATTGTACCTTCTGAAGGCGCTACAAGTTCCACATCCTCAGGTCTTATCACCACATCCACGGGCTTGTTTTCGCCAAAGCCCTTATCGACGCAGGCAAATTTTGTGCCAAGGATATCCACAAGCTCATCCCTGACCATCGTAGCTCTTATGATGTTACTGTCTCCAATAAAGTCAGCAACAAAGGCATTCTCAGGCTCGTTATAAATGGTTTCAGGAGAGCCTTCCTGCTGAATGTAGCCCTGGTTCATTACCACAATGTGGTCAGACATGGTAAGAGCCTCTTCCTGATCGTGGGTTACATAGATGAAGGTGATGCCAAGTTCTTCCTTGAGTCTTTTAAGTTCGTACTGCATATCCTGACGCATTTTAAGGTCAAGGGCACCCAGAGGCTCGTCAAGCAAAAGAACCTTGGGTTCATTGACAATAGCTCTTGCAATGGCGATACGCTGCTGCTGACCACCAGATAACGAATCAGGCATACGTTTTTCAAACCCTTCAAGGTTTACAAGTTTAAGCGCGTACTTTATCTTGTCCTTAATGTAGCTGGCTGGTTTGTTCTTTATTTTCAGGCCAAAGGCTATATTTTCTTCAATACTCATATGGGTAAAAAGAGCATACTTCTGGAAAACAGTATTGAGCTGCCTTTTATTTGGGGCAAGAGAAGTTATATCCTGTCCGTCAAAAACAACTCTGCCCTGATCCGGTTTTTCAAAACCGCCAATTATCCTAAGGGTTGTGGTCTTGCCACATCCAGAAGGTCCAAGGAGAGTTACAAAAGAATTCTCATGTATATCAAGGTTTAGATCGTCTAAAATAAGCTGACCATCATAGGATTTAGAGATGTGCTCCAGTGTGATAAGGCTTTTACCCATTATTTTTATTTTCTCCTATTATTAATAAAAAAATAGCAATCTTCTTTATTTTATATGAGCCTACACCTGTGTCAATTACTTTTTTCAGATATATTTAAAGTTTGATTTAGTTGTGATAGAATGTGGTAAATAAGCGATTTTCAAAATGGCTCTTTAGGAGGATAAGAAGGTGGCTGCAAAAGATAAGTATGTGGCATATGTGTCCAGCTATACATCAGGGCTTGGCACTAAATACGGAATCAGAATCTATGATGTAGATCTTAAGAATGGAAGACTCACTGAGAAACAAAAGGTTGAGATCACCAATTCTTCTTATATCGGAATATCACACAGTGGAAAAACTCTTTACTCAATTACAGATGATGGAGTTGAGTCATATAAGATCCTTAAGGACGGAAGCCTTGAGTTCTTAAATGAAGCATCTATCAATGGCATGAGAGGCTGTTATTTAAATGAGACTCAGAACGACAAGTATCTTGTGACTGCAGGATATCATGACGGCAAAGTTACAATACTTAAGCTCAACGAGGACGGAAGCATCGGCGAGATAACAGACGAGAGATACCACAAGGGCCTTGGAACGGCTGCGGGGCGCAATCATGTTCCTCATGTACAGTGCATCAAGGTATCCAAGGACAACAAATACCTTCTTGCAGCGGATCTTGGAATGGACAGGATCAACATTTATGCTCTTGATATGGAAACAGGCAAGATCAAGGATGCTGACGTTATACACTGTGATCAGGAGTCTTCTCCAAGACATATGCAGTTTTCCAAGGAAGGTAAGTTCTTGTATGTATGTCTTGAGCAGAAGTGTGCTATAGATGTCTACGAGTATCATGAAGATGACAATGGCATGCCTGAGTTTAATAAGATTCAGGAGGTCAGCAACTCAGAGGAGTCTGATTCTATTGGTGTTGCCTGCAGCGCACTTTCATTCTCAGAGGATTACAACTACCTTGTGAGCTCCACAGCAGGAGAAAACAATGCCATCGTATTCAAGGTAGATAAAGAGACAGGTCTTTTAACAAAAAAGATCCAGCTGCCTGTAGCAGGAGAGTATCCTAAGGATGTGGCGCTTTTCCCTGATAATAAGCACCTGGTATCTCTAAACCATGAGTCTGATTCACTTACATTCTTTACTGTGGATATGGACGCTGGAACAATGGTAATGAATGGGCCTGAACTTCCAATATCCAGACCCAATTGCATCGTATTCCATAAGCTTGAGGGTTAAGACTTTTTGTAAAAAGAGATTATGCTGTCGGTTCTGGATGTCATATTGGACATCATAAGGTCGAGAAGTGTGACAGCACACATTGATTCAACAACTACAACGGCTCTTGGAACAACAACAGGGTCGTGACGTCCTTTAATATTTATTGTAATGTTTTCCCCATCCTGATTTATTGTCTCCTGTGTGGAGGCAATACTCGGGGTGGGTTTTATATATGCCCTTAAAATGATCTCGCTTCCATCTGACATTCCGCCAAGGATTCCGCCGCTGTGGTTGGTCTTTTTGGTTATTTTTGAACCTACGGCTTCAAAAGCGTCGTTGTTTTCTGAGCCGTAGTAGCGAGAAACCTGGCATCCGTCGCCGATTTCGATTGCTTTTACAGCACCGATACTCATGACTGCCTGAGAGAGCCTTGCATCGAGCTTGTCAAATACTGGTTCACCTATACCTGCAGGAACGCCTTTTATTCTGCATTCAATGACTCCGCCAAGGGAGTCGTTTTTTTCACGGCTTTTTTGGATAAGTTCCATGGCTTTTTGGTCCGCTTCTATATCTGGCATAGCAGTGGGAGTGGTAAGTCTTGCAGCATAGTCTGTATTACCAGGATCAATCTCTATATCGCCGATAGACTTAGTGTAGGCAATGACCTCTATGCCCATTTTGCCAAGAAGCTTGGAACATATAGCACCAGCTGCCACTCGGCCAATGGTTTCTCTGCCAGAACTCCTTCCACCGCCTCTGTAATCTCTAAAACCATACTTCATGTCAAAACCATAGTCAGCGTGACCTGGTCTGTAGTAGGATGCTATTTCCTTATAATCTGAGGATTTCTGGGATGTATTTTTAACCATCATGGAAATAGGAGTTCCAGTTGTCCTTCCATCAAAAACTCCAGAAAGGATCTCTACAAGATCATCTTCCTTACGGGATGTGGTTGCGCCTGAAGTGCCAGGCTTTCTTCTATCTAAAAATTTCTGGATGTCTTCCTCGGTAAGCTCAAGTCCTGCCGGGAAACCGTCTATCACACATCCAAGTGCCTTGCCATGGGATTCTCCCCAGGTAGATACTGTTATATTCTTGCCAAATACTGATCCTGCCATATTACTCCCTTCCTAAATAGCCTGATAATCTTACTTTTTGAATTGTAATATTATTTCCGAAAAAAAATAAGTAGTGAATTTTTTGTGAAAACGTACTATAATACAGTAGTATTATTATAACTAGAGTTCTGGATATCAGAAATAGAGGGGATTTTTGATATGAATGCCAGTAACCTACAGAAGAAACTTACCTTTAAAAGCAAGGTGATTTCTCAAGTAGAAAAATTCAATAGAAAGCATAAGGCTTTGTCTTTTCTTGGACTTGCTTATGCTGTTTTAGCAATAACAACATATAATTTCTTGTTTTATTTTTATAGAAATGGCAAGAGATTTACTGCGCTTGCGTGTATTTTGTTGTTCTTTGTATCAAGCAGCAGCTTTTCCTATCCCGCAATGTCACTTAATATCAGCTTTGCTTCTAATAGCAGCGGTGAAAGTGATGAGGTTTTGGGAACTTCAAGAGCTCTTTCAGATGAGACAGTAGCTGAATCAGATGCTGAGCTTGTAGCTGAGACAGTTGTTGATTCTTCTGTTATCGAACAGGAGAGCACAGACGTCAATCCAGATGTGGCTGAAATTGACAATATGGTTTCTCTTAATGAGATCCTTGAGTCTACAGAGCAGATCGATCCTGAGGCCCTAGCGGCTTACGGATATGTTTCCGATGCTGAGGAAAAAGAAGAGGAAACTGAAGTTCAGGAAGAGTCCTTTAGCAGCGACGACTGGAAGATAGTTCTTGTAAACAAGCAGCACCCGATTCCTGAGGATTATTCCTTTGAGCTTGGAACCATTAGCGGAAGCATGAGATGCGATGAGAGGATCATTACACCACTTCTTGACATGCTTAAGGGAGCGAGAACTGACGGAGTTAATCTTATCGTATGTTCGCCATACAGAGATCTTGACAGGCAGACAATGCTTTTCTCAAATAAGGTAGGCAGATACATGGACGGCGGTTTGTCTTACATGGATGCTTACAATCTGGCTTCACAGGCAGTAACTGTTCCTGGATCATCTGAGCACCAGATAGGTCTTGCAGTTGATATTATCACAGATGGATACTCATCACTTGATGAGGGCTTTGGAGATACAGCAGCTGGTAAGTGGCTTGCAGCTAATAGCAGCAAGTACGGATTTATTCTTCGCTATCCTGATGGAAAAGAAAACATCACCAGTATCGAGTATGAGCCATGGCACTTTAGATATGTGGGCGTAGATGCAGCAACAGTTATTACTGAGAATGATCTTTGCCTCGAAGAATTCTGGAATATTTACGTAGATTAAAGAGAAACGGATTTAGATTTTTATGTACAAGATTTTAAAAAAGGACGGCTCTGCCAAGAGAGCAGAATTTACCACTGTTCATGGCAAGATCCAGACTCCTGTCTTTATGAATGTTGCAACTGTTGCAGCTATTAAGGGCGGAGTATCAACTGAGGATCTGGAGGGTATTGATACACAGGTCGTTCTTTCCAATACTTATCATTTACACTTAAGACCAGGAGACGATCTTATCTATAGAATGGGTGGACTTCACAAGTTTATGAGCTGTAACAAGCCCATTCTTACAGATTCAGGCGGATTCCAGGTCTTTTCTCTTGCTAAGACAAGAAAGATCAAAGAAGAAGGCGTTTATTTTCATTCCCATATAGATGGCCACAAGCTCTTTATGGGGCCTGAAGAGAGTATGAGGATACAGTCCCATCTTGGCTCCACAATAGCCATGGCCTTTGATGAGTGCCCATCAGCCAAAGCTGACCATGATTACGTACAGATGTCGGTTGACAGGACCACCAGATGGCTAAAAAGATGCAAGGCTGAAATGCAAAGAATGAATAGCCTTCCATATACAGTCAATCCTGATCAGATGCTCTTTGGGATCAATCAGGGAGCGATCTTTGATGACATCAGGATAGAGCATGCCAAGGTTATAAGTGACCTTGATCTTGACGGGTATGCAGTTGGAGGTCTTGCAGTAGGCGAATCTCATGAGGAGATGTATCACGTACTAGAGACTGTTGTTCCATATCTTCCACAAGAAAAGCCAACTTATCTTATGGGTGTTGGAACTCCTGCAAATATTCTGGAAGCAGTTGAGAGGGGAGTTGACTTTTTTGACTGCGTATATCCAAGCAGAAATGGAAGACATGGCCATCTTTATACAAACAGAGGCCACATCAATATCATGAATGCAAGGTATGAGCTTGATGATACGCCCATTGAAGAGGGGTGCCAGTGCCCAGCCTGCAGGAGATATTCAAAGGCTTATATAAGGCATCTTCTAAAAGCTGGAGAAATGCTTGGAATGAGGCTCTGCGTTCTTCACAACCTTTATTTCTATAATCACATGATGACAGAAATAAGAGATGCCATCGAAAAGGGAGAGTATGCTTCCTATAAGAGAAACAAGCTCTATGGCATGATGGAATTTGATGGGGAAAGCACAGGAGACTATCAAGGCATAGATAAAAACTGGAGAAAAGGTTAAATTTGTAATCACACGCCATTAAGATTGCACACTTGAATTTAGGTCCTGCATCTAGTATTATGAATTGGTGTATATAATTATTTAAGGTATGGAGGAAGTTATGGGTTTACTTTTAACATCTGAGGCAACTGCCAGTACACAGAGTATTGTTTCTATGGTAGTTGTTTATGCTGCAGTAATCGCAGTTTTCTATTTTCTTTTTATGAGACCACAGCGTAAGGAACAGAAGCAGAAGGCTCAGGTTCTTGCAGCACTTGCAGTTGGTGACAGTGTGCGTACAACAGGTGGGTTCATTGGAACAGTTATCGATATCAATGACGACATGGTTATCGTTGAGTTTGGTAACAACAAGAATTGCCGTATACCTATGGTAAAAGAGGCAATTGTTGAGGTTGAGAAGCCTGAAGATGCGGTAGCAACTGCTAATGATACTTCTGATTCTAAAAAGAAGTAATATTTTTCGTGTCTATTAAAGCCTGATTGGCACTTGCCAATCGGGCTTATTTTCAAATATGGAGGAGAGAGGTATGAAGCTAAATATTACTTGTATTCCTGGTGATGGAATTGGCCCTGAGATTGTTGCTGAGGCTAAAAAGGTCCTTGGAAGAGTATGTGAAGTCTATGGACATGAACTTATTACCAGAGATGTTCTTATGGGCGGCTGCTCAATTGATGCCTATGGCGTTCCTCTTACAGAGGAAACTATAGAGGCAGCAAAGAGCGCAGACGCTGTTCTTATGGGATCTATAGGTGGAAACACATCCACATCTCCCTGGTACAAATTAGAACCATCAAAAAGACCTGAAGCTGGACTTTTAGGTATAAGAAAGGCACTTAATCTTTTTGCTAATCTTCGCCCTGCTTATCTTTATCCTGAGCTTATGAAGGCCTGCCCATTAAAGGAAGAATCAGCGAAAAAAGGCTTTGATATGCTCATTATGAGGGAGCTTACTGGTGGTCTGTACTTTGGAGAACGCTTTACAAAAGAAGTTGATGGTGAACTTATAGCAACAGATACTCTTGTATATAAAGAGAGCGAAATAAGACGAATTGCCATAAAAGCCTTTGAGGTTGCCAGAAAGCGCAGAAAGAGTGTTATCAGCGTTGATAAAGCTAACGTACTTGATTCCTCAAGACTGTGGCGCAAGGTAGTAGAAGAGATTGCTAAGGATTATCCTGACGTTACATTAGAGCACATGCTGGTTGACAACTGCGCAATGCAGCTTGTAAGGGATCCTTCACAGTTTGATGTGGTACTTACTGAGAACATGTTTGGTGACATCCTTTCCGATGAAGCCAGCATGATCACTGGATCTATAGGAATGCTTCCAAGTGCTTCACTTAATGACACAAGCTTTGGACTTTATGAGCCAAGCCACGGAAGTGCTCCTGATATTGCTGGCAAGGATATTGCCAATCCTATTGCAACAGTTCTTTCAGCAGCAATGATGCTAAGATACTCCTTTAACCTTGATAAAGAGGCTGATGCAATTGAAAGAGCTGTATCAAAGGTTTTAGAGGATGGATACAGAACAGTCGACCTTCTTGGAAGCTCAGCTGGAGATTCCTATAAACAGGTAGGCTGTAAGGAAATGGGAGATCTTCTCGTTGAACGAATCACTGACCTATAAAACTGAAAAGAAAATATATGATTTTTTGCCTCATGAACCAGAGACCATGGCAGCCACTTTGTTTGTTATAGGAATGGCAGCTTACTATTTCTGGAGGATGTTTGCAATAACACCAAGTTACGATGAGCTGTACACTTACTATACCTTTATAAGCAGGGGGCCCATTTACGCAGCAATTCACTGGCCTCTTCCCAACAATCATGTTGGATATTCAGTATTATCTGCAATACTTAACTACACAGGTAATTCTTATATAGGCCTTAGGGGAGTATCTTTTGTCTGTGCAGTTTCAAACCTGATTCTTGTTTACAGGATATGCAAAAGATACTACGCTCACGGACTTGCTTTTTCAGCAATGCTATTATACTCGTCCATGCAGATAGTCAATGAGTACTCAATTCAGGGAAGAGGATACACTCTTGGAATAACCTGTTTTTTGATCTCGATTTACTGTGCATCTTATATCTGCAATGCTGACGAGACCAAGAATAAGTACTTTTGGGCACTTGGAATTTCTTTTGTCCTTTCGCTTTATACAGTTCCAAGCAATGTATATTTTGTGATACCTGTAAGTGTTGCAATAGGAGCATATCTTCTTATCAATGCTTACCGCAGCAGGGATATGCATGGGAATATTGCTGAGACATCCTATTTTAAGAAGTTTAAAAAGTTCTTTATTACCGGGATACTGGCAGCTCTTATTACTTTTTTCCTGTATGCTCTTATCTGGCTTGCGATTGGATCTAACCTTCTTGTGAAGACAGAGGGCAGTGGATATTTTGGACTTAGTCATGCCACGGTACTTCTCAGAAGCCCTGTCACATCTCTTTTGACAGGAGCAAGATATATGCTGGATCAGCCCTACATTCAGAGCTTGCCTCAAGGGGAATTTGCCAAAAGAGTCCTTGGCTGGAGCAACAGCTTATATGAATATATGCTTCCCGGCCTTGCGCTTACGATACACATCGTTGTGGTGGTTTCTTTGGGAGTTGCAGTGTATGAGTGTATAAGGCACTTTGCTTACTCAAGGACAATTATCAATCTTATGGTTTTGAGCAATATGCTGATCACAGGTGCTATGCTGGTGATACAGCAAAAGCTCCCATATCTGAGAGTCTTTACTTACTCTTCGGTTGTTGTAACTCTATGCTTTTGTGCCTGTATTGAGAGGCTTATAAATGTGACCATAAGGATCTACAACAGGGAAATAAAGGGCGCAGATGAAAAGACAGTTCACAAGGAAACAGAGACTACCATTAAGGGAGATAAGTGGTACTCAGGAATTGGGGTATATATTCCTGTTTTGGCTGCGATAGTTCTTTTCGTATTAAGGTTCATAACACCAACCTTTACCTGCCAGCTTGATGACAGGGAGAATGATCTTTTAGAAACCTTGTATGTAGCCTCGGTAGATAAAAGACAGAATATGGCTGTTCTTGACTGTGATCAGCAGTATCTTCTTAAGTTTGCCTGGGATATAGACTGTAATAAAACTGATGTAACTGACGCAGATTGTGTTATCATAGACAAAAACATGATGACGCCAATGTACAGCGGAGAGGATTTTTGGAAGTTTTATCAGACCTATGAGACCATTGACTGGGATTATGTGAAAACTCTTCGTGCTATCTATGAAAATGAGAGATTCATTCTATATGTAAAATAAGGAGGAGATGAAATGGCTATGAATAGCGACAGAGTAATGAAGGGGCTCCAGCAGGCTCCACACAGAAGTTTGTTTAATGCACTTGGTTTTACTGAAGAAGAGAGAAACAAACCACTTATTGGTATTGTGAGCTCTTATAATGAGATTGTTCCTGGTCATATGAACCTTGATAAGATTACAGAAGCAGTTAAGCTGGCTGTGGCTGAAGCTGGTGGAATGCCTGTAGTTGTTCCTGCAATTGCTGTTTGTGACGGTATTGCAATGGGACATATTGGAATGAAGTACTCACTTGTTACAAGAGACCTTATTGCTGACTCTACAGAATGTCTTGCTATTGCCCATGCTTTTGATGGAATGGTATGCATTCCCAACTGCGACAAGAATGTACCAGGTCTTTTGATGGCAGCTGCAAGAGTTAATATTCCTACTGTTTTTGTTTCAGGCGGTCCTATGCTTGCTGGAAGGATCGACGGACACAAGACATCTCTTTCATCACTTTTTGAGGCTGTTGGATCGGTTTCAGCTGGAAAGATGACTAATGAGAAGCTCTGCGAATATGAAGAGAAGGGCTGTCCTACCTGCGGATCATGCTCTGGTATGTACACTGCTAATTCCATGAACTGCCTTACAGAAACAATTGGTATGGGACTTCCTGGAAACGGAACAATTCCAGCAGTTTATTCTGCAAGGATCCGTCTAGCCAAGAAGGCTGGCTACGCTGTAATGAACCTTGTTGAAAAGAACATCAGACCAAGAGATATCATGACAAAAGATGCGTTTATGAATGCTCTTACCCTTGATATGGCACTTGGATGCTCAACAAATACAATGCTTCATCTTCCTGCTATTGCACATGAGGCTGGAGTAGAGCTCAATATGGAAATTGCTAACGAAGTATCTTCAAGAACACCAAACCTTTGCCATCTTGCACCTGCAGGTCCTACATACATGGAGGATCTTAACGAAGCTGGCGGTGTTCCTGCAGTTATGTCTGAGCTTGTTAAAAAAGATCTTTTGAAACTTGATTGCCTTACAGTTACAGGAAAAACTGTAAAAGAAAACATAGAAGGCGCTGTAAACAGAAATCCTGAAGTTATAAGACCTATTGAAAATCCATATATGCAGTCAGGCGGAATTGCTGTTCTTAAGGGCAATCTTGCTCCTGATACAGGTATAGTGAAAAAGTCAGCTGTTGTTCCTGAGATGATGGTTCACGAGGGGCCTGCAAGAGTATTTGACTGCGAGGAGGATGCTATTGAGGCAATCCTTGGAGGCAAGATCGTTTCAGGTGATGTTGTTGTTATAAGATATGAGGGACCAAAGGGCGGCCCTGGAATGAGAGAGATGCTCAATCCTACATCAGCAATTGCTGGTATGGGACTTGGATCAACTGTTGCCCTTATCACAGATGGAAGATTTTCTGGAGCAAGCAGAGGAGCATCTATCGGACATGTTTCTCCTGAGGCTGCGGTAGGCGGACCTATTGCTCTTGTTGAAGAAGGAGATATCATCAGCATAGATATTCCTAATAACTCTCTTAACCTCAAGGTATCTGATGAGGAGCTTGAGGCAAGAAGAGCTAAGTGGCAGCCAAGAGAGCCTAAGGTTACAACCGGATATCTTTCAAGATATCGTGAGCTTGTAACTTCTGGTAACAGAGGAGCTATCTTGGAAATCCCCAGAAAATAAGTTTTGATAATATATTTGTGAGGAGTATGGAAAAATGGTATTAACAGGATCTCAGATTGTTCTTGAATGCCTTAAGGAGCAGGGGGTAGATACAGTATTTGGCTACCCTGGAGGAACAATCCTTAATGTCTACGATGAACTGTATAAACAGCAGGATAACTTTCTTCATATACTGACATCCCATGAACAGGGAGCAGCTCATGCTGCGGACGGTTATGCAAGATCAACAGGTAAGGTGGGCGTATGTCTTGCCACCAGCGGACCAGGCTCAACCAACCTTGTTACAGGAATAGCTACAGCCTATATGGATTCAGTTCCAATGGTTGCAATTACTGCCAATGTTAACCTGCCTCTTCTTGGAAAAGACACTTTCCAGGAGGTTGATATTGCAGGAATAACAATGCCTATTACAAAGCATGGTTATATCGTTAAGGACATTAAGGTCCTTGCTGATACTATTAGAAAAGCTTTCAAAATTGCAAGAACTGGCCGCCCTGGCCCGGTTATTGTAGATATAACCAAGGATGTTACTGCTGCAAGCTGCGAGTACAGACCTGTTATCATTACTGACGAAGAGCCTGAAAAGGACTTTAATGAGGACGATGTAAAGGCAGCTCTTAAGCTTATCAAGGCATCCAAGAGACCATATATCTATGTTGGCGGCGGAGCTGTAATATCCGGAGCATCAAAAGAACTCAAGGAGTTTGCTGAGCTTATAGACGCTCCTGTATGCGATACGCTTATGGGTAAAGGCGCCTTTGATGCTGAAAACAAGCTCTACACAGGCATGATCGGAATGCATGGCACAAAGACATCAAACTTTGGGGTAAGTGAGTGTGACCTTTTGATCACTCTTGGTGCCAGATTCTCTGACAGGGTAATCGGAAATGCCAAAACCTTTGCTGGTAAAGCCAAGATACTTCAGGTTGATGTGGATGCCGCAGAGATAAACAAGAACATTAGGACCAATGTTTCGGTTATTGGCGACCTTAAGGAAGTTCTTAAAGTCTTTAATTCAAAGCTTGAGCAGATGGATCACTCTGACTGGATTAAAAAGATCCAGGATTATAAAAAGAAATATCCGCTTAGCTATGAGACAAATAAGCTTACATGCCCTTACATTATTGAAGAACTCTACAATCTCACTAAGGGAGATGCCATCATTTCCACAGATGTTGGTCAGCACCAGATGTGGACTGCCCAGTATTACAAGTTTAACAGGCCAAGAACTCTTTTGACATCCGGAGGACTTGGAACTATGGGATATGGCCTTGGGGCTTGCATTGGAGCTCAGGTAGGCAATCCAGATAAGCTCTGCGTCAATATCGCTGGTGATGGCTGCTTTAGAATGAACATGAATGAGCTGGCAACTGCATCAAGATACAATCTGCCTATCATTGAGATTGTTATAAATAACCATGTTCTTGGAATGGTAAGGCAGTGGCAGACTCTTTTCTATAACAAACACTACTCACAGACTGTCTTTGAGGATAAGGTGGACTATTGTAAGGTTGCAGAGGGCCTTGGCTGCGAGGCCATAAGAGTAACCAAGAAGTCTGAAGTTGTACCAGCATTGAAGAAAGCTATTAAATCCAAGAAACCTGTGCTTATAGATTGTATAATAGAAGAGGATGACAAAGTATTTCCTATGGTGCCTGCCGGGGCGTCCATAAGTGAAGCCTTTGATGCATCTGATCTTGAGGCTAAAAAGAAATGATCTGAAAATAGACTTGTGAGGGGTTTATAGGAGATTATGAAAAAAGCACTGCGGGGCTCAGTGATAGGACTGGTGGCAATACTTCTTGTACTTGCCATTGTCTATGTCCTTCTGGGGTTTTATTACATGGAAGGCTTTCCATGTTTTACCTGGATCAACGGTGTGTATTGCACCGGCAAAACAGTAAATGAAGTCAATGAGGAACTTATCCGGAGTAGCGCCTATGAAGGGGTTGCTATTCTGGATAAAAGTGGTGCAAGGCTTTTTGTCAGCGCAGATGATGCTGAGATGAGCCTTGACTATACTGCCTCTCTAAGTGAAGCGTTCTCTAGTAGAAACCCGTTTGCATGGGGCTTCTATGTCTTTAAAAATTTATACTACGATTACAATCCAACTATTTATATAAATAAGCAGAAGGTTATCGACAGAGTCTCTGGCTGGGAGATATTTGTGGAGCCTAGTGATCTTGAGTGCAGCGTTGAAAAGACTTCTGATGGCTACAGTATTGTCAATGCCTTTGTTCAGGTCCCGGTGAAAGATGTTATTGCTGAAAAAACATATGAAGCAATGGTGAACTGCGACGAAGTTCTTGATCTGACTGGAATGGAGGAATGCTACAGGCTTTTTGATCTTACACAGGATCAGAAGCAGAAGGTAGATTTATTTTATAAGCTTGATAAGATCCAGAACATGGATATTACCTATCAGCTTGGCGACGAAACAGTAAAATTAGACAGAGGCAGAGCCAGCGATTTTATTCTCGCTGAAAAAGAGATTGGAGCAGCACTTAAAGAACAGGTTAGTGCCAAAAATCCTGGCAGTGGTCTATTTCTTGTGGACGGCAAAGAGCGCAGATTGTCTGAAGATGATAAGATTGATGTTTATGAAGGCGTTGCTGTAGACAAGGCCGGGAACCCTATTGTAAGTGAAAGAAAGATTTATTCGTTCCTTGAAAATATGTCTGAAAGTCATAGCACTTCCTGGATGATGGATAGATACAAAAAGGGAGAAAGCAATGTGATCTATGTAAATAACAACAGTAAGGGCAATGGCTCTATTTATGATATAGCGTCTGAATTTAGCTATATAAAAGATGGGATTGCTAATGGGGAGATGCTTTCTGGTACAAGAAAAATTGAGTTGTCAAAGGATGCGGTGGAATACAACGCTGAAAAACAGCTTGGAAGTACATACATAGAAGTTAACATGGGAGATCAGATTCTTCGCTACTACGTAGATGGCAAGCTTAACATGGAGATGCCTGTTGTAACTGGCAATATAAACCGCGGAAGAGGAACTCCTACTGGAATATATCCTGTTTACAACAAGAGGTATCATACCTACCTTAGGGGTGTCGACTATGTATCCTATGTCAATTACTGGCTAGGTGTACATAAAGGAGTCGGTATCCATGACGCCAACTGGCGCAGTAAATTTGGCGAAGAAATATATAAATCAGACGGCTCCCATGGATGCATAAATTGCCCTGAGGAATCTGTTTCTATTTTGTGGGAAGTGGTAGAAGTTGGCACTCCGGTGATACTGTATTACTAAAAAATTTAATAAAAAAATTACTATATATTCTATCGTAAATAAACGATAATATATTTATGAACTCTTTGCTTATGATTGTGCAATGAATATTAATAAAAAGGAGAAGTGGCGCATGAAGGTTGTATATGGGAAAAGTGGAACGGGAAATGTAGAAGAAGCAGTCAGGGGAATTTCCGGACCTAAACTGCTTATCATGACGAGTGGGGGAGATGATTTTGAGAAGAATGTTGAAAAGCTTGAGAAACTATTTCCCGGCGTTCCCAGTATAGGATGTATTGCTATGGGATATGACAAAGCAGTTCTTGAGAAGGGAGTTGCTATCACGGCCTTTATAGACGGAGTGACTGTAGCTGCAGGAGTTCTTGAGAATGTCTCTGTAAGCCCTGCAAGACATATTGACAGGCTTATCAAGGATGTGGAATCAGTACACCCCGGCAGAGATAATACCGCAATAATTGATCTGTGCGCAGGTAATGACGCAGTAGTTATGTCTACACTTGGTGGGATAATGAAAAAAAATAACCTGCAGATCATGGGAGCTACAGGAGACGCCGGGAAGGTAGCGGCTAACGGTGTGGTTTATCCTGACGGCACGGCTTATGCTGTTATCAAAAACAACACCGGCAAAGTAAAAGCTTATAAAGAAAATATCTATGAGCCCAAGAGCGATATGCAGCTTGTGGCTTCCGAAACCGATAAGAGCAAGTATTATGTAGGCAAACTAAACGGCAGGAGCGCTAAACAGGTATATATGGAACTGACGGGAGCTTCTGAATCTGAGGCAGCATCCCAGACCTTTAAAAATCCTCTGGGCAAGATGATCGGCGATGATGTGTGCATCACATCCATCAAAGACATTTCCGGAACCGGACTTGTAATGTACAGGCAGATAAACGATTCGGATATCCTCACTCTTTTGGAAATGAGGGATCCCATGGAGGTTGCAAGAGAAACAGTTGAGAAGATAAAGAGAGACTTTGGCAAGGTTTCAGCTGTTTTTTCAGTAAACTGTGTTTTCAGATACCTGGTTCTTAAGGATAGAGGGGAGCTTAATTCCTATCTTGGAGAGATAGCATCTTTGGGTACATCCTGCGGACTTATTGGATATGGTGAACATTATAACGCTCAATTTGTAAATCAGACTATGACATGTGTTGTTTTTGAATAAAGACAAAAGGAGACAGAAAATGTTTGAAAAATTATTTTCCAGAAATAAGCAGGATGAAGAGATAAATAACGCACAGATCGTAGAAAATCAGAAAAAAAGAGAAGACGAGAAGACAGATTCTTTAATATATCTTGCAGAATCAATTAAATCATGTCAAAAGGAACTGGTAGATAATGAAGTTAAGTCACTGGCGGAAATTCATGACATGGGCATCTCTGTAAACAGTGTTATTGAAAGCAATGCTCAGCTAAAGGAGCAGATGGAGGCTTTCAATACCAAATTTGCTGATGTGAATAGCAGCGCCAGCAAATTTGGTATTGAAAGCCTCCATCTGCTCCTTTAG
>Ga0256405_10003697_pt1 | contig 30885 bp, 28 predicted proteins | sample RumenRJG_02DNA_FD_189096 | JGI IMG/M metagenome (GOLD analysis project Ga0256405, IMG submission 189096) | Bovine rumen microbial communities from Lethbridge, Alberta, Canada - RJG_02 | ecosystem: Host-associated > Mammals > Digestive system > Stomach > Rumen | place: Canada: Alberta...
AATTGATATTATCCTATTGATTTATAAAATAATCTTATTCAATAATTGCAAATGTAAAAAGTGATCGAAAATCAACAAGTTACACTAGCCCGAAAAATATTCCTAAAATTTACTGCTCAATGTCAGCTATAAGACTGAACTACATATTAAAATTACAGCTATATTCTCAAAGAGGTTTTAAAATGAATAAAGTCATTAAATTTTTTAGCATTGCGCTGATTGCTGTGCTTTCAATTACAGATGCAAATGCAGATGAAAATTCTGACATTAAAACACCGGTGGCAAGCGTGGTTTATTTTTCAGCAACCACACATACCAGAGATGTTGCATCCGTAATCAGCACTGAGCTTAACATTGAGAGCTTTGAAATTATTCCTAAAGATCCTTACTCAAAAGAAGATCTTGATTACACAAATGCAAATAGCAGAGTTTCAAAAGAGTTTAATGACCGAAGCATCAGGACTGGTATCAGCAATGATTTATCTGCAGCGCTTAAAGCTGACACCATCTTTTTAGGAAGTCCTGTATGGTTTTCAAGAGCACCATCTGTCATACTAACCTTCCTTGATAAATACAATCTCAAGGAAAAAAGGATTTATCTTTTTGTAACCTCTGGCGGAAGTCCTGTAAGTCTTTATGAAAAGGAAATTAAAACACTGCATCCTGAGCTTAACATTGAAGGTGCGGTAAGATTCCAGCAGACAGGTAATGGCAATGCCGTAAAAGAGTGGTTAAAAACACTTAAGTTAGATTAAGAAAATTAAGAGCATACCCTGAGCATGCTCTTTTTTCCTCCAGATTACATTCAGATTAAAGAGAAATCATCTCTTGCAAACACAGGAATAGAATCTAATGGAGTATCTACAGTAACGAACTGCCACCCATACCAAAGATTTTTTCATCATCACAGGCATCAAACCTTGCTGTGATCTTGTATATATCGCCTTTTTCAGGATTAAATTCACGACCGTCTATCTTAAGAGCACTTAGATCTTCTGAAGAGCCATCCTTGAGGTTTCGAGCAAATTCAGATAAAAGCACTTTTCCATGCTGATTGGTAAAGACAAGCTTACCGCCAGATGTGAAGGTGGCGGTGATTTTCCATGTGTGATTTTTCCGCAAGGAGAGCTTACCGTATCAAGTCCAGGCAAATTTGAAACAACCTGCATTACTTCATCAAAAAGCTCAATATGAGTATTACCTATGACTTTTACAGGTTCAGGTCTGTCTTCAAGAGCAAGAGCATATTTTGCACTTATATCAAGCTTAGAATTTTTACACAAAAAATATGCAGAGGATCTTTTCCAAAAGGAATTACAGCAGTGGTACTACCTTCTTCACTTCTGTATAGAATGCCTTTATCTTCATATACTCTTGCAGCCATAACCTGCTCCTGCACAACATTTAAAAACAAAACCTGCTTTTTTAAAGCTTTATTTTCTTATAGTACATAAAAGAGTACATTCAGGTAAAAGCAAAACTGTATTAGTGCACAAAAAAAGGTATGAGAAAAATGTAATTCATCAGGCCGTAAAATCAAAGGCGACTCTTGGATCGCCGTTTTCAAGATATATAATGCCGCACTCTTTAAAGCCGTACTTTTCCATGGCTCGTCTCATTGGCTGATTGCACTCATGAGTATCACAGCGAAGATAGGAAATTAAGGTTCTGCAGTAGTCAAAGCAGGTCTTTGCCACATCTTTATGAACGCAGTCAGAGGCAATACGGTGCACGGTACCGTAAAGAGATTTTGAAGACCATTTACCATCAATGATCTTATAGGTTGGATCTTCACCGATGATAAAGGCAAAATAGGCTATCACACAGCTCTTATCATCAAGGATCACGTAGCCTATTTTCTTTTCAACATCCTGTAAAATCAGCTCCTTTGAAGGATAGCTGTCATTCCACTGATAAGGATTACCGTTTGAGGCCATAAACTTACGTGAGAGGATCACGCATTTCATGGCTTCATCAGCATCAGCAGCAGTAGCTAATCTTACAGAATAATTATGCACTCTTATCACCTATGCTCTTGAAAGATAGTCACCTTCACAGACATACTGATAGGTGTTAAGTTCAGCTAATGCCATAGGTCCACGGGCATGAAGCTTCTGAGTTGAAATTGCAACCTCTGCTCCTAAACCGAACTGGCCACCATCAGAGAATCTGGTTGAAGCATTGACATAAACACAGGCAGAACCTGCAGCTGCAGTAAAGAGCTTGGCATTATGTCTTGAGTCAGTCAGGATGGCATCTGAATGTGAAGCATTATGAGCTCTTAAATGCGCAATGGCCTCGTATACATCAGGCACAACTGTAATATTGAGCTTTAAGGACAGAAATTCAATATCAAAGTCCTCTTTCTTTCCTTCTTCAAGCAACTTATACCCCTGACACAGGTCATATGCTTCATGATGAGCAACTACAGCTACATTCTTTTTTGAAAGCTCAGGCAGGAGCTTTTCCATAAAGAGTTTTGCAATATTTTTATGAATCAAAAGAGTGTCAAGGCTGTTGCAGGCTGAAGGCTTCTGTGTCTTGGCATTTAATACAATCTCTACAGCCTTGTCTAAATTGGCTGTCTCATCAACAAAGATATGAGAAATACCAAAACCACCTATGATAACTGGAATTGAAGAATCCCTCTGGCACATTCTCTGCAGCTTCTCACCACCACGAGGAATAAGAACATCAATATACTCGTTTAGCTGCAGCATCTTTGATACTAGCTCTCTGTCAGTGCTCTCAAGCAGAGTTACACCATCAGGGTTTAAACCTGATGACTCAAGAGCCTTTGCAATTAAAGAGTGTAAAAGTTTATTGGTTTCAAGAGCTTCAGATCCTCCTCTTAAAAAGCAGGCATTGCCAGACTTAAGACATAAGGCTGCAATATCCACAGTAACATTTGGACGGCTTTCATAAATAACACCAACCACACCAAAAGGTACTGATTTTTTGCAGAGGGTAAGTCCGTTTGGCAGAGTTCTGCCATCAAAAGTACGGCCTACGGGATCGGATAAGAGAGCAACCTTGCGGACTCCTCCTACCATTTCATTAAAGCGGCTGTCGTTAAAGGTTAAACGGTCAACCATAGCCTCAGAAAGACCATTGTCCTTTGCTCTTTGAACATCAAGAGCATTCACTCTGTAGATCTCATCTTTGTTTGCATCAAGAATATCTGCAATGGCATTTAATGCATTATCCTTGGTTTTTGTGTCTAAAAGTGCAAAATCAAAAGAAGCATTTCTGGCTTTACGGGCAAGCTCAACAATATCAATCATTTTATTTTTATACCTAATTATTTATTCACAATCACTAAATCATCACGGTGAATTGCTACATCACCATGTGTAAAGCCTAAAATTGATTCAAACTCATCTGAGTGGGTTCTGGCAATTAAATTGAGCTCATCTGATGAATAACGGGTAAGACCTCTTGCGATAACCTTACCTGACTCATCTTTAACCTCAACGGTAGAACCGCGAAGGAAACTGTCAGAAACGCTGATAATACCTTTAGGAAGAAGTGATGAACCTTTGTTGACAAGAGCCTTAACTGCACCTGAATCAACAGTAATTGACCCCTGTGCTAATGTTGCAGTTGAAATCCATGACTTTCTTGCAAGCACCGGTCTTGATGAAGGCTTGAAGAATGTAGCCTCACCGCAACCTTTAACCAGAGCTAAAATAAGCTGTGGATTTTCACCTGAGGCAATCACCATCTCGACACCGGACTCGGTTGCAACCTTCGCAGCTTTAATCTTGGTGGCCATGCCACCTGTACCTAAAGTGGTGCCAGAACCTCCTGCGATCTCAATAATGTGCTCATCAATGGCATCAACTCTGGTGATCAGTTTTGCATCAGGATCTTTACGAGGATCTGATGAGTAAAGTCCTTTCTGATCGGTTAACAGAATCACCATATCAGCTTCAATCAGCACTGCAGACAAGGCAGCCAGGTTGTCATTGTCACCAACCTTGATTTCATTGATGCTCACTGCGTCATTTTCATTGATAATAGGAATAACACCCATCTCAAGAGTAGCAAGTAAAGTATCTCTTGCATTTAAATAACGCTCTCTGCTGTCAAGATCAGCTCTGGTAATTAAAATCTGACCTACACACAGAGAATATATGGAAAACAGCTTTTCCCACTGTTCAATGAGTTTTACCTGACCTACAGCTGCGAGCATCTGCTTGTAACGCATATCTTTTGGCAGATCTGGATAGTTTAAAAATTCACGACCGGCGGCAATTGCACCGGATGAAACTAAAATGACGTCAGCACCCTGCTCTTTTAACTGATGAACCACACGCACAATTTCAAGCATATGTGCAACATCAAGCTTTTTAGAGCCATGTGTTAAAGTACTTGTTCCAAGCTTGATAACAATTCGTTTTTTGCTTAAAGAGGTCATTTTTTTTCCTGGTTTTTAGATAAATTTTTCTTTTAAGAATTCACAAACTTCATTTAAGGCTGTGCTGTAAAAATCTGAGTAGCTTGCATTTTTCTGCTGATGCATTTTTAGATCGGAAAAATGGTTCTTAAGATACATCACATCATCTTTAGAAACTACAGTATTATTATCCATACACAGAATAGTAGGGATCTTACATCCGCCATTTGGGGTTAAAAGGGCCTGAACCTTTAATGACAGAGCCTTTAACAGGGAATTTACAAAACTCCAGTTGGCTGCATCTAGACCGATGCGATTGCATACGGATGCTCTCATGCAGGCAGGAAATGCGTCCAGCATCTTCTGCTCTGTAAAGATTGAATGCACAAAAGGATCGATCAAAGCCATAGCTCTTATCTTTTCAGGTTTGAATCTTGCTGCTCTGATACATGCTGCACCAGAAATATTAGAGCCAAGCAGCGAGATGCAGGTTGAATCAATATATTTGTGTTCACTCATCACATCAAGTGCATCTTCTATGAACTGAGAATAGTGATCTTCAAGATTCAAGGCTGAGCTGCCACCCTGTCCTGGCATCTCAAGAAAGAGCACTGCTGCATTGTTAGGTCTTAAATAGTTTAAATATGAGTGCAGATAATCAGTTATATATGACTCATAGTTAACCACAATAATTACAAGAGGATGCAGAGATTCTCTATCTGGCAGCAGTAGCAGACCATTTACAGATTTATCCTTGCACTTATAGTTGACATCTTCAACAATGCCTAAAGAAGGCATACATTCAAAGACCTTTCTGAAGGTGGTTCTGCAAAGCGCATATGAAGTATCTGCAAGAATATCACCCTTTAAATTAGGATGGGCTGCAATGGCAAAATATCTTGAAGCCATACGGTAGTTATGTGCAGCCTTAACCATATCTCCTTTTTCAGAAAGCTCTTTGGCGAGATTTACTCTTTTCTGAGCAATGGAGTTAAATTCAAAATTCCAGTGTCCTGGACCATACTCATTTACTGTATCAAAAAGCTTTGGTCTGGTTCTTGTAGCTTTTGAAGTACAAATGTTGGCAAGAGCCTCATCTATATCAAGGAGATTTCCACCGGTTAAAACCCACGAAAAACGGGTTACAGGTCGGTAAAAATACTTAGAAAAACCCATCAGCTCGCTTTCATAGCAGTTATCTAAATCTTCAAAAGAACTGTTAGAAACAGTAGATGTCTCAGGATATGAAAACTTAGGTTTGAAAAGCAGTTCACTCAAATTTTCTTCTGCCATTATCCTCTCCTTGAAATTTCATATATTTTACAGCAAAAGGACCTTTAAATGGCAAAAAAGAAAATAATAATTAAATAGTAAAAAAAGCAAAAACAAAATATGAAAATCCCAAAAAAACTAATGCTTATTTTCACACTCAAAATTCACAAAAGTACTAAGAAATGCGATAAATAAGCGTTTTTAGGTATGCATTAAGTAAAATACCGTCATCCTTTTGATTTATAAGTATTTATTAAGATATCAAAGAAGTTTCCCACAAGCAGCATAATTGAGTTTCCCACCGAAATTTAGGCTTTCAACAGACTTTCCCACAAGTTATAATTCTTTTCCCACAGGTTGTTTTATTTTCAAAAAACAATGAATTTTTTTGTCTCTTCAAAATATAAAAAAAGGTAAAAACAGGAGAATATAAAATCAACTGTTAATTTTTAAGAAAGTACAGTTATCATTTTGGTTTATATATATTTTTTAACAATAATTTTCTTTTGTAGGAATTGTAACCTAACATTTGGAACAAGAATAACCAAATAACCCGTCAATACCTATATTTTTTATACTTATAAGGTTATATTTTTTCCCACACGCGAAAATGGTTCAAAAGATCCTATTCCAACGCCGATCCGAGAAATTACCCAAAAAATCACCCCACTTTTCCCACAGGTTTGAATGTCTAAAAAAGAATGATTGTGGGAAACTTTTTTTTCTAAATTTGCTGATTATGTCAATAATATCTATTTGTTTTATAGTATTTTTATTTTTCCAGTTATTTTTATAGAACAGATAAAAAAATTAATTTTGAAACATCTGTCAGAAAGTCAAATTTAAATAACCCGAAGACTTTCCCACAACCTTGATAATTCAAAATTTATTCATTTCCATTTACAAAATTGAAAACGAATCGCTAAGATAATATTTTTTGCCATATTTGCGATCTATCTTTATGAAATTTAAATATTTTCTTAATATTACACTTTTAAGACTATGTTTTTAAAACGGACATTTTTTAATGTTTTAAATCAACTTTTACAACTGCTAGCATAATTATCAAAAACTTGCATAGGGGAAAACTAATAATTTTTGTTATCTAATTGATACTTAAAATATTATTTTATTTTTATAACTTACTAACAAAAGTTTCCCACAGCCTCAGATAGCCCTATCAATGCACTTTACCCACAAGTTTTAACATATTCCACAGAGTTTCCCACAGGTTTATGTTACTTTTCCTCATATTCAAAAATAGGTGCATTTTCTTTCATTTTTGAAATTATCATTTTTGGCTCAAAAATAAATTTTCTTATGAAAATTTGATCACTTTTTTCATGACTCTATCCTTCAAATTTTCATTTTTCTTTACACAGGCAGGTATATTAGAAAATTTTGGTCAAATATAAGTCTATCTTTACTTTAACCTTGGTCTTAAAAGCCATATTTCTGCTATTATGTTGAAAATTTTTGAGGACATATAAAGCATGGAAACTAAACCAGTCAAAAAGAAATCAGCTTTACTTCGTTCGGGTGCAATTACTGCTGCAGCAACCTTTATGTCAAGAATCCTTGGCATGTTAAGAGATATTGCCATTGCATCCCTCTTAGGTGCATCTTTATCTGCTGACATTTACTTTTTTGCCAACAGAATTCCAAATTTTTTCAGAAGACTCTTTGCTGAAGGAGCCTTCTCACAGGCATTTGTTCCTGTAATGAGTAAGACCAAAGAAAATCAGTCACAAGAAGAACTCAAAGATTTACTTAATAAAACCTGTGGCACGTTAGGAGCAGTGGTTCTTATTATTACCATGCTGGGTATGCTTCTTTCCCCTGTGCTTACAGCTGTATTCGGCTTTGGATGGTTTCAGTCATATATAAATGATGAACCTGACGGCAGAAAATTTATTGAGGCAAGTTATCTTTTAAAGATCACCTTCCCTTACCTTTTCTTTATTACTCTTACAGCGCTTACAAGTGCTGTTCTCAATGTATTTAACAAATTCCTGATCCCTGCTATAACACCATGCGTACTTAACATTGTGTTAATCACAACAGCATTTTTTGTAGCACCTTATTTTTCAGATCCTAATGTTGTTTTAGCTTACAGTATGGTAGTCGGTGGTGTACTGCAGTTATGTCTGCAGATCCCTTTTGTATTAAAACAGAAGATCTTTATTATTCCTAAGTGGGGATGGAAACACGAAGGAGTTAAAAAAATTAGACAGCTGATGCTGCCAGCCATCATCGGTATTTCAGCAAGTCAGATAAACCTCATTGTAAATACCGCTTTAGCATCATTTCTGGCAACCGGTGCCATTTCATATTTATATTATTCAGACAGACTTTTAGAGTTCCCTATAGGTATCTTTGCGGTGGCAATTTCAACAGTTATTCTGCCATCTCTTTCTAAAATCAATATCAGTGAAGATCATGATAAATATGTAAAGACCTTAGACTGGGGCGTAAGACTGGTACTGCTGCTTGGTATTGCCTCAATGTGTGGCATCATTGCGCTAAGAGAGCCTATTTTAAGAGTGATTTTCATGCGCGGAGCATTCACAGCAGAACATGTGCTGCTCTCATCAGCCTCACTTTTAGCCTCCATCGTAGGTCTGTGTGCAATTATGCTGGTACGCGTAATCGTTCAGGGTTTTGCCGCCGTTCAGGATACAAAGACCCCGGTAAGATGTTCCGTGATTGCAATTATCTCAAATATTATCTTCAACCTTATATTGGTATGGCCACTTGATTACGTAGGCCTTGCTCTATCAACAGGCCTTGCGGCATTTGTGAATCTTTCTTTGCTAATTTATTTCTTAAAAAAGAGAAATATCTACACCATCTCAAAGAGTACCTTGCTCTTTATTCTTAAAGCACTTGGAGCTGGAGTTGTTATGGCCGTAAGTGTTCGCTATGCCATTCCTGATTTTGAAAGCTGGGTGAATATGAGTACAGTTGAAGCGGCCTTATTTCTTAGCCTGTATATAGGTGGAGGCTCTCTTGTTTATCTTATAGCCTGCTACATTCTCGGCATCAGAGCATCATCAATCAGAATGTAAATTTAAAAAAACGTCTTACAAAAAAAGCTTCAAAAATACTAATTTTTGAAGCTTTTATTTTTATTTAATGCTGCTTATTTTATCTCATTTAAATCAAGATTTCTTACCACACTTAAACCGCCGTAGGTCTGACACACAGGCATCATTTCAACCTCATTGATATTAAGGTGAGCTGGTGTGTTGACAAGATACATCACCATATTGGCAATATCCTCAGGTTTTATTGACTCAGTACCAATATATACAGATGCTGCTTTAGCATCATCACCTTTAAATCTTACATTTGAAAATTCAGTGTCAGAACAAAGACCAGGTTTGATTACAGACACCTTTAAAGCAGTACCCTGAAGATCGGTTCTTAAGTTTCTGGTAAACTGTTCAACAAAGGCCTTGGTTCCACCATAGACATTACCGCCACGATATGGCCAGGCACCGGCGGTAGATCCTAAATTGATAATATATCCTTTGTTGCGCTTTACCATTCCATCAAGAACAGCTTTAGTTACACATAAAAGACCAGTAATATTGGTATCAACCATTACCTTCCAGTCATCAAGACTGCAGTGCACAGCAGGATCAGTTCCTAAGGCAAGACCTGCATTGTTTATGAGAATATCAATTTCTCTTAATTCCTCAGGAAGAGTGTTCAATGCCTTTGATACAGATGACGCATCAGTAACATCCATAAACACAGGATAAATATTCTCTGGATTTATCTTTGCAAGTTTTTGAAGTTTATCTTCTCTTCTTGCAGCCGCAATTACCTTGAATCCACTTTCTGCAAGAGCTTTTGCAATTTCAAAACCAAAGCCTGCAGAAGCACCGGTGACCAGTGCAGTCTTGTAATTACTCATATTTACCTCTAATAAAAAAATTTATACAAAAGGTATAAAGATATATAAACCTTATAAACAACAAGTTAATTAACTTATATGTTTTATGTATTATATATTTTACACTTGTTTTAGAAAAATTTTATATAACAATAATTTTTGCACATAATGAAAATTAGGTGTTTTTGTCATGTTATTCAAAATAATTTTCTTAAAAATTTAAAAGTTAACAGAATGTGGCTTATATTTAATATATAAGCTGCATATAGGAGTTAACTATGAAAAAATACAATAACATTCTGGTTGTTGCAGAGCCAAAACGCGAAGTTCAGAATGCGCTCATCAGAGCCCTTGATATGACACAGTTTAACCCTAAAGCTACTGTTACCTATCTTAGAATAGTTTATGACTATGAATCTGATATAATGATGTTCAAAGATATTATGAACAAACAGCAGTCAGAAGCTACAGAGGAACTCTATGAAGAAGCCATGCAGAAGATCATTGAAGATTACAGAATGCAGGCAAATTCAGAGACTACTGTGCTTACAAAAATTATAAAGAGCAAGGATATTGCACAAAGCATTGTCAAGGAAATCAACACCGGTAAATATGATCTTGTCATCAAGGCAGCCAATAATCACGGTATTTTAGATTCCATTCTCTTTACCCCAATTGACTGGTATATCTTAAGAAAGTCGATTGTACCGGTAATTATTACCAAAGACTCTGTATGGACTGAGGGTGGCAATATTGTAATCTGTACTGATTTTTCAGCAACAAATCAGGACAATCTGAATCTTTCCATGTTAAGAGAGGCTCAGGTCCTTGCCAAGATCACCAAGTCAACAATTCATCTTGTAAATGCAGCACCAATCTACTTCCCAAGCATTATGCTTGAAGTACCGCAGTATTCACCATCAGAGTACGGAAATCAGGTTTTTGAAAATCATAAAAAGATGCTGCTTGAGTTTGCTGCAAAACACCATATTGCAGAAAAAAACTGCCATATTGAAGAGGGAATGCCAGATGAAGTGATCCCAAAACTCTGTCAGGCTCTTAATGCAAAATATGTATTTATAGGCTCTGCAGGACGCAGTGGCATTATGGCAACTCTCGTTGGAAATACCTGTGAAGAAATTGTCGATGAAATTGATGCAGATCTGTTTGTAATGACTCACAAGTATCTTCAGAACAAGTAAAAACTGCGGATTTTCATCACGATATCCTGCCTGAGTGCAGGATAATTTTTTTGCTTAATATCTGTGCACAATGGCTAAAAAATTACCCAAAAATGCTTTAAAAGGAGCAGATTGTGTGTTTTTTTGATACACATCTCATTAATTATAAGCTTTGAGTTAGAATGTGAACCAAAATTCTTACAGGTTCACAACTACTATGTCTAACGCAATCATTAACGCAGCTACTGTAATTTTGATCTTTTTTATTGGCTACGCATTTAAACAACAGAAACTGACCAATATTGATACTGCCAAGAAAATGTCTGCAGTAGTTATCTATATAACTCTTCCATGCGCTATTTTATCTGGTTCCGCAGGAGCCATTGATATAAATCCAAGCCTGTATTTTGTCGTTCCGCTGTCATTTCTTATTTCATTTACTCTGCCATTTACAGGTTATCTTTTATACAGAAAAAATCCTGAAAAATGCGTCTTTGTAATGTTAAATTTAGGTGGATTTAATATCGGAAACTTTATTCTGCCATTTATGCAGAATATCTTAACCCCTGAAGGTTTTATTGCGCTGTGTCTCTTTGATCTTATCAATGCATTCTTCTGTTTTGGCGGTGTGTACTGCATGGCATTATGGTTTAACCGCAACGGTTATAACTCTGGAGAGAAGATTAACTTAAAGAAGATCTTTTTGGAGCTGTCCAAATCAGTAACCTCTTTCTGCTGTATTTTATCTGTGGCACTGGCAGCTTTGAGTATTACGCTTCCAGAGTTCCTGCTCCATCCTATCAAGGTTATAGGCGGATCTAACTCTTTTTTATGCATGCTGATCATCGGCATGGCTTTAAACTTCAATGTTAATATTGAAAAGGTTAAAAAGAGTCTTGAGATTATCCTGATCCGTTATGGAATGGCCACTGTATTTGGAGTTGCGGTGTTTATGATGCTCCCATACTCAGCAATGGTAAGACTGATTATTATGGCAATGGTTTTTGCACCAATTACTTCGATAGCGCCGATTACAGCTTTAAGAAGTCTGCCTAAATTTGCAGAGGATTCAGCAAATCTCAATATGGTGTCAATTATAATTTCTGCAGTCATAATCACTCTTATCACAGCCTTCCATCCGGTGCTGCTAAGTTTATAGATTAAGGCAGACGTGCTTTTACAAAGGCGTATCTCCAGGTTAGTCTTACGCCTTTTTCGTCTTTATATAAAGACTCGTATTCATCAATAAACCGTAATACCTGAGAACGCGTCCAAACAGAATTTGAAAGACCGGTTACTCCAGTCTTTTTAAAGCTTCTTAACATCTCTCGTACGCTTTCAAAGTATTGAATCTCATCTTTTACAATAAGTTCATAATCAAGGCCAGAGCTATTAAGACTCTGTCTTAAGGATTTCTCATCAAGGTATTTCAAACCGACATTCCCAATCCTGCTTATTTCCTGGAAGTTTCCTTCAATGAAGGTTGAAAAGATAAGACTGCCGTCTTTTTTAAGACTGTTTTTAAGATTTAAAAGAACCCCATTTAAATCTTTGAACCACTGGAAACAGGCATTAGAAATAATCAGGGAGAAACGGTTTTTATAGATTTCGGGCAGATTCTCAGCATCAGCCTGCAGACAGGTAATACGATCATCTTCTTTAAATTTCTGCCAGCAGACTTCAAGCATTGAATCTGAAAGATCATTCAGGATTAAAGATAAGAAGGAATGTTTTTTTACAAAAAGCTGGCTCAGCACTCCGGTACCGCAGCCGATTTCAAGAACACTGTCATACTCTCTTTCGTCAATCATACCGTTTAGAGTCTTTGCCATGGCATACTGAACGCAGGCACTGTTTTCATAGGTGCCCGAGGCTTTGGAAAAATGCTCTTTTACTTTCTGCTTGTCTATCTGCATAAATGCCTGAACTTTACTTTACAAGAGACTGCAGGATGTCAAAGGAATAGTGGGCAAAATCACCTGTGATGATGCGGGTGCCGGTTTTCTCAAATGATGCAAGCATACACTTAAGTCCAAAAATCTTATCCTTTGTACCTAACAGAGCCTGATTGTAACAAAAATCAGTGGCCACCTTATTCTTTTTATCTGTATCCTGTGAGATAGAGGCAATAAAATTTAACTCTCTGCGCATGGAATCAACGCTTCTTGATACATTAGAGCTGATATAACTTTCAAAAGCTTCACTGTTTAAACACATGCGTCTGTAGAATTTTAAGACGCTCTTTTCGCTCAAGGCGTCGGTTGTAGCCTGCCACATCTCCATACTGATACCATAATCTGGATTGATACCCTCTATGGTTCCATTAAAGGCTGAAGCATAAGTAATTCTGTCCCTTAACACGGATGAAGACAGTACCATTGGAGCTATCATTACTCCCATTGACCAGGCAATCAGATTGATGCTCCTGTAATTTAAATACTCACTTTCATCAAAATTCAGATCTTCATAGTCATAAACTACAGCAAGATCATTGTGACTTTCTAATGAAAGAAAAGGATTTTCGTCCTGACCGTAACCTGAAAACAGGAGGTTAAGTGTATCAGTGTTATTCTTCCTGACAAAAAACTGCTTCATAACTTATTTCATGAACCTGTCTATAAAATCTCGGATAGTCTCTTTTAGTAATTCTACTTCTCCGTCAGATAATGATGCGGTAAGTGAAAGACGCAGTCTTGCCTGACCTTTTGGCACAGTAGGATGACGAATAGGCATGGCATAAAAGCCCTTTTCCCTGAAATATGCAGAGGCCTCAAGAGCCATTTGATTTTCAAATACAATAAGCGGAATAATCTGAGATTCTGATACATTATGGCAGATACCCTTCTCATCAATCGCATTCTGAATAAATGAGGAGATACTATGCAATCTTTCACGCATCTCATTGTGCTTTTGCATGTACTCAATCATAAAAGCATTGTGAAGAAAAGACAATGGAGCCAGTGCTGTTGAAAATATAAGAGAACGGCAAACATTGATAAGATAATCTCTTGATGTTTCTGAGCAGAGCAGGCAGGCTCCCTGCGATCCTAACCCCTTGCCAAATGTGGTCAGGATAAAATCAACCTCATTTAAATGGCCTGACAGAGCGCATAAGCCAGCACCATTATCATTGAAAAGACAGAATGAATGGGCCTCATCAATATAAAGATAAAGGTTTTTGTATTTCTTTTTCAGCGCACACAGAGCATCAATGGAGCATCTGTCGCCATCCATGGAAAATACAGCTTCAGTCACTACAATGATTGAATCGTACAGATCTTTATTGGATACGATAATTCTTTCTAAATGTTCATAATCATTATGGCGATAACGAAGGCATTTACCCTTTGACAAGGACATGCCGTCAATCATTGATGCATGGGATAGTTTATCTGCCACGATTAGTGTCTTTTCATCTGAAAGTGCTGCAATCACACCAGAGTTTGCAGCAAAACCTGAATTAAAAAACAAAGCTTTTTTATTAAAAAGCTCTTCCATAATCAAAGCTGCTTTGTCATAGGCTTCATGTGCACCGGTTAAAAGAGGGGATCCTGATGAGGACATTCTCAGATCTGAGCTGCTTAAACTGTCAAAAAAGTTTTGGGAGAGCTCTAAATTAGAAGCAAGACCAAGGTAGTCATTAGATGAAAGGTTTACATATTCCTTTGCATCAACAATGATCTTTGAACCATTCTGTCTCTTGCTTGTGACTGTTCGTCTAAGACCTGCCTTAGAGACAGCATTTAAATGAGCAGTCATAGACTCATATAATCCCATTTTACTCACCTTAAAAACATCATGCTAAACATGTATTTTTACTTGAAAAGGAACATAAAAAAATTTCAGGTAAAAATCTATCAATTATAGGTATAAGTAAAGGCTAAATTCAATATCGTCTGATAAGTATTTTCGTCAGACCGATTTAATCAGTTAAATTTATCCATACTGCACCAAAAAACAACAATCATATTTTAAATTTATTGAGCAAAATCAAATTTTAAATTCTAAAAAAATTTTTCAAAAGTTTATAATATGATTAGATAATTTTATTCGGATTTAATGTGTTATGAGTCTTTCAGTTATAGAACCAAAAGCGGTGTGGAAATTTTTTAATGAAATCGTAAAAATTCCACATTACTCAGGTTACGAAGATAAAATCAGAGACTATCTTGTGTCTTTTGCAGAAGATAGAAATTTAAAGTATGAAGTAGACAGCTTTGGTTCAGTTATCATTGATGTTCCAGCTTCAGCCGGTAAAGAAAACGCACCTTCAGTAATTCTTCAGGGACATATGGATATGGTTCCTGTTGTTGAGGATGGTTTTAAACACGACTTTTCTAAAGAACCTGTTGACGCTTATGTAGAAGACGGCTTTGTAAAAGCAAGACACACTACATTAGGTGCCGATAACGGTATCGCTATAGCAATGGCTCTTGCCATCTTTGATGACGCAACCCTCTGCCATGGTCCTTTAAGAGCGATCTTCACTGTTGAAGAAGAAACCACCATGAAAGGAGCGTTAAACCTTGATGCAAAATATTTGCAGGCAGATTATCTTATCAATCTTGATTCTGAGGAAAACGGATATCTGTATGTAAACTGTGCAGGTTCTGCAGATATCAACATCAGCTTTAACGTAAACAGAGTGGAAGTTGAAGACTGCGACAGTTTTACCTTCGAGCTTTCCCATTTTACCGGTGGCCATAGTGGAACAGACATCACTACAGGCAATGCCAACGCCATTAAGGTATTAGCTTCAGTTCTTGATAACCTTTCTGATGATTATGATTTTTTCATTCAGGATATTGATGGCGGATTTGTAAGAAACTCAATTCCAGCCAAGGCCAAGGTAACTGTAAGTGTTCCAAAATGTGACAGTGCTGAGTTTTCAAATGCCTTTACACAGTGCTTTAATGAGCAGAAATCACTGTATGCCGATACCGATAAAAATGCTGAGCTTACAATAGCAAAAGCAGAGTGTAAAGAGGCTTTATCCTACACTCAATCCCTTGATCTTATTCATCTTTTAAGATCACTCCCAAGTGGTGTTGCCAGAATGTCTCCTCGCTACAGGGGAACTGTTGAAACCTCTGTAAACTTAGGTACAGTACGTTGCACCAAAGAGAGCATCAGTATATGCATGTTGCCTCGTTCTCTTAACAAAAATGCTCTTAATGATATGATTAAGACTGTACTGGCACAGTGCTTCCTCTTAGACAACGTAGATGCAGAGGTAGGCAACGAACATGAGCCATGGTCTTCTCCAGACTGCAACAGACTGATTGATGTTCTAAATGATTCTTCTGTTGAGGTTACAGGAAAGCCATTTACCATTACCGCGCTGCACGCAGGTGTAGAATGTGCCTCTTTTGCCAGGGCAAATCCATCACTGCAGCTTGTATCAATCGGACCTGACCTTTTCAATCCACACTCTATTGCCGAGCGTGTAAGCATTGAAGGTACAGCTGAAATTTATGAAATAGTGCGTCGCTCTTTGGCGATTCTTTAAGTAAAGGAAGGATTTATATGCGACAGAACACCACCACTCCACGACAGACACTGCCATTCCAGTGTTTTCATACCTGCACAGCTCCAAGAGTAGAAAGTTCAAATGCAGTTCTGTTTGTACGCGGAGCAAACCATAATCGCTTAAAAATTTCAATTGTGAGCTTCTCTCAGAACGAGGATGTGCCAACTCCAATGACATATGCCGGTTCATATTCTGGTATTCACCGCTTTGAAGCTCCTTTAAAGACAGACAAGAGTCAGAACCTTTTAACCTACTATTTCAAGATTGCGCTTTTATCCAAAGAAGGCAAGGTTGAGGATGTTGTATGGTACAGTTCTCTTGGCATGTCTCGTGAACCACCTTTAATGCAGCACTGCTATTCAATTGAGCTTTTCAATACTCATCCTCAGTGGGCTATTGACTCAATTGTGTACCAGATTTTCCCAGATCGCTTTGCAGCATCTTCAGGTGCATTCCACGTAGACGGCAATACCATTGATGCAGAGGTTCCAACCCATCATAAGGATTTTGAATACATAAATCTTGATGAAATCCACTGTGGTGGTGATCTTGACGGTGTAGCCGCAATGCTCCCATACATCAGAAGCTTAGGATGTGACTCTATCTATCTGACCCCTATTTTCAAGGCACCTTCAGTTCATAAGTTTGATACTGAAGACTACGATATGGTTGATCCTCACTTTGGTGGCAACGGAGCCTTAAAGAGACTGCGTACTGTAGCATTCGGCTATGAAATGCAGATTATTCTGCACGGCACCTTTAACCACACCGGTGATTCACACCCTTGGTTTGACCGTCAGGAAAGAACCGGTAAGGGTGCTCTTCGCCACAAGGATTCACCATTCCGTGATTTCTACACCTTCACCTCAGACGGTGAACCTTATCTGTCAGATGGCAAGCCTTGCTATCCAAAGCTTGATTACTCAACCTACCCTACCCGTTATGCCATTTATGACGGCGAGAACTCCATTGTAAAGAAGTGGCTCAGAGCCCCATACGCAGTTGACGGCTGGGTTATCGATGATGCTTCTCAGATCGGTGATAACGGTACTGCAAGAAACAATATCGAAAGACTGTCTCAGATCTGTGCTGCAGGTCGAGCCAACCACTTAGACTGCCTGATGTTAGGTCAGTTCGGTTCAGATCCACGCTATGCATTAAGCTCTGAAGGAAATGTTGACGGTACCATTAACTATACCGGCTTCTTAAGCCCAATCAGATCATTCTTTGGAGGCATCAACCTTGACGGTGATCCAACACCATATTCAGGTGAAGACTTAAGACGCTGCTGCGAGGAGTTCTCTGTAGGTGTTTCTCAGCAGGTTAAACTGTGTCTTTTAAATCAGCTTGATAACTATGCTCTTCCTCGTTTCTATGACATCATAGGTGGTGACAAGAACCTTTACCTTGCAGCCATGGCATGTCTGTTCACATGGAGAGGAATTCCTTGTCTGTACCAAGGTGATGAGCTTGGCGATGTTATTGACAAATGCGATATCGGTCCACGCGGTTTGATGCCATTTAAGGCAATGCAGAATCATCGTGTAAGTCCAAACTGTCAGGAACTGCAAAATTCTATTGCAGAGCTTGCTTCAATCAGACGTTCAAACCCAGCATTCTCACGTGGCTCAATGCTGTTTATCACAGCAGGCGGAGCTCACTTTGGCTATATTCGTCTGTACAATGACAGATTCTCTATCGTACTGTGCAATGCTTCAAAGCAGCAGGTTAAATTTGAACAGGGATCTATGCTCTTCCCAGTGCTTGCAGCCTTATATATGCCAGAAGACTGCGGAACCGATGACAGTGAAGATTCTGGTGAAAGCCTGCTTATTCCATTATCTGGACGCAATGTTCGCAGAATTGATCATGGCGAAGGCTTAGAAGCTTTATATGAAATGCTCTCGCGTGAACACTTTAAGGTCTACAGCTATGGTGCAACCAGAACTTCTCCTGAATTTGAAGAGAAGTGCCTGAAAGAGCTTATCAACGGTAAGAATATTACTATTCCTCCTCGTTCAACCGTAATCATCTGCAACGAGAAGAAATAAGCTGTCTAAATGTAAATGAGGGAGCCTTGTGGCTCCCTTTTTTTAAACTGCATAATTCCAAAAAAAATCACACATTTTTTCCAGGAATGTTTTATGAACAATTACTAATGAATGATCTTAAATACAACGGCTTTCCTGTTGTAATCACCACAAGACATCCATTAACTGTTGATAATATTGATAATATGGTTGACTGCTATTCTTTTAAATTTCTCGATGACAATATAAATGGTAAAGTTCCAGACATATATGTAAGTTTTTATACCAGTGTTAAACTCAAGAAATTACCAAGAGGTTTTACTAGAGGAAATTAACTTTCTACTTAAATCTGTTGAAAGCACATTAAATGTATCATCACGTTTTTTGTGTGCTTTCCACAGATTCTCAAAAGTAACCTTCTAAAAAAGTTAAAGGAAAGTTACAGTCTCTTCTAAAGACTTGCGCTTATCATGATTTGGAAGAGGGCCAGTACCTTCAGAGGCGTAACCTAAGTCAAGCAGCATCAGAACAGACTCATTTTCTGGAAGATTTAATGCTTTGGCTACCTTATCTGGATCAAATAAGTTGAGCCAGCAGCTGTCAACACCATTAGCAGCTGCTGCTAAAGTAAGGTGAGTTGCAACAATGGACGCATCCTCAATACCAGAATCTCTCTGTCCGCCTGGATATGTAAACACATTGTTCTTATCAAAGGCAACGACAAGCACCACAGGAGCACCATAACGGCAGGGACAGCATTCATCTATGAGCCTGAGGTGTTCTGCCTTCTGCAACACATATATGTGCTGTTCCTGAAGGTTTTTAGCAGTTGGCGCAAAACGAGCTGTATCAAGGATCTCGTTAAGAACATTTTCTTCAACCTTGCGGTCTGAATATTTTTTGCATGAGTAACGCTTTTTAACAAGCTCTTTAAAATCCATATTACCTCACAAAAATAACAAAAATTTACAATATTATATTCAAGATAATGAATATGTATTTATCTTTAAAGAAAATTAACTAAATCTGCAATCCATATCAATAAAAAACCTTAACATAAGGTCATGTTAAGGTTATAACTTTCTATTGCTTCATATAATTTTCTTCACAGTTTTTCCAGCTCTTTTTAATCAGCCATTTCCTGTCTTTTAAATCCATAGCCTGAGTGAGCTTCTTTGGAATACCGTCTCCCTTTTTATCAAAATGCAGAATTACCGTGGTGCTGTCAGGAAATTTGGCAATGTAATAAGATGAAGAATCAGTTACCTTTCTGTTTTCATGATAAACACTCAGGTCTTTGCTGTTAAAAAGTATGCCCTTTACCTTAAATGCATGCAGAATAGCACCATCGCGAGACTGACTTAAAAGACAGGCCCTTGAATAGGTTGAGAAGGTTGAAAAAGGAACAAACCTGACTGAAGAACCAGAATTTGTTTTAATAATGCTCATCCCCTCTTTCTGTTCCTTCTCTGGTGAAAACTTTAACACAGTACAGGAGAATACATCATCAAGCTCACAGCCGTGGTAGAAAAGCTCGCTTGCACTGTGATCATCAGCCTTGACTATTTTACCTTCGATATACAGAAGACCAGCGTCAGAACAGTAATATGAATTGTTTTTTACAATACAGTTCTTTTCAACTTTTTCTGCATAAGTTTCATCATCGGCAGAAGCGGAAAAAAAAGAGGTTACAGAAAAAACTGCAACAGCAAATAAAAATTTAATTTTCATACACATCAAGAAAAAATGCCCAACTTAATGTTGGGCATCATTTATAAATTATTCTTCTTCTGTTTCTTCAACAACAGGTGGAGCAAAATGAACTGCATCAACATCTTCTGCTTCTGCATCCTCATTTTCGCCTTCTTCCTTAGCTTTAGAGAACTGAGAATTATATAAAACAGAATAAGCACCATTCATTGCCAGCAACTCGTCGTGAGTACCCTGCTCTACAACCTCACCGTCATTGATAACCAGGATCTTGTCTGCATCCATTACGGTTGAAAGTCTGTGAGCAATCACGATAGTGGTCTTACCTTCCATGAGCTTGTCAAGAGCGCGCTGTACAACCTTCTCTGACTTGTTATCAAGAGCAGAGGTAGCCTCATCAAGGATAACAACAGGAGAATTCTTTAAGATTGCACGTGCAATAGCAAGACGCTGTTTCTGGCCACCGGAGAGCAGCAGACCGCGCTCACCAATAAGAGTATCAAGTCCGTTTGGAAGCTTCTTCACAAACTCGTCAAGATAAGCACTCTTGATGGCGATATCAATCTCCTCATCGGTAGCATCAGCATTACCATACATAAGGTTGTCACGAACAGAACCGTCAAACAGGAAGTTATCCTGGAATACCATAGAAATTTTTCCACGAAGTGAAGAGAGTGTGTACTCATCGATATCTACACCATCGATGGTGATTTCACCCTCATCAATTTCGTAAAGGCGTGGGATTAAAGAACATACAGTAGACTTACCACCACCAGAGTTACCTACCAGGGCAACCTTTGAACCTACGGGTACTGTAAGATTTACATTCTTTAAAACCATTCTCTGGCCATCATAGGAGAAATTAACATCCTTGAAGGTAATATCCTTTTCGATCTTCTCTAAAGTCTTAGTACCTTTGCCATCATTATTCTCGAAGCTGTAGCCATCTAAAATCTCATAGATACGCTCTAAGGCAAGAAGAGACTGCTGCAGAGCGATATAGTTGTTACCAATGCTCTTAATAGGGGTATAGAGCATGATAAGAGCGGCAAGGAAAGCTACGAAGGCACCTGCGGTAAGCATCATTACAGGCTTGCCGTTTTCGCCCATTACTACATTACCAAACTCATCCACGCAAGGAGTGGTAATCAGATATAAACCAAAATATAAAACGCCGGCTACACCAATAGAGGTTACAAGGTGCATTGCAGGTGACAGCCAGTTGGTGTCACGAATAATCTTCATGCTGAACTTGAAGACTTCCTCAACCTCTCCCATAAACTTGTTGAACATGGTGTTCTGAAGGTTAAAGGACTTGATGATTCTGATTCCGGAGTAAGTCTCTACATAAGTAGTATTAATCTTGGTAATAGCCTTAACGTTGCAGCTCATAAGTTTCATCAGCTTCTTACGGGCAATCTTCATAGGAACTGCCAGGAAGAATAAAACGCCAAGTGCAATTAAAGACAGTGCCCATGACTGATACAGGAGCACGCATACCAGACCAACAGATGACCAGAACTTGGACAGGAACAGCTTAACGTTATTGATAAGGCCAGAAGTTGCGGCCTCAGCATCATTACAGAATCTTAAAAGAATGATGCCTGAGGTGTTCTTATCAAAGAAGGAAACATCATTAACAAGAAGTTTCTTATAAAGCGCAAGCTTAATGTTGGTAGCAATACGATTACCAACAAAGGAGTTAACCAGGTTTGATGAGTAAATACAGATACCCTGAATCAGAGTAAAGCCTACAATAATCATAGGAACAATCTGTGCAAACTCATTGTCCTTCTCAACCATAACATTATCCATGAAAGGTTTTAGGAAGGAAGCTACAGCTGCATCAAGACCACCAACAGGAATAGTAAGCAAAATACCTACCACAGTCCAAAAGAAGTATGGTTTTAAGAAAGGCCAGAATTTCTTCATGCCCTGCATTGGAGTTAATGATCCAACCTCAGGGATGACATCCAGTCTATCTGCTGTTTTTTTGTTTTTTTTCATTGAATCTCTTATAAATAAAAAATCCCCGTACTGTCGAATACGAGGATTTATCATAAACTAATATCGACAGTTAATTAGCTTTATACAACTGTAATATTAGATTAAAATTAGCTTTTTGTAAATGGCTGACTACTTAACGAACTTAACAGCAGAGCGTGCAATCATAAGCTCTTCGTTAGTTGCAATCATAAATACCTTTACCTTTGAATCAGGTGCAGAAATTAAGCACTTGTCTGCGCCCTTGAAACCTAAGGCTGCATAGTTAGCATCGTTGTCAAGCTTCAGACCGATTGCCTCTTCAAGTTCCTTACAGATGATCTTACGGGTGGTAGGACCATTCTCGCCAACGCCACCTGCGAAGGTAATTGCATCAACATGGCCTAATGGTACATAGTAAGATGCAACAAACTTGGCTAAACGATAAGCATACATCTCTAAAGCACGTACGCAACGCTCGTTACCCTCGTTGTAACCTGCAACGATAGGTCTGAAATCAGATGATACGCCAGAGATAGCTGCCATACCAGACTTCTTGTTGAAGATATCCTTAACTTCCTCTGTGGTCATACCTAATCTCTCACACAGGAAGAATACAACAGAAGCATCAATTGAGCCGCAGCGGGTACCCATGATAAGACCATCTAATGGAGTTAAACCCATTGAAGTATCAACACACTTACCACCCTTAACAGCAGCAATTGAAGCGCCATTACCTAAGTGGCAGGTAATAATATTGGTCTCTTCAAGAGGCTTACCAAGGAGCTTTGCAGTTTCCTGTGCCAGGAACTGGTGAGAAGTACCATGTGCACCATATTTACGTAAGTGCAGATCAGTGTAGTATTCCTCAGGAATTGCATAGCGGTATGCCTTCTCTGGCATAGTCTGATGGAATGCAGTATCAAACACAGCAACGTGTGGAATTGATGGGAAGTTCTCACGAGCAGCATCAATACCTAATAAGTGAGCTGGATTGTGTAAAGGAGCAAAAGGAATAACCTTTTTAATATTAGCCTCCACCTCATCATCAATTAAGGTTGGCTCTGAATAGATGTCACCACCCTGAACAATACGATGACCGCAGGCAATAATTGATTCTAATAATTCCTTATCATTAGACAGAATGCTGTGAACCAGGAACTCTAAAGCCTTTGAGTGATCAGCACCGGCACCTAACATTACTTCAGTCTTGTTCTCGCCGTTTACTTTCCATGAAATTCTTGCATCTTCCAAGCCTAAAGCCTCACCAATACCGTTGATGAATACATGACCATCCTTAGGGTCAACGATTGCAAACTTTACTGATGAACTGCCACAGTTGATTACTAATGCTGTCTTTGGATAATTACTCATTTTACTTCGAACCTTACTTTATACTATCATTAAAAATATTAAAAATGCTTATATTTTAAGATTTTAACATTTTTTAAGCAGTTTGCTACATGCATTTTGCTAAAAATGAACATAAATCAATATGTGCAGAGTTTAAGCATATTTAAAAATTGTGTATTATGTGTATGTCACATAATTTCAAAATCGGGTAAAAAAAGAATGATAGATGTCGCAGATTTAAGACGAAGTTATCAGCAGGGCGGTCTAGACGAAGCAGATTTACCGGCTCATCCAATGGATTTATTCGAAAAATGGCTTCAACAAGCTATCGATTCTAATATTTATGATCCAAATGGTGTTGTTGTGTCAACCGTTGATGAAAATGGTCAGCCTTACTCTAGAATGGTTCTCTTAAAAGACTATGATAAGGAAGATCTGGTTTTTTATACAAACCTTGGTTCAAGAAAAGCAGAACACCTGAAAAACAACCCGAAGATCTGTCTTCTCTTCCCCTGGTATATGCTGGAACGTCAGGTAATGTTCATTGGCGAGGCAAGACGACAGAACATGGTTCAGGATTTAAAATATTTCCACTCAAGACCTCGTGGCAGTCAGTTAGGAGCCTGGGCCTCCAATCAGTCTCACCTCATCTCTGCCCGTGGTGTGCTTGAAGGAAAGTTCCTTGAGATGAAAGAGAAATTCAAATCTGGAGAAATACCTCTACCATCATTCTGGGGTGGCTACAGAGTCAAATTTACCAAGGTTGAATTCTGGCAGGGCCGAGAGAACAGACTTCATGATCGTTTTATTTACGATCTTGAGGATGGAGTATGGCAGAGTCCAAAGAGACTTGCTCCATAAACAAGAACTTTACTGTTTAAAATGGCAACCAAAAAGTTGCCATTTTTGATATTAACTGTTTATGTCACCTTTAGGTTCATCAAATTTGAATCTGTGAAGAGGATTTGCATGTTCATCAATAGCATCCTCTTTTGCAGCACTTGTATCAGCTGACTTCGAACCTTCGACCTCATCAGATGTGGAAACCACTCCGTCAAATTCAGATTCACTCTTTGACCTTTCAAGAACATTAAGAGTTTCAACCTGATCTGCCCAGAGATTCTGAGCAGTTATCACTTCCTGACCAATCAGGAAATACTGCTCCATTCTCTCGTCAAATTTGCATGTTCCACCTTTTGCAAGTGCACACATAAGTATCAGTTTATCCATACCGTTAGCAGCAAGACCTGCTGGTGTCTTAACTACCATATTGCTGCCAGGACACATGTTACCATATGACCAGAAACAGACTAATGAAAGCAGACCTTCAGGAGTATCAGGACACAGATTTCCTAAATCAAGGCAAGCCTTTGCATTCTTGTCACTTGGGTCACAGATATAGGCATATGCAGCATCTAACGAATTTCCCTTCTGAAGCTTAAGTTCTTCCTTGTTCTTCATAGGTACAGCTGCTTTTACTGTTTTAAGGGTATCTACACGAATCTTTTCTAAATCTGCCCTTAGCTCATCGCGAGCTTTAAATATAGGACTATTTGGATCTACAAATGGAACATCATCGGGCTTTACATTTTTTAATTTTTCAGATGCCTCATGAAATAAATCCATTGGGGTTTTTCCGTTATTCTTTTTCTTAAATTCCTCAATAAATATACTTTCAACTTTACTATATAAATCAAGATACTTCTGTGGAAATGTCTTTTTATAATCCTCACATTTCTGTCTGATGTCTGAAAGCTGCTTTAAAAGCTCAGCCTTTTTTTCAGGATCAACAATGTCAGAAGGGGAAACTGGTGCCTTTGCCCAATCAGGAATTTCAAATGGCTTTGCCTTTCCTAAATTATCCCAGTCAACCTCAGGAGCAGGAGCTTCCTCTAATTCTTTTCTTAATGACATCACGCAGCAGTATCCCCACCATGCCATTGCTCTATGATGCATATTGAAAGATAAAAAAGTAGAGGCCTCTTTAAATTTGTTCTGTTCTGCAAGCTTCTTGGAGAAATCTTCAGAACCAGGATACTCTTTTGCCAGATCCTGATATTCAAAAGGAACTTTGTAATTCTCGTTTTTAACCACATCTTCTACAAGTTTGTGATTCATAAGCACATAGTGCTTATTAAGCCAGTCAAGTTTATCTGCCATTTTTTTTATCCTTATGAAAACACAGAAATTTAACCTGTATTTTTCTAGTTAATCTTCATTGCCTTGGTGCCAACTTCCATTGCACCAGCCTCAGTATCCATTGCCCTTGCACCAGTATCTGATGCGGTTGCATTCTGAGTTGCTGCGTTGGCATCTGTTTCATCAGCAACCACTTCACCTGACTGCCCTTTAACTTCATCAGAGGCACCAGAGGCGTTTGCCTTGGTTCCGGCATTCTCATTTTTGGCTATATTATCTTCTTCCTTGCTAGGATGAACTTCCTTAGGACCTGACATATCATGTTCTACATAATCAGATCCAACGAAAGATAATATAATAGCAGCGGTTGCAAGACCAAGTGCCGCAGCTGACTCAGCAGCCACTTCTGCAGCTATTGAAGCAATGTTGTCCTGTTGTTCATCAGTTAAATCAATATCGCTCATTTTCTACGCATCCTTGTTAATATAAGGAAAGTTTTATGCTTTTTTGCTCACTTCTCATTATATTAACCAAAAAAAGTTATCTTAATTCAGCAACGTTCTTAAAAATCAAATTTAATATCAAAGCCTAACCTATAACAATATTAAAAGGAGAGCCAGCTTCAACACTCTTTACTTTCATTGCTACATTTTGAGCATCTTTCTTGCATTTTGTATCTAATGTAATTTCTTCTGGAACAAGAGAAATTGAAGATGTAAAGCCTGAATGTGCAGAATATGAAACAATCATATCTGCAAGCATTGCGGCATACTTTATGAGCCATTCAACCATGTTGATGTTACGCATAGTTTCTCTTGCATCATCAACATTTCCTCCTACAGCCTCAGCTGTATCCAATGTAGCATCCATTATTGCGTTTTGCACAGCCATTACCATTTCCAGCCCTAAAACAACAGTGTCAAGGGCAAGCTGAACAGCCTCTATCTTTTTGTGTTTTTGGCTGTCTCTGGAAATTTCTTTAATTTTATAAATAGGTTTTTCTTTAACAAGCTGAACTGCATCAGCAATTGCCACACAAGTGTTGACTGCAGTTGCAGAACCAATAAATTTGGTTATACCTTTAACCCATTTATTATCAGTATCTATGGCAGTTAGCGTATTTGATAACGTACTTATTTGAGATATCATTTTAGTAATGAATCCAATTGCGCCCATAGTACTTAAATCAACCTTAATACCAGTCAGAGAGGAAGAGCCTCCGGATAAAGATAATCCAGCACCAAATGCATCACCAATAGAAACATATTCAAGACCTTTTACAGTTACATTATCACCATATAATGTTGCTCCATAAATGCCATCTAAGGATAGCTTTGAACACATGAGTCCTGACTCATTTCCATATTTTGATGCAATAAGGTCAATACCTTTGTCTGTAATTTCCACTCTGGACTGACCAACTTCGAAAGATATCTTTTTATTGGCTTTAAAGCAGACTTCATTTCCGACGTCAACACAAAAATCTTCTTCAGAAGAAAGATCAATTTTTTTACCAGAAAGAACCATTGACGATTTGGAATTTACTAAAACATAGTCATCTGCATCAATTGTGTAATTGGTCAGTGGATCATCATTTTCTGAGTCATTCTTAAACTTTGCTGACAATAAACCTTTTGATTCATCGTATAATTCAATCTCATCAAAGGCAGCTACAACTTTTTCAACAAAGTTTGTAACGTCATTGATACATGAATTCAATGAATCCTTACTGGTTAAAAATTCATTGAGTAAATCGTCAGATGAACTATTATCACCTTTCTGATATGAATCTTCTACTTTATTTCTGTAGTTCTTCTGCTTTTCTGAATAGTCAGCTCTGCAGCTTACAAGATTTTTACGCAGGCTCTCGTTTTCTGCAGCAAAGTCTGCATCCCATTTATTTGTAAAACTGGTGATGTTATATTCTGAGTCAAGAACTGATGCAAAACCTCTGATTCTGTTCTGATAGAAAAGATGCTCAATGAATGCATTAGGTGTATCAAACTTGAAAAAACCTGCTACATTGTTGTCAATGTCGTAGGAGGTTAAATCATCATCAAGAGTCAGATCCTTATCATCAACTGTTAGAATTGATGAATCCTGCATTACCTTTTTACGGCTCTTTGAGTAAATTGAGCGGCCGTCACCATTAGACATTACACCTAATAAGTAGAATCTGCCGTCTGAATGGATAACAAGTACTTTCTGACCCTTGCGAGGAAGCTTGTAGGCAAGCTCTGAGTTAACTTTAAACAGCTGAACAGTGATGTACTTGTTATCTAAATCACTCTCTTTTGTTCCAAAAAGATATGAATCAACAGTTGCGTAGAATACACTCTGAAGTTCAGTATCTGACACTTCTGAAACGCTGTCTGGTCTGTCAATTACAGTAGCCTCCATAATAGAAATACCACTGTTGATATTTGACTGAACAGCATCTGAAAGTTTGGTCTTTAATACAGGATTGATACCATCAACAGAACAGATATTTGACTCACTATCATCAAAAGCAACAGAATCAACCTTGTTAAATGATCCTGGCAGTCTCTGCGAATCAACAGGAACAGCAAGAATAACCTGCTTTAACATAAAGTCTTTTTCTGTTGAATTATCATTGACAAGAAAGTCATTAGAAAACTTTTGTCTGAACTTTAACGAACGACCAACAACGATAAACTTCAAATCAGGGGCACCACAGTCCTCAATGTTGTCAATCTCAAGAATGAGACCCGGAGTGTAGCCAATGTCATAACTTACAGCTACAAGTTTACTCTCGGTATTCTTTATGCTGTTTTCAAAATGTTTTTTCAGATCAATTTCATTTAATTTCTGAGCATCATCTTCAAGACCTCTGATACCAAGAGTTGAAAGTTTTACAAGCTCGAACTGATATTCACGTTTTGTCTTGTCAGTATTGTCATCAAAAATTGAGCATTCATCGAAAATTTCGTGATATTCAGCTGAATCAATCAGGAACTCAGTAAATCCACTTGGTGGAGTGTTGGTAAATTCAGTCTTCTGAGTATTTTTCTTTGGATTTGCTAAATTAACCTTGTTATCCCAGTTCTTTGAAAAACAGACTGTTGTCAGTTTACTGTCAGTATTAAAAGTTAATGTGTAATTGATGCCAAACAGCCCACACAGTCTGTTAATAAAGGCTAGATCGCTTTCATTGGTCTGAGAAAAAACTAGATCTTTAAAACTTAAGTCTTCTAACTCCCCATTCATATTTGTAAAATCAAACTGAATAGAGTCCTCATACTTTGAAAGAACCTCTGAAATTACATCTGAGACTGTTCCCTGATAAGTACAGTTCTTACGGTTTATGCTTAGCCTGGACAGAATTGACTGAACTGTAAGCTCATACTTGTAGCATCTGTTATTTAATTCAGTACTCTGAGAAATAAGACCCATTGAACGATAACCGGTTACCATACCGAAAATGTTCTGAGATCTTAGTTCAACACCGTCTTCTCTTACCTGTCGTAAAGTTATATATGCCTTTTCCTGAAGATGTGCTCTTAAATCTGAAGCCTTCAGCTTTTTCTTTAAGTAGATTACAAGTTTTGCATCAAATGAAGAAGAGATACTTTCATTTAATTCAATTGAATAAATAAATGGTTTTACTTCCGCACTTTTTGCAAATGCCAAATCGTTTCTGTCAAAATCCAGCTCAATTGTCTTTGAAACGTTAGAATAGTCGTGATTATCAGATGCCATTTTTAGCCTCCATACATTCTCTTTGAATGTACTGATATAAAATATCTTTTACTTTTAACTTAAGTATATATAATAATTTTAAAAAAGTTTGATACATGTAACCATTTTTAAACAAATACTTTAATACAATCATTTTATTGTTTAAATACAGTACATTAAAAATTTTAGATTCAATTACAAACGTTTTAGATTTCGCACAGATTCTATAATTTTTTTCATTTTTTTGCGAAGATATTAAAAGTAAAAAAGAAGCGTTTATCTGAAATGTCCATATTAAAGATAATGGTTTATTGGTACTTTAACTTTGTTTAAAGAACTCTGATTAGAAAGGAAAGTTAGAAAAATCAATCATTGGTACTTATATGAATTAAGATCCCAGGTATGTTTTTTTATAATTTTTATCAAAATAATCAAATAAATGCACTAAAAAAAATCCAGATATAATCAAACAGATGCAATTAAAATTTAGTTTAATCACTGTAAAATTTATTATACATAAATAAAAAGCAACGGTTGTTTTTACACAACTGTTGCCTTTAAACAATTCTTAGTAACTTTTAGAATACTACAGTCTTATTACCGTGAATAAATACCTTGTCATCAAGAACCTTGCTGATAGCTCTGATAAGAACCATCTGCTCAACATCGTGACCTGCCTTTGCAAGAGTCTCTGGATCATAACGGTGGGTTACCTTGATAACATCCTGCTCAATGATTGGACCTTCATCAAGATTGTTGGTAACAAAGTGAGCTGTTGCACCGATAATCTTTACACCACGGTTAAAAGCCTGAAGATATGGTTTTGCACCTATGAATGCAGGAAGGAATGAGTGGTGAATATTGATAATCTTTCCTAATGGATAATGATTTACAAAGTCTGGAGAAAGGATTCTCATATACTTTGCAAGAATTACATAATCAGCATTGCACTCATCAATTACCTTCATCATCTGCTTTTCCTGTTCTTCCTTGGTAATACCATCGGTAGAAACAAGCTTGAAAGGCACATTAAACTTCTCTGCAAGTTCTCCTAAATCAGGATAATTGCCTGCAACACAGACAACATCTGCATTTAAGGCTCCAGAATAAGCCTTCATGAGGATCTCGCCAAGGCAGTGAGCCTCTTTGGTAACAAGTACACACAGTTTCTTTTTATGATCATCTTTAAGATGAACAATGGCACCTTCAGGGAGTACAACTTTGACTGTATTGATAAATGCATCAATGGTAGTCTCGTTGGTGAAGTCACCTTCTAGCACGGTTCTCATAAAGAACTTGTTGTCTTCCTGAGAAGCAAACTGATCCTGTCTTATAATATTCAGCTTAAACTGAAAACAAACATTTGTAATTTTGGCAATAATGCCTACCGCGTCCTGACACTCGGTTAAAAGAATTCTTCTTTCCATAAATCTGTATATTTCAAAAATATTTTATAAAATCATTGAGTAATTCTAATCGTTTAATATATGCTTATCAAGAGTAGCTTTTTTTGCACCTTAATAGTAAAGTACCATAATAGTGCATTTTGTCCAAATTTGACTTTCTATAGTATTTTTTTAACAGTGCGATAGAATGGTAATAAAAGTTATGTTTACCATTTATTTTTATAAGGAACATTCAATATGGCTATAGACGATACACTGCCTACCTTAGACAAGTACGCAACA
>Ga0256405_10003699_pt1 | contig 30859 bp, 27 predicted proteins | sample RumenRJG_02DNA_FD_189096 | JGI IMG/M metagenome (GOLD analysis project Ga0256405, IMG submission 189096) | Bovine rumen microbial communities from Lethbridge, Alberta, Canada - RJG_02 | ecosystem: Host-associated > Mammals > Digestive system > Stomach > Rumen | place: Canada: Alberta...
GTACGGCGAGACCCAGCAGAGACTGTATTACAGCAAAGGACTGAGGGGTACCTATCAGTGCGTCATGACCACCAAGGACGGTAAGACCATCTACACCTGTCCGCAGGACTTCGAGGACGTGCAGCCGAGCCGTAGCGCAGGACCGGAGCCGAATAAGGTTCAGACCGAGATGTACGATGCTATGGGTCGTGCTATCAAGGGGCAACCGAGTAAAGGTATCTACATCGTTATCGAAGAGATAGACGGTGAGCGTATTGCCAAAAAAATCATCGTGAGTGAGTAAGAAAAAAGCAGCATATTACGTCGTGTGGAGCGGTAAGATGCCCGGTATCTATGATACATGGGAGGACTGCGAAGCACAGGTCAAGGGTGTACAGGGAGCGAAATACAAAGGTTTCGCTTCCCGTACCGAAGCCGAGCAGGCTTTTGCCTCTTCGCCGGAGAACTACATCATTCGCAAACCGAAGGCAGAGAAAGAGGGAAATGGTCAATTGTCAAATGTCAAATCTCCAATCTCCAATCCTATTCTCCCTGCTTTGGCGGTGGATGCGGCATGTAGCGGCAACCCGGGAGTGATGGAGTTTCGGGGTGTGATAGCCGACACCGGTATCGAGGTCTTTCGCCGCGGACCGTTCAACGGCGGAACGAATAACATCGGTGAGTTCTTGGCAATCGTGCTCGGTTTGGCATACCTCAAGCAGAACAACCTGCCTTGGGCACTCTATACCGACAGCCGTACGGCGCTCTCGTGGCTCAAGAAAGGGCACGCGGATACCAAGATAGAATGGAACGCCCAAAACCAAGACCTCTTTTTCATGCTCCGCAAGGCGGAAATGTGGCTTCACGATAACACTTGGACAACCCCTATCTATAAATGGGACACAAAATCGTGGGGAGAGATTCCTGCGGATTTTGGGAGAAAGTAGTCGTTGGTCGTTAGTCGATAGTCCATGCAAGGGCTGTCGATGGTCCTTAAAAGCGCTTTTTTGTAAAAAAAAGATTACAAAATTAAGATTTTTGTACGATTTATTTGCATACATGCGAAAAAAGTAGTAATTTTGCAACGCTTTTCAAAGAAAAGAGTTCTGGAAACACAGACAAACGATATCAAACAAAAATAACAATTAAAACAATTTATTACTATGACAAAAGTAGCAATTAACGGTTTCGGCCGTATTGGTCGTCTGGCATTCCGTCAGATGTTTGAAGCTGAGGGTTATGAGGTAGTTGCCATCAACGACCTGACCAGCCCGAAGATGTTGGCACACCTTCTGAAATACGACACCGCTCAGGGTGGTTTCGCAGGTAAGTTCGGTGAGGGCAAGCACACTGTAGCATACAAAGACGCAGTTCTCGCAGAGGACGGTAAGACCGTCGTTACTCCGGGTTCGATCACTGTGGACGGCAAAGAGATCACTATCTACGCTAAGCCGAACGCAGCTGAACTGCCTTGGGGTGAGCTGGGCATCGACGTAGTTCTCGAGTGCACCGGTTTCTATACCTCCAAAGCTAAAGCTGAGGCTCATATCCAAGCCGGCGCTAAGAAAGTAGTTATCTCTGCTCCGGCAGGTAACGATCTTCCGACCATCGTTTACAACGTTAACCACAAGACCCTGACTCCGGCAGATAAAATTATCTCCGCAGCTTCTTGTACGACCAACTGCCTCGCTCCGATGGCAGCAGCTCTTCACAAATACGCTCCGATCCAGAGCGGTATCATGTCCACTATCCACGCTTACACCGGTGACCAGATGATTCTGGACGGTCCGCAACGTAAGGGTGACCTCCGTCGTAGCCGTGCGGGTGCTCAGAACATCGTTCCGAACAGCACCGGTGCTGCTAAAGCTATCGGTCTCGTTATCCCTGAGCTGAACGGCAAGCTGATCGGTAGCGCACAGCGCGTTCCGACTCCGACCGGTTCTACTACGATCCTCGTAGCAGTTGTTAAGGGTAAAGACATCACCAAAGAGGGTATCAATGCAGCTATGAAGGCTGCTCAGACCGAGTCCTTCGGTTACACCGAGGATGAGATCGTATCGAGCGATGTAATCGGTATGAAGTTCGGTTCGCTCTTCGATGCAACCCAGACCATGGTTGCTAAGATCGACGAGGATACCTATCAGGTACAGGTTGTTAGCTGGTACGACAACGAGAACAGCTACACCAGCCAGATGGTTCGTACTATCAAGTACCTCGCTGAGCTCAAGTAATCAACCAAGATTGGTTGATATACAAAAAAATGACGTACGCGCTTGCGTATGTCATTTTTTTTGTGTATCTTTGCACCGCAAAACGGTCACGTAGTATGAAAGAGTTAAAATGTCCCAAATGCGGCAACACATTCAGCGTTGATGAGGCGGACTACGCCTTGCTGCTTAATCAGGTGAAAAACAGTGAGTTTGAGCAAGAGTTAGCTCGTCGGATCCATGAGTTAGAGCGTGCGCAGCAAGCCCGTCAAGAGGCGGAGCTGGCTTCTATCAAAGCGCAGTTATCCGAGCAAAAGAGCCGTTCGGAGCTTCAGTTGCAGACGATGCAGGCACAGTTGCAGCAAGCCGACCAGCAGAAACAGATTGCGGTCATGCAATTACGCCAACAGGCTACCGAGGCGTATGCCAAGAAAGAGCAGGAGTTGGCTGTCCTGCGCAATCAGATGGCGGAGCAAGTCAAGGCGCTGCAAGACCAAGTGGCGTATTACAAGGATATGAAACTGCGTCTCTCCACGAAGATGGTCGGAGAGACCCTCGAGCAGCATTGTGCTACCGAGTTCGCACGCATCCGTCCGCTCTTTCCCTATGCGTATTTCGAGAAAGACAACGAGGTGGTAGAAGGAACGAAAGGCGATTTTGTCTTCCGTGACAGTTCGGACGACGGGGTGGAGTATATCTCCATCATGTTCGAGATGAAGAACGAGAACGATGAGACCGCCACCAAGCATAAGAACGAAGATTTCCTGACCAAGTTAGACGCCGACCGCCGCAAGAAAGGATGCGAGTATGCGGTCTTAGTCTCGCTCTTAGAGCCGGATAGCGATCTGTACAACGGGGGTATAGTCGATATGAGTCACCGTTATGAGAAGATGTACGTCATCCGTCCGCAGTTCTTTGTGCCGCTCATCACGCTCTTATGCCAGACGAGCCGAAAGAGTCTGGATGCCAAACGCGAGTTGGCGTTGGTTAAAGCGCAGCAGGTGGATGTAACGAATTTCGAGGAGAAACTAATGGCGTTCAAGGACGGTTTCGGACGCAATGTGCGGCTTGCCAATGAGCGGTTCCAAGATGCTATCGACGAGATAGACAAGACCATCGCTCACCTCACCAAAGTGCGTGAGAACCTGATCAAATCGGGTGATAACCTCAATGCGGCGGATAAGAAACTGCAGGACGTGACCATCAAACGTCTCACGTACGGCAACCCGACTATGAAAGCTAAGTTCGAAGAGGCTCAAGCAAAGAGCAATCCCACCTGATAGACGATAAACGAGATCAGCCAAGCGAGGAAAAGGGAGTTGAAGACTGTGAACCACGCCCATTTTCTACCTGCCTCACGGTGCAGCGTAGCGATCGTTGCGATGCAAGGGAAATAGAGCAGCACGAACAGCATAAAACTAAAGGCGGTCAGCGGTGTGAAACCGGCGGAAGACAGATCGCCACCATAGAGGATAGCGAGAGTAGAGACGATGGCTTCTTTGGCAGGCAGACCCGTGAGCAAGCAAACCGACATCTTCCAATCAAAGCCAAGCGGTGCCATAATCGGCGAGACGAACTGACCGATAGCAGCGAGGTACGAGTGCTCCAAGTCGTCCAAGTTCTGCGTCGGGAAATACTCCAATGCCCAGATGATGATCGATGCCCAGAGGATGACCGTGCAGATCTTCTGCAGATAGTCCGCCACGCGTTCCCAGATATGCGCGAGGGTGTTACGGAACCTCGGCATATGGAACTCCGGCAACTCGTTCACGGTGTCGTCATTGTCCTGCCGGAACCATTTGGTGCGTTTCATGAAGATAGCAAACAGCACGGACAGACAGATGCCTATCGCATAGAGTGAAATCATTACCAAGGCTTTGTGGCGCTCGAAGAACGTGTCCACAAACAGCATATATACCGGCAGTCGAGCCGAGCAGGACATAAAAGGCACCATCAGCATCGTCAGCACGCGGTCTTTGGGATTCTGTATCTCTTTCGCCGCCATGATAGCCGGTACGTTACAGCCAAAACCCATCAGCATCGGCACGAAGCTTCGACCATGCAGACCTACATGGTGCATGATTCTATCCATGATATATGCCTCACGCGCCATGTAACCGGAGTCCTCCATGAGGCTGATGAAGAAGAAAAGGATGATGATATTCGGCAGGAACGCCAAAACGGCTCCTACGCCTTCTAACACTCCGTCAATGAGCAGACTGCTCCACCAACTCGGTTCCACTAACTCGCTAATCCAATCAGATGAAATCTCGACCGTCTCCTCTATCCAATCCTGCGGATAGGAGCCGAGCGTGAAGGTACACCAGAATACAAAATAGAGCAGCGCCATCATGATCGGGAAACCTAACCACGGATTCGTCAGCACTTTATCGATACGCTCCAACCTTGTCTGGTGCTGGTCGTTCTTAGCGTGCGTCAGGGTCTCCGTCAAGATACCATGTACGTACGCGCGGTAACTCTCTTCGTCCGCCTGATCACGTAAGTGATGAATAGGGTGTGCGTGCGAGACGCGACGCGAGGCAACGTCCTGCAAAATAGACAGACAGTTGGACAGTCCGTTGTTCCATTTCACCGACACACGGCAGGTAGGCACACCGATGAGTTGCTCTAATTTAGGGATATTGAGCGAGTGATCGGTTTCCAACAGTAGGTCATATCGGCAGATAGCCAAAACGATCTTCTCCTGCTCGTCGATGATGTGCGTAGCGAGCACCAAGGACTCTTCCAGCCTCGTGGCATCAACCACCTGTAAGACAGCATCGTACACGTGACCGTGCAACGCATCGTGCTCATGCACCTCCTCAAACTGCAAGGTGTCTCCTGCCAGACTCTGAAGTGCCTGACAAAGCGAGCTCTTGCCGCTTTTGGGTAATCCTATGACTGCTATCTTCTGCATAAAAATCCTTTGTCGCCAAAATCGGCGACAAAGGTACTGCTTTTTTGGGACGTGTGCAATCCCTAAAAATGGGGATTTATTGCAGCACTCTGTTAAATTCTTTGGGAACGGGACTCTCGAAACGCACTTTTTTCTCCGTTACGGGATGAATGAACTCCAACACTTTGGCATGCAGACACAATCGGTCAATAGGGCTGCTCTCGTTGCCGTGACCATACTTGCGGTCTCCGACTACCGGACAGCCTTTCGAAGCAAGGTGTACACGGATCTGGTTCGTGCGTCCGGTCTCTAGATGCAGCTCCACGAGGGAATAGCCTTTCGCCTCTAACCCATCGCCTTTTGCCGTACGCAACACCTTGTAATTGGTAATAGCTATGTCTCCGCCGTCATCCACGGGTGAGGAATAGACTACCGCATTGCGTTTGTCCTCGGTCAGCCAAGTGGTGATCTTACCTTCGCGAGGCTCTAAGATCCCTTCCGCCAAAGCGATATACGTACGCTCAGTGACGAGCTCGCGCCAATACTGACGCATATAGTGCTGCAACTCCTCAGAGCGTGCAAAGACAAGCAGACCCGATGTCTCACGATCCAGACGGTGTACCACATAGATACCCGCGCGCGCGTTCTGTTTCTTAACGTACGCGCGCAGGATAGACATGACGGTGGTCTCCTTGCTGCCCGGCGTAGCAGCCACGGTCAACAGTCCCGGTTGCTTATTGACCACAATGAGGTCGTCATCTTCATAGACGATCTTCAATTTCGGGTGCGTCAATTGGCTGTTACCCCGTCCGGAAGAGACGGTGACAACATCCCCGGCTTTGAGCGCGAAGTCATGACGCGTTTGTACTGCATTTCCTACTTTGACGCGCCGTTGACCCAAAAGCTGCTTCACCGACGATTTGGTCATGCCTCCCATCTTCGAGATGAGAAATTCCATCAGAGCCACCTGCTCTGACACTTTTAAGATCGTGTCTGCTTTTCTTTTTATCATAATTATTTTCGTGATCTCGGGATTACGTGATCCCGAGGTTTATTTCTTCAAAAAAATGTGTGCCCAATTGTAGTTTTCGGGCTTGGTTGCTTTGATCCACGCCAAGCAAGCCGTGCCGTTGATGACGAAGAAGAACGTGAACAGCACAATAGAGAACGGGTTGCGGATGAGGATGAATAGTCCGATACCTGCTACGCTGTACAGCAACCAATAGACCCAGCTATCCGTCTTGCGGTAGATAAGCCAGTAGTTGGCGAGGAACGACGAGGAGATCAGTACACCGTTCAGCAGTTTGGGAACGAGGTTATCCATGATCGGCTCGTGGTAAATAGCAATCGATGCCATGATCCAATCGCCTATGGTGATGATCAGGAAAATACCGATAGACAGGAACAGACGTGGGGTATCGAGGAACTTAGGTTCAAAGCTCGCTCCGCCTTCGTCTTTCTTACGGCTCCATTTATAGATCGACATCATCTGGAACGGAATGAAGATCATAAAGAAGAGAAACGCACTGTCGTAACCTCCTTGCAGTACAAACTGAATACCGAGCAGTATGGACATCAAAATACCTGCGAAGAACCCCGTGTAGTTGTGTGGGTCACGAACAGTGAGAATATATGCAACGCCGATGATGGAAGCCGGAATACCGACTACCCAAGCCGGGTCGTGCCATTTGAGAAGTTGAACGGTGCCTAAGCACGATTCAACAATCCACAGGAGACCTAACAAGGCTCCGAAAAGGATGATTGAGATAATAAAATTGCGACCTAAGGCCTTCCAAAGTTGTGTGTTTTCCATAATCTTCAAATTTTCAAATCTTCCAATCTTCAAATAAACAATAAGAGCGGACATGCTTGTCCGCTCTTATTATCCTTCGCATGATTACTTGCGAGTACGATTTCCGTAGCGAGACATAAACTTGTCCACGCGACCTGCGGTGTCCACCAGTTTGGACTTACCGGTGTAGAACGGGTGACTCGTGTTCGAGATCTCAAGCTTGATCAGCGGATACTGAACGCCGTCGATTTCGATGGTGTCCTTCGTTGCAGCTGTAGAGCGGCTGAAGAACTGAGTACCGTCAGACATATCTTTGAAAACTACTACACGGTAGTTCTCTGGATGAATTCCTTTTTTCATAAGTCTTTTCCTTTAAACTTTAAACATTAAACTTTAAACTTTACGTTACTCAGCTACTACATTCAGCTTGATATCAGCTTTTACCTCACGATGGAGACGAGCCTGTGCGGTGTACTCACCTACTTGCTTGATCGGCTCAGCAATCGTGATCACCTTCTTGTCGATCAGGATCTCCTGTGCTTTGAGAGCGTCAGAGATGTTCTGAGTGGTTACTGTACCGAAGATCTTACCGTCCTCGTTAGCTTTTACTTTTACCTCGATTACGGTCTCAGCCAACTTAGCCTCCAGTGCCTGAGCATCAGCGAGGATCTTAGCTGCTTTGTGAGCCTGCTGTTTGAGGTTCTCAGCCAGCTGTTTGCGGTTGCTCTCGTTTGCGATGATAGCAATCTTCTGCGGCAGCAGGTAGTTACGTCCGTAGCCGTCACGTACTTTTACGATGTCGTTCTTGAAACCGAGGTTTGCAAGGTCTTGAATCAGAATTACTTCCATACTTTTTTCCTTTCAATTAAGTCGGTTAAACAATTATTTCATCATGTCGGTTACGTAAGGCAGCAGAGCCAAGTGGCGTGCTTTCTTAACGGCCTGAGCAACTTTACGCTGGAACTTCAACGAAGTACCGGTAATACGGCGCGGCAGGATCTTACCTTGCTCGTTCAGGAACTTCTTGAGGAACTCAGGATCTTTGTAATCGATGTACTTGATACCGCTCTTTTTGAAACGGCAGTACTTTTTCTTCTTCTGATCCGTGCCTTGCGGAGTCAGATAGCGGATTTCGTCATTCTGTGCCATAACTTAAGCCTCCTTTTTAAAGTTGTTACGACGCTTCTCAGCGTACTCGAATGCGTACTTGTCAAGACGCGTTGTCAGGAAGCGGATTACACGCTCGTCACGACGGAACTCGGTCTCGAGGGTAGCGATTACTGCGGGTTCTGCATCAAACTGAAGAATGAAATAGAAACCCGAATTTTTACCTTGGATAGGGTAAGCCAACTGCTTCAAACCCCACTCCTCACGGTTCAAAATGGTACCGCCATTCGATGTGAGAAGATTCTCGAATTTTTCTACTGCCTCCTTTGTCTGCGGTTCAGACAAAACGGGTGTCAGAACGAAGGCAGTTTCATAATGATTTACCATAGTAGTAAATTGTTAATTTAATTTGTTAATAATAGTTTACTTTTTTCGTGATCACGTGATTACGTAATTACGTAATTTATCGGTCTGCGACAAAAAGCATGCAAAGGTACTGCTTTTTTTTGATATAGCCAAGAAAAACAGGTAAAAAATGCTTTTTTTGTGCATTTTGTAAGCTAAATTGCTCATTTTAGCCGTTTATCGCTTGCAATTTGTTCTGCATCTCTAACATTTCATCCCTCAGCCGAGCCGCCATTTCAAAGTCCGTAGCTTTAGCAGCAGCAAGCATCTGTTTGCGTTTGGTATCGATTGCTTTCTCCAGTTTCTTGGCGTCCATCTTCTGCCAATCCGCCGTCTTCCAACTCTCACGGATAGCCGCCTCCACACGTTGTTTCTCTGCCTCCGGATCTTTGTAAAGCGAAGCCAAAGCCGAGGTGTTGATCTCTTTCTTAATCGGCGTTGGCGTGATCCCGTGCTCTTCGTTGTACCGCATCTGAATAGCGCGGCGGCGGTTCGTCTCGTTGATGGTGGCCTGCATAGCCGGAGTGATCTTATCGCCGTACAGCAACGCCTTGCCGTGTACATGACGAGCCGCACGACCTACCGTCTGCGTCAGACTTCGTTGGTCTCTCAGGAAGCCCGTCTTATCGGCATCCAAAATAGCTACCAGACTAACTTCCGGCAGGTCGAGACCTTCGCGAAGCAGGTTCACACCCACCAACACATCGTATTCACCTCTTCGCAAGTCCTCCATGATCTTCACGCGCTCAATCGTGTCGATGTCGCTGTGGATATAAGCCGACTTGATGCCGTAACGACGCAGGTACTCGTCCAGCTCCTCTGCCATGCGTTTGGTCAAAGTAGTAACGAGGCACCTCTCGTTGCGATGGATACGCGTCTTGATCTCGTCCATGAGATCGTCCACTTGGTTCTCTGTTGGACGCACCTCGATCTCCGGATCAAGCATACCCGTCGGACGGATAAGCTGGTCAATAACGATACCCTCACTCCGCTCTAACTCATATTCATCCGGCGTAGCAGACACATAAATGGTCTGTCCCGTTTTCTGCTCAAACTCCTCGAACTTCAGCGGTCGGTTGTCACGGGCTGCCGGAAGCCGGAAACCGTAGGTCACAAGGTTGTCCTTACGCGCTTTGTCACCGCCGTACATGCCGCGTATCTGCGGAACGGTCACATGGCTCTCGTCGATGACAAGGAGCATATCTTTCGGGAAATAATCCAACAGACAATAAGGCGGTGTGCCTTCTTCGCGACCATCGAAATAACGGCTGTAGTTCTCCACACCGGAGCAGTAACCAAGCTCGTCCAACATCTCCAGATCGTACTTCACACGCTCTTCGATACGCTTGGCGTATAACTCTTCACCAATATTGGTGAAGTACTCTATCTGTTTCGCCAAATCCGCTTTGATCTGCTCTTTGGCGGCAGCAATCCGTTCAGCGCTCGTTAAGAAAATCGTTGCCGGAGAGAGGTTGTATTGGTCAAACTCCTCCAACACCTGTCCGCTGATCGGATCAACGGTCAGAATAGCGTCTATCTCATTGCCGAAGAACTCAATGCGTACCAAGTAATCCGCGTACGCCAACGCAATATCGATCGTGTCGCCTTTCACGCGGAAGCGTCCGCGCGCGAGTTCTATATCATTACGCACGTATTGCGCGCTCACGAGCTGTTTGAGCAACGCGTCCATCGGGATCTCCGTGCCCCGTTTGAGTTCGATGACGTTAGCCGTGAAGTCCTGCGGGCTGCCCAAACCGTATATACAACTGACCGATGAAACGATGATCACATCTTTTCGTCCGCTCAGTAGCGCCGCTACTGCACTCAGCCTCAACCGGTCGATCTCTTCGTTGATACTCAGGTCTTTCTCGATATACAGATCCGTACTCGGGATATACGCCTCAGGCTGATAGTAGTCGTAGTAACTCACGAAATACTCCACCGCATTGTGCGGAAAGAACGCTTTCATCTCTGAGTATAACTGTGCCGCAAGGGTCTTGTTATGACTCATGATCAGCGTCGGGCGGTTCAGCTGCTGGATGACATTAGCGACCGTAAAAGTCTTGCCGCTACCCGTCACACCGAGCAACACCTGTGCCTCTGCACCGGATTGCACACCTTCGACCAACGCCTTGATCGCTTCCGGCTGATCGCCTGTCGGTTTATATGGACTCTCTAATTGAAACATCAGTAAACCTTTCCTACTATCCAGTTAACCAATCGTTTAGGTAATATCCTATCAAGGAAACAGAAGATCTTGTACTGTGCCCCGCCTATGTATTGCGGAGCCGGACAAGCGCAGGTCGCAATCGAGTACAGCTCTTTTGCCATCTGACGAGGACTCATTCCGCCTTGCTCATCTTTCTCCATTGCCGAAACAGCCTTGCGGATGTTGCCGTAAGCGTCTATACCTTCTTCGGATTTCTTACGGGCTGCCGTGAAACCGGTGGACACATCGCCGGGCATCAACACGCTCACATGAATCCCGAAAGCACGCACCTCATTCTGCAACGCTAACGCTAATGCGTTAATAGCAGCTTTCGAAGCGCTATAGAAACTCTGATAAGGAATACTCAGTACGGCGGCTACGCTGCTCGTGAAGATAATACGTCCGGCTTTCTTCTCGCGCATATACAGCAAAACGGCTTGTACGCCGTTGAGGGCACCGAAGAAATTAACCTCCATCTGCCGATGGGCGTCTTCGGAACTGGTGAACTCCACCGCTCCGCTGATACCGAATCCGGCATTGGAGATGAACACATCGATCTGTCCGGATTCTTCGATCACTTGCCTTGCTGCCGCCTTTGTCTCTTCGGGTTTGGTCACGTCGCAAGCTATATGCGTGATCGTCTCGGTCGATTGTCCGCTGCGTGACCACTCATATACCCGCCATCCTTGTTCGGCAAACAGCTCCGCTGTCGCTTTCCCGATACCCGATGACCCTCCTGTGATTACTACTGTTTTCATATTCCTTTCACTTTTTTAATCCTCTAATCCTCTAATCCTCTAATCCACTAACCCACTAACCCACTAACCCACTAATCCACTACTCTCTCAAAGATACAAAAAAAGGGGCGAACCCCTTTTTTTACTTAACTCGGCGCTCTTGGATGCGGGCTTTCTTACCCGTACGCTCACGGAGGTAATACAGTTTAGCACGACGTACTTTACCGTACTTGTTCACAGTAATGCTCTCAATGAAGGGGCTGTCCATCGGGAAGATACGCTCTACACCAACGTTGCCGCTCATCTTGCGAACTGTGAAGCGCTTCTTGTCGCCGCTACCGTGGATGCAGATCACATCACCGCGGAACTCCTGTACACGCTCTTTGTTACCCTCTTTAATACGGTAACCTACCGTAATCTGATCACCTGCCTTGAATGCAGGGAACTCTTTCTTCTCGCCGGCAAATGCTTGCTCAGCTACTTTAAGCAAATCCATTTCGTTTCTTTTTATTATGGATTAGTAATAACATTTTGAGCATATACTACTATTCGGTCGTTCACTCGTTCACTCGTTCATTCGTTAACTCGTTCACTCGTTAAACGCCTATTTCAATCGCTAGAGGCTCAAAACGGGCTGCAAAATTACTGCTTTTTTTTGAATTGACCAAATTTTTAGCGATTTTTTTTGTTTATTTGCGAAAAAAGTAGTACTTTTGTGCTCAAATTGCAGATCGTTATGAATATTTTTGGCGATAAATGGACTTTCACTTCCTTTGGGGAGTCTCACGGAGCAGCTATCGGCGGCGTGCTCGACGGTGTGCCTGCCGGCTTGCACATCGACTTGCAGATGGTACGCACGGAATTGGAGCGTAGAGCCGGAAAAAAAACTAACTCAGACAATGTTCTACGGACGGCCACCGGCAAGCAGAGCTCTTCACCCGTAAACGGAAGGGAGACCGGTGTGTCACCTCGTGCGGCGCGTGAGCCGGATGAGGTGGAGTGGCTCTCCGGTGTAATTCGGTCCGTCAGTCCGGAGGACGGTCTGTCAGCAGAGCGGTCTGTCAGTGAAACGGTCTGTCAGCAAGGCGATCTCATTACCCTCGGTTCGCCTATTGCTTTTCTTATCCGCAACAAAGACGCACGCCCCGAAGACTACGAATGGCTCAAACATTCTTACCGTGTTGGTCACGCCGACCGCGTCTATGAGCAGAAATACGGCATCCGCGATTGGAGAGGCGGCGGAAGAGCCAGTGCCCGCGAGACGGCAGCACGCGTCGTTGCCGGATCGCTTGCCAAACAGGAATTGGCTACCAAAGGAGTGTGCATCCATGCACACTTAGTCCAAGTCGGCGCAGAGACCGATCCTTCTAAATTCGCCGACGTGATAGCCGCTTATCAGCGCGAAGGCGATTCGATAGGCGGCATCGTGGAGTGCCGTATTACCGGTCTGCCGGTCGGAACAGGCGAACCTATCTTCGATAAGCTGCAAGCTCATCTGGCATACGCCGTAATGAGTATCAATGCCTGCAAAGGTTTTGAGTACGGCACAGGTTTTGGCGGCGTGACGCAACCCGGTAGTGTTATCAATGCGATCTCCGGCGGTATCTCCGGCGGCATCTCTGATGGCTCGGAAGTGGTCTTCCGTTGTGTTTTCAAACCTACCGCTTCTACACCCAAAGCATTCGCTCAATTACAAAATGACCCATACAGCGAAGCAGATCGTATGAACGAAGTGAATAAAGAAATGGTAAATCAAAGCGACCAACCTGATCCGGTTGGTCGCCATGATGCGTGTGTTGCCACTCGAGCCGTGCCTGTTGTTGAGGCGATGACAGCTCTCGCTCTTATCAATCTTTTGGATTAGTGTTTCTCGGGACGCGGACCACGACGCTCAGGACGCGGGCCTCTGTCCAGACGTGCTCCATCGGAATTACCGTTACGGTCGCCACGCGGTGCGCGAGCAGGACGCTCGGGCTCTACGTAGCCTTCCGGTTTCTCCTTGAGAGCCTTTGCGCTCAGGCGGAACTTACCGGTCTTCGGGTCGATCTCCAGCAGTTTGATGCGGATGTGGTCACCCTCTTTGATTCCGGTCTCTTCCATGGTCTCATAACGCTTCCAATCGATCTCGCTGATGTGCAGCAGACCTTCCTTACCCGGCATGAACTCTACGAAACAGCCGTACGGCATAAGGCTCTTAACCACCGAGTCGTACTCTTCGCCAACTTCCGGCAGAGCCACAATCGCTTTGATCTTCGCGATAGCTGCTGCCATCTGTTCGCCGTTGTTGGAAGCCACCTCAACCTTACCGCCCTTCTCATCTTCGTCGATAGAGATGACAGCTCCGGTCTCAGCCTGAATACCTTGGATAATCTTACCGCCCGGGCCAATAACAGCACCGATCATATCTTTCGGGATATAGAAAGAGGTGATACGCGGTGCGTGCGGCTTGAGGTCAGCACGCGGAGCAGGCATACACTCAAGGATCTTACCGAGGATATACATACGTGCCTCGTGCGCCTGTGCCAGCGCGTTCTCTAATATCTCGTAACTCAGACCATCTACCTTGATATCCATCTGGCAAGCGGTCAGACCGTCCTTCGTACCGGTTGTCTTGAAGTCCATATCACCGAGGTGGTCCTCGTCACCGAGTATATCGCTCAAGATGGCGTAGTTCTTACCTTGGTTCTCCGAGATCAGACCCATAGCAATACCGGAAACAGGTTTCTTCATCGGCACGCCGGCATCCATCAGGGCAAGCGTACCTGCGCAAACGGTAGCCATAGAGCTGGAACCGTTGGACTCAAGGATGTCAGAAACGACACGTACGGTATAAGGGAAGTCCTCCGGAATCATGTTCTTCAGCGCACGGCAAGCGAGGTTACCGTGACCGATCTCACGACGTCCTACACCACGCTGAGCTTTTGCCTCACCCGTCGAGAACGGCGGGAAGTTATAGTGCAGCAGGAACTTATCGGTGCCTTGGATCAATGCCTCATCCACGATCTTCTCATCGCGGCTTGTACCGAGTGTAACGGTACTCAAGCTCTGAGTCTCACCACGGGTGAAAATCGAACTTCCGTGAGGGCCGGGCAGGTAACCTACCTCGCACCAGATCGGACGGATCTCGGTCGTCTTACGACCATCCAGACGCTTGCCCTCATCGAGGACCGCGCGACGCATTGCCTCTTTCTCTACATCGTGGTAGTAACGGTCTACGAGTGCAGCTACCTCATCAATATCGATGCCAAGTGCCTCTGCACGTTGAGCCATATACTCTGCTTTCTCGGTCTTGAAATCCTCGCAAATCTGGCTGAACATCTCCTCGCGGTGATGTTTGTCGGTGTCTGCGGAAGTAGCCTGTGCATAAGCTCGAGCATAGCTGTAGTCATGAACAGCCTGCTTCAATTCCTCATCATTTACCTCGTGGCAGTACTCACGTTTAACCTCTTTTCCGTAAGCCTTCATCATCTCGTTGATCGCCAGACACTGCGGTTTGATCGCTTCGTGCGCAGCCTTAATAGCCTCCAACATAACGGACTCCGGCACTTCTTTCATCTCGCCTTCGACCATCATGATGTTGTCATACGTAGCAGCCACCATCAGCTCGAGGTCTGCGTGCTCGCATTGCTCGAAGGTCGGGTTGATGACCATCTTACCATCTACACGTGCTACACGTACCTCACTTACCGGACCCTCGAAAGGAATATCCGAGCAAGCCAAAGCAGCTCCTGCAGCAAGACCTGCAATGCTCTCCGGCATGTCGATACCGTCAGCCGAATACATCGTGACGTTAACGAAGGTCTCTGCGTGATAGTTAGAAGGGAAAAGGGGACGAAGGGCGCGGTCGATCAGACGTGCAATCAGGATTTCATAATCCGATGCTTTGCCCTCTCGGCGGGTAAAACCGCCAGGGAAGCGTCCTGCGGACGCAAATTTCTCTTTGTACTCTACGGTCAAGGGCATAAAATCAGTGCCCGGTACCGCATCTTTGGCGGAGCAGACAGTAGCTAAGATCATCGTGTTGCCGAGGGTCGCCATCACTGCGCCATCAGCCTGTTTAGCCAACTTGCCTGTCTCCAATTTGATCACTCGTCCATCGGGGAGAGCAATCTCTTTAGTTACAATATTCATTCTTTATTTATCATTTTTGGTCGCCGTTTGCGACCTGTTAATTATTAAGACCCATAAAAAGTCGCACAAAGGTACTACATTTTTTTGATATACGCAAGAGAAATCTTCGTTTTGCAAGCAAAATGGGACATTTTACACAAAAAATCGCCCTAAATGAGCGATTTTTTGAAATCAGAGCAGTACTATTTCTACCCTTCTGTTCATCTGACGGTTCTCATCGGAGTTGTTCGGAACGATAGGATCTCGTTCTCCACGACCGTCAATCTCAATCCGTCCGGGAGTGATGCCACGATCGATCATCGCCTGACGAACCTCTTTGCATCGTCCTTCGGAGAGGATCTGGTTAGAGCGGTCGGAACCGATATTGTCCGTGTGTCCCACGATTCGGATCCGTTGGTTCGGACGAGCGGTGAGGAATTGGTATAACTCATTAAGCGCCGCTTCGGAAGATGGCAGAATACGCGTCTTGCCGGTCGCAAAATAGATATTATGCAGCACGAACGACTTGATCTCTTTGGGTGACATCAGCACGCCTGCATAAGGCACGTGTGCGCGAACCGTATCTACGCGCGGGAAATAGTCGATAGCAGTCGCATGGACGGTGTAGTACGGGATGCGGTCGTCCAAGAGCATCGCCAAGGTCGCGTGAATACTATCGGATGTCGTTTGCAGGGTACGCTGTCCGGTTGCGGCACGAACGATGATGTTGGCCGATACAGGGCGTGAGGTCAGACTGTCGGTTACGGTGAACGTGACGCGTGTCTCGGGGTAGAGTGCTACCACTACGCTGTCCTCGTCTTCCTTATGGTTGAAATAGATAGTGTCTGCGGGGAAATAGCCTATTTTAGCGGCGTGTACCCAATACTTACCTGCGGGCAGTCCTTTGGAGACACGTGCGCGTTTGGCGTCGGTCGCTTTGTTGATCTTGGGTTTCTTGTTCGGCCGTGCGTTCACGTCCTGCACGGTAATATGCGTAGCAGGCAGTCGTTCGCCTGTCTGCAGGTCGTATGAATAGACGTAGAACAGCGGTTTTCCCTCTTTGATGCGTTGTTTCTTAGCCGCTTTCGCTTTGGCAGCACGTTGTTTCTCGATCTTGGCTTTCTTGGCGGCTTTCGCTTTGGCGGCCTTGCGTTTGGCGGCTTCGCGTTTCTTCTGAGCAGGACTCAGTTTCTTCTGCGTGCTCTGCGAGACTTGATCTTTTGGCGCAGCGCAAACCGGCTCCCCGATGATCGTGAGCGTGAAGAATGCGAGTACTATGAGCCAAAACTGTTTCATTGTCTGTTCTTTAAACTAACAGGAGGATAGTCGCGGGACTATCCTCCTGTCGTGGTCCCACTTGGGCTTGAACCAAGGACCCCCTGATTATGAGTCAGGTGCTACTAACCAACTGAGCTATGGGACCCTCGCAATCAGTTATTTGAACTGATGCGACATTCCGTAGAGCACAAGGCTCTCTTCTTTGGTGATTGCCAACTCCTCTTTGGTCAATTCCGGAATCTCCAGAACCGATCCCTCGGTGAGGGCATTCGGATTCTCGATGCGGTCGATATTAGCCATGTAGAGGTATACCCAGCAGTACATATTGTCATAGTACTGTTTTGCCAACTTGGACAGTGAGGTACCCTTATCCACAGTTACCTTCTCGTGCTTGCGGCTCTTGTAGGTGTTGATCTGAGCCTTGCGAGCACTCTCGGAGAGAGGTATAGTCTGTAAATCTACTACACGCAACTCTTTCTTCTCATCGAGGTTCTGTTTCAGACGCTCGAAGGTCTCTTTATCCACGAGGCGGATCTGTGCACGGCGGTTCGGTGCATAAGCAGCAGCCTGTTTGCCACGACCTGCCACCTTACCCATACCCATTGCATAGAGGTGATTGTTAGCTACGCCGTATTCGTAACGGAGCTCTTCGATCACGTTAGCCGCACGTTTGTCGCCAAGGATATAGTTGAGGCTGCTCGAACCGGTGTTGTCGCAGAAACCGGTAACGACTGCATAGAGATCTTCGTCTTCGTTCAGACGATCTGCCACTTGCTGGATCGTAACCAGACCCTTGTCATCCAGATCCGATACATTGTTGTCGAAATAAACGTAGTAGTACTGGTCTTGCGTCTCCTCGACACGCTCTACACGCTCTACACGCTCACGAACGATAATAGAGTCGTGACGGTGGATGATGACGGTATCGTGAACCGGCTTCTCCTGCATCTTCTCCACAGTCTCCAAACTGGAGATGTTACGAACGTGAGTATCTTTGATCGGCTCAATCTTCCAACGCAGACCGATGGTGAAATCGAAGATACCATCGTTGTTCTTGGATGCTAACGCTGCCTCGGTAGCGAAACCACGGTTATCCACATAGTCGTTCATAGCGTAGTCGTACGTAGCGCGTACACCGAGTGCCAACGAACGGTTGAGGTTGAACTCGAAGTTGACACCGGCTTTGATGAAGAACACACCTTTGTATTTATCCATCGAAGCGGGTTCGAAGTCCGCAGTGTGGAAACGAGTGGAGTCCGCATACATGGTCGAATTACGATACCACATATATCCGGCACCAATGAGAGGCTGCATGTTGAAAATCTTCCGCTTAGCGCGCGGGAAGAAAAGGTTGATCAGATCCACCGACAGGTAGAGGTCTGCCTTGTGCATGTATCCCTTCAGCAACTTGTCTGCGTGCTGATGAGAAGCTACGTTCTTACCCGTCACCTGATACATGTCAAAGGTGTACTCCAGACCAATAGCCCAAGCAGGGGTAAAGCTGTACTCTACGCCCAAACCTACCGACGGGAATGAAACACCATGCTTCATCTCGGAATCGAAGTCGCCGTCAAACACGTTGAAACCGATGCGCGGCATGATAGACCAGTGCGCAAATCCCTCTTGGAACTTCTTGTTCTCTTCCAACTTGTAAGGGTGATAACCCTTGATCGAGTCCTGCTTGTTCTCCTGAGTATTTTCCTCGGCAAACATAGTCACCGAGGCGCACAAAAGAGCTATTATAAAAAGACTTTTCTTCATAATAGAAAAGAGTTTGTTAGTTACGTAAGAATTTCAAAATTCACAATTCGGCTGCAAAGGTACAACTTTTTTTTGAATTGACCAAATATTTTAGCAAAAAAATTTTTTTTTTGTTATTAGTATTGCATATATGGAATAATTTTTGTACTTTTGCAGTCGGAATAGCTAAGACTACTCCGTTTAAACCGATTAATCAATTAAATTACTATAGTTATGGACATTTTAAATCAAATGATTGCGCGCGCGAAAGCAAACCCGCAGCGCATTGTGTTGCCGGAGGGCGACGAACCTCGTACGTTGGAAGCTGCTAACATTTTGTTGAAAGACAAGATTGCGCAGCTTATTTTGATTGGTGACCCCGAGAAAATCAAAAGCATGGCTGCTGAGAAGGGGTACGAGTATATCAAAGAGGCAAAGATCGTTGATCCGATCCATGACCCGAAGATGCCGGAGTACGCAAACCTGCTCTTTGAGCTCCGTAAGGCAAAAGGAATGACAGAGGAAGAGGCTGCTAAGAAAGCACAGGATCCTTTGTACTTGGGTTGTTTGATGATCAAAGCCGGTGACGCAGACGGAGAACTCGCCGGAGCGCGTGGTACGACTGCAGATACGATCCGTCCTGCCTTCCAGATCCTGAAAACCAAACCGGGTTGCTCGATCGTTAGTGGTGCATTCCTGATGTTCACACCGGCTAAGCACTTGGGTGAGAACGGCTTCCTGCTCTTTGCAGACTGCGCCGTGAACCCGAATCCGGATGCAAAACAGTTGGCAGAGATCGCTATCTCGACCGCTGAGACCGCACGCGCTATTGCAGGCATCGAGCCGCGCGTAGCGATGCTGAGCTTCTCCACCAAGGGTAGCGCTAAGCACGAACTCGTGGACAAAGTGCAAGAGGCAACGAAACTGGCAAAGGAGATGGCACCGGACTTGGCGCTCGATGGTGAACTGCAGGCTGACGCAGCGCTGGTAGAGAGCGTAGCGAAGACCAAAGCACCGGGTAGCTCGGTAGCGGGCAAAGCAAACGTACTTGTCTTCCCGGATCTGCAGGCAGGTAACATCGGCTACAAGCTCGTGGAGCGTTTCTCGGGCGCAGATGCAGTAGGTCCGATCCTCCAAGGTATCGCTGCTCCGGTCAATGACCTCAGCCGTGGTTGCAAAGTACAGGACATCGTACAGATGGTGGTTATTACCGCTAATCAGGCAATAAAGTAATAGTTGAGAGTTGAAAGTTGAAAATTGAAAATTTATGAAGGTTCGTGCAAGTCGAGTGTAAGCTTGCTTACGCAACTCGATGAAGCCGAAGCTCCAGAATTTAAATTTATTTAAATTATGAAGATATTGGTTTTGAACTGCGGAAGTAGCAGTATTAAGTATAAGCTCTTTGAGATGGAGAGCAAGAAAGTGATGGCACAAGGCGGTATCGAGAAGATCGGTCTGCCCGATTCCTTCCTGCTGGTGAAACTGCCAAACGGAGAGAAAGTGAAATTCGAGAAACCGATGCCCGAACACACCGTAGGTATCGAGCTCATCTTGGAGAAACTCGTCGATCCTCAGATCGGTTGCATCAAAGACCTCAAGGAGATCAACGCAGTAGGTCACCGCGTAGTCCATGGTGGTGAGAAATTCAATAAGTCCGTGCTCATCACGCCGGAGGTGAAGGAGATGATCATCAAGTGCGTGGAGTTAGCTCCGCTGCACAACCCTGCTAACCTGAAGGGTATTGATGCGATCGAGAAGATCCTGCCGGGTGTACCGCAGGTGGCTGTCTTCGACACCGCTTTCCACCAGACCATGCCCGACTACGCGTATATGTACGCGCTGCCTTATGAGTTATACGAGAAATACGCTATTCGCCGTTATGGCTTCCACGGAACGAGCCACCGTTACGTGAGCGCGCGTGTATGCGAATATTTAGGTGTAGATCCCAAAGGCAAGAAGATCGTGACCGCTCATATCGGTGGTGGTGGTAGCTGTACGGCTGTCATTGACGGTAAGAGCGTGGACACCTCTATGGGTCTCACACCGGTAGAAGGACTCGTGATGGGTACCCGTGCCGGTGACCTCGACCTCGGTGCCGCTACTTTCATCATGGACAAAGAGCACCTGAGCACAGCTGAGTTCAACAACCTCGTGAACAAGAAATCCGGTCTGCTTGGCATCTCGGGTGTTTCGAGTGACTGCCGTGACATCGAGGCGGCTATCAAAGAGGGCAACAAACGTGCCGACCTCGCGCGTAAGATGTTTATCTACCGCGTTAAGAAATACATCGGTGCGTACGCAGCTGCTATGAACGGTCTCGACATCCTCGTCTTCACAGCCGGTATCGGAGAGAACGATCCGTATATCCGCGCAGAGGTGATGAAAGGTCTGTCGTTCCTCGGCATCGAGTTGGACGAAGAGGCGAACAACGTACGCGGCGAAGAGCGTATCATCTCCAAACCGGGCAGCAAAGTGACGGTGGTTCTCGTGCCGACGGACGAGGAGCTGATGATCGCTATGGATACCGAAGCGCTTGTATAAATCGACCATGCATGGTCGATGAAAACACTATACCATTTAGAAAAACACACAAACACAATATGATCAATAAACCGATTATTTACCAGCTCTTCCCTCGTTGGTTTGCGAACTATAACGAGACCCGCAAACACAATGGAACGAAGGAGGAGAATGGTTGCGGACGATTTGTGGACATCAACGAGCGTGCGCTCAAAGCCATCGTGGATTTGGGCGCTACGCACGTTTGGTACACCGGCGTCATCCGTCACGCAACAGCGCAGTATAACAACCCTGCTATCACCAAAGGTCTCGCCGGCTCGCCTTACGCTATCACGGATTACTACGACGTAGATCCGGATTTGGCGAAGAACGAGAGCAAACGAATGGCGGAGTTTGAAGACCTCGTCAAACGGACACACGATGCAGGCTTATCTGTTATCATCGATTTCGTTCCTAATCACGTCAGCCGTGAGTACAAGAGCTTGTGCAAACCTGCCGGCGTGGAGGACTTAGGCGAGACCGATCATCCCGAATGGGCTTTCTCTCCGCTGAATAATTTCTATTATCTGCCGGGTGAACGCTTCACGATGGATAAGGATCTGCAGGGCTACGAGGAGTATCCTGCGAAAGTGACCGGAAACGACTGCTTCACCTCGCACCCGGGGCTGAACGATTGGTACGAGACGGTCAAACTGAACTACGGCGTGTACTATCAGGGAGGCGGAGAGAAGCAGTTCGATCCTATCCCCAACACGTGGATCAAGATGCGCGATATACTGCTCTTCTGGGCAGGAAAAGGCATCGACGGCGTACGGGTTGATATGGCGGAGATGGTGCCGGTGGAGTTCTTTCAATGGGCAATATCGCAGGTGAAGAAGAAATACAAGAAGTTCATCTTCATCGGTGAGTGTTACGACCCGGGTAAGTACGACTCCTATCTGGCGGCAGGCTTTGACTACCTCTACGACAAAGTAGGCATGTACGACTACCTGCGTGGCGTGATGAGCAAAGGCTGGGGTGCCGATGGAATCACCAATCAGTGGATGCAGCACGGAGACGAGCGAATCAAACATATGCTCTATTTCCTTGAGAACCACGACGAGCAGCGTCTTGCCAGCGGATTCTTCTGCGGTGACGGTCATTGTGCCGAACCGGCGATGATCGTAGCAGCGACCCTCAACCAGTGCCCCGTGATGATCTACTCCGGTCAGGAGTTAGGCGAACGAGGCATGGATATGGAGGGCTTCAGCGGTATCGACGGACGTACTACCATCTTCGACTACTGGGGTGTGAAGACCCTGCAAGACTGGGCGAACAAAGGTAAGTTCGACGGTGCTAAGATGAATGAGTCCAAGCGTGAGATCCGTGCGTTCTACCAGAACCTGCTGACCTTAGCCCGTGAAGACAAGGCGATCCAGAAAGGTGCCATGTACGACATCACCTACGCGCAAGGAGAGGGCTTTGACAAGAAGAAACAGTTTGCTTTCCTTCGTCATATCAAAGGCGAGACGCTCTTGGTAGTCGTCAATTTCCACGACCGCGAGCAGTACGTTAAAGTACGTGTGCCCAACGATGCGTTCGTCTATTTAGGATTGGAAGGCAAGACCCAAGCGGTAGCTACCGACCTGCTCCACGGCGGACCGAAACAGACCGTCAACTTCACGCCCGACTCCGTGATCGAGATTCCGTTGCAGGCGTGGAAAGGAGTGATCCTGAAAATCCGGTAACACGGATTTTTAGGATTTGAGATTTGAGATTTGAGATTTGAAATTTGAGATTTGGAAACATTTAAAGACATAATGCGTTTGGTGAGGTGGAGCAATCTGCTCTTCCTCGCCGCGCTGGTTTGGCTGATGGAGAAATGGGTAGCTACGCCGATCTTGGACGCTGCGGCGTTCGGAGAGCAGTTACCTTGGTATCAACTGCTGTTGGTGATCTTGGCAACGGTGCTGATCGCTGCCGGTGGCTACGTCATCAATGATTATTTCGATGTGAAGATCGACCGCATCAACCGTCCGGACGAGGTGGTGGTCACGCGCAGCGTGAGCAAACCGGATGCCATGCGTCTGAGCCTCTGGCTGAGCGGAGCAGGTCTGGTCTGCGGATTGGTGGAAGCGTGGTTGCTGCGTAGCATGACTATCGGAATCATCTTCATCATCGTACCCGGCTTGTTGTGGTTCTACTCCAGCAGTTACAAACGTCTTTTCATGATCGGCAATCTGACGATCGCTCTGTTATCCGCCTTGACGCCGCTGTTGGTTGCGTTGGTGAACGTAGCATTGCTGCAACTGCGCTATGCCGCTATCCTGCCTTATACCTCCCTGACCCACGATCTCTATGCGTGGTTAGGCGGGTTCGCACTCTTCGCTTTTCTGCTTACGTGGATTCGCGAGATCATCAAAGATATACAGGACCAGATGGGAGATCGGGAATTGGAATGTCACTCCTTGCCGGTGGTGTGGGGTGAATTATGGACGAAGATCTTCGTGACGGTGCTGATGATCTTTACGCTGGCAGTGATCGGTCATCTTTGGTATCACGTGCTGCCGTTCCCGACCACATGGAGCACTCTCAGCACACGCTATATCGTCTTCGGTATCGTGATCCCGATGCTTTGTTCGCTGGCTTTGCTTTGGTCAGCGAAGATCCCCTCCGATTATAAAACGTGCCAGCAGTTAGTGAAATTCACTATGCTGCTGGGCGTTCTATTCAGTTTCTGTATTGTCAGAGGACTATAGAGAATTCAGATTTCAGAATTCAGAATTCAGATTTCAGATTGATTTACGATTGAACATAATTGACGATAGACAATACTACGAACAATCGTAAATAAAAATAAATCGTAAATAAATCGTAAATCGTAAATCTGTAAATCGTAAATCACTTGAGTGCAATAACCTGTGCTTCCTGATTATTCATGTTCGGCATCGTCCGTCCGACTCCTGCGTTGATATAGGTGGGGTCGCAAACGATGTACTTGCGGTTCTTATAGGTCAGGTAATCGCCTTTCTCGTCATTGCTGAATCCTACCGCCGCTGCGAGGTGCCCCGGGTAATAGAGCAGCACTACGTCCAATCCCACTAAGTCTCTTACCAGACGCGAGAAGAGAATAGCACGGTCTTCGCAGTCGCAATACGGATAATACAGCGTCTCTTGGGCAAAGAAAGCACGATCCTGTCCCCATACATTATCATCCAAACGATATTCAAAAGCGGTCTGCACCCAGTTCAGCAGGATCTCCACTGCCTGCCGTTCGTTCATTCCCTCGATGGTCTTTTTCAAAGGCGGATAGAGTGCGTTCTGGACGCTCTTGTCCAGCGGCGTGTTGGCATAGGCTGCCCAACGGGTAGTCGCATCGCCTTTGTAGCAAGCCTGCGGGTAGGTGTCGAAGAAATCGATGAGGTTCTTGTTCACGCTTACGGAGGCCGTTACGCCTTTCTTGGAACTCAGCGTACGTTTGGGCGTCGGTTCGCCGGCTAACTTCGGCAGTTTGGCAATCTGCATGGACAAAGAATGCTCTTTCTCGTATTTCGATTCGCAGATGTGCATCTTGCTGTTCTTGTCGCCGCTGACGACGTAGAACTTCGTGCCGTCTAACTTATAGAACCGGTATCCGTAGATGTCGTAGAGACTGGCTACCAACATCTGCAACTTACCTTCGCTGACGCCCAGACGAATGCGGTAACCGGATTGTACCATCAGGAACGCCTGCGCGAGCGTAGCTTCGTTGGTCTTGCCGTACTGCTTCTCGCATACTTTGCCTAACATATTCATGTACGCCCAGTCGCATAAGGTGTTGCCTTTGCGGGCATCCAGCGCGGTCTTGACGGTGATGTCGTATTTGGAGTCGGAGAGCGTCTGCCAAGCATCGGCGATGGAGTTCTCATCCGTTCCTTTGAGTTGGAGATGGTCGTCTTTCGGAAAACCGAGGGTCACTAATGCGCCGTAGTACGATATGGACACGCGTTTGAAATCCTCCTCTTTGGGCTTCACCGGAGCAATAGGCTCGGGTTCGGGTGCCGGTTGCGGAATGACGATGACGGTCGGTTTGACGGCAATAGGCACCGGAGCCGGTTCAAGGCTCTGTTGCGGTACGGGCAGCGGGGCAACGGGTTTGGGCTTTTGGGGTTGTGGAGCCGGAGCCGGTTCTTCATAGATCACCGGTTCGATGGATTTCTCCTCTTTCGGCACTTCCGCCTCATGCGCAGGAAACTCCTTCCATGCGCGACGCATGAACTCTGCGTACTCCTCGTTAACGCGTTTGCGGAAGGCGTTGTATTCCTCCTCTTGGTTTTGCTTGAACTGATTGAATTCTTTCGCCTGCTGCTGTTTGAAGGCTTCGAAACTATCCATCTGTGCTGCGATCGGCAACGCAAGGATAAGCGAAAGGAAAAGCGCCGTTTTTCTCATGATCGTTTAGTCTTTGGTAAAATGATAGGTAGATCGTCTGTTGGTCTCCTTGAGACTTATATTACAACTGTCCACGACAGTGACGATAAACGTGTGAGCGATAGGTACATCCCGAAAATCCATGGTAGCGTACTCGCGGAGGGTATCTTTGTTCTTCTCCCATCGGAACCATCCGTTACCGTGATAACTGAGATCCTCCTCCATCACATCTTCGTTAATGTCCCATTCTTTGCCCCAATAGTGTCCCTCGCCGTCATCGTCGTCATAATAGACCTTATACCAGCCGGGCTTCTCTACACTAAGCCATTTGCCGACCATCGTAGGGTCAGCAGGTGGTACTTCGTCTTCGAAATAAATAACACTATTGGTGGAATGTTCGTCAAGAGTCATCTCCCCTTCCTCGGGCTCAGCCTCTTGCAGGGTCGTAGCACGATAGTGCAACCAGATAGCCGCACTCACTACTGCGCCGATCACCAGCGCACAAACGATGAATATGAGCGGTTTCTTTGTCATGGATCCGTGCCCATCTAAATCTTGCGGAAAGAGAGGGATTGCTTCGTAATCATCTAAATTCTTGCGGAAAGAGAGGGATTCGAACCCCCGGTACCTTTCAGTACTTCGGTTTTCAAGACCGACGCAATAGACCACTCTGCCATCTTTCCTAACGCCCCCAAAAATTGAAATTTTAGGGGACCCCTTTTTAAATCGGGCACAAAGGTACTGCTTTTTTGCGATATATGCAAATATTTTTGTGTTTTTTTTGCGTATATCAGAAAAAAGCAGTAATTTTGCACCATGAAATGCTATTCTATGCTTGCCAAGACCTTCAAAGGCTTGGAACAAGTGCTCGCTCAGGAGCTGATTGAGTTGGGTGCTAATGATGTACAAATAGAGCGTCGGGCAGTGTCGTTTAAGGGTGACAAAGCGCTGCTCTATCGGGCTAATCTCTGTCTGAGGACAGCGAGCCGTGTGTTGGTGCCCGTTGCCCAAGGGCAGTTGAAACTCAAGAACGGTACCTCCAAACTCAAACCCGAGGATTGGTTGTACGAATTGGTCAAGGCGGTCAACTGGTCGCTGTACATGACGGAGAACACCACCTTCGCTATCGATGCTACAGTCTATAGCGAGACCTTCCGTAACAGTCGTTTTGTTACCTATCGCGTCAAGGATGCGGTTGCTGATTATTGGCAGGAACGTGCAGGCAAACGTCCGAACGTCAAAGTCACCGATCCGGAGCTCTATATCAACGTTCATATAGGCGCAGAGCGCGTGACGGTCAGTCTGGACAGCAGCGGTGAGAGTCTCCATAAACGCGGTTACCGTGTAGCCAACACCGAAGCACCTATCAACGAAGCTTTGGCAGCAGGCATGTTGCTGTTGGCGGGGTGGAAAGGTCAGTCCGATTTCTACGACCCCATGTGCGGCTCGGGTACTATACCTATCGAAGCTGCGCTTATTGCACGCAATATCGCACCGGGTGTCTTCCGGCAGTCTTTCGCTTTTGAGAAATGGCTTGATTTTGATGCCGAGCTGTGGAGTGAGATCTACAATGACGATAGTCATGAGCGCGAGTTCCACCATAAGATCTATGGTTCGGACGCCTCTTTCTATGCCATCCAACAGGCTACCAAGAACGTCAAGTCCGCCGGCGTCCAGCGCGATGTCGAACTCAAACAAATCCGCTTGGAGGAAATAATCGCGCCCTTTAGTGGCAAAGAAATGTCAAATACATCACCTTTGGTGATGCTCAACCCTCCTTACGGTGAGCGTCTGGCGTCCAACAAAGACATGGAGTTGCTTTACGGTAAGATCGGTACGGCGCTCAAGCATCAGTTTGCAGGTTCTACCGCGTGGATCATCTCCTCCAACGATGCAGCCATGAAATGTATTGGTCTCAAACCCTCCAAGAAACTGCACCTCCTCAACGGCGAATTGGATTGTCAGTTTAACCGCTACGACCTCTTCGCCGGCAAACGAAATGACCAACATGGGCATTCGTTAAATTGTTAAAATGGTTTTGATTGCATCAAAACGTTAAATAGTAAAAATGGACCAACGACTAACGACTAACGACCAACGACTAATGACTAACGACCAACGACCAATGACTAACGACCAACGACCAATCTACATCGCCGATTTTAACTACCCTCTGCCGGATGAGCGGATAGCCAAGTACCCCCTGCCCGAACGTGACCACAGCAAACTGTTGGTCTATCGTGACGGTAAGGTCAGTGAAGATCTCTTCTACAACGTAGGCGACTATATCGCGCCTCATTCTCTCCTTGTTTATAATAACACGCGCGTGATACAGGCGCGCTTGGAGTTCCATAAACCTACCGGAGCGCGCATTGAGGTCTTCTGTCTCGAACCCCTTGAGCCGCATGACTACCAACTCTCGCTCGGCTCTACCACCGGTTGTACATGGAAATGTATGGTGGGCAATGCCAAGAAATGGAAGGAGGAAAACCTCTCCCTAACCCTCTCCTCAAGAGAGGGAACGGAGTTGCAGTTGAGAGCCTATTTGGCAGGACATACGGGCAACACCTATGCCGTGCGTTTTGAGTGGGATGGAGAAGGGGTCTCCTTTGCCGAGATACTCGACGCTGTAGGTGAACTGCCTATCCCTCCGTACTTGAACCGCAAGACGGAGAAGAGCGATCTCAAGACCTATCAGACGGTCTATTCGCGCATCAAAGGTTCGGTGGCAGCACCTACCGCAGGTCTGCATTTTACGGACGCTGTGCTGGATAACTTACGCTCCCGTGGAATAGAGACCGATGAGGTGACGCTCCATGTAGGCGCAGGTACCTTCCTGCCCGTCAAGACCGCCGATGCCAACGAGCACACCATGCACACCGAGATCATCGCTGTCCCCAAAGCAACTATCGAACATATTCTCAACAAATTAGGAAAGATAGTTGCGGTCGGTACCACCAGTATGCGTACCCTCGAGTCGCTGTATTTTATGGGATGCAAAAAAGCCGCAGAGGTCGGTCAGTTTGATCCGTACACGCAGGAATATACGCTGAGTACCCGTGAGGCTTTGCAGTCGCTACTCGACTGGATGGACGCTACGGGTCAGGAGACGCTTCACGGCGAAACACAGATCATGATCAAGCCGGGTTACGAGTTCCACGTGGTGGATCAGCTGATCACCAATTTCCACCAACCGCAATCGACCCTCCTGCTGCTGGTCAGTGCTTTCGTTGGCGGCGATTGGCGCACGATCTATGACTACGCCCTCTCCCATGACTTCCGCTTCCTCTCCTACGGCGACAGTTCCATCTTGACCCGAAGATAAAGACTAATGACCAACGACTAACGACCAACGACTAACGACCAACGACTATTATGTTTGATACTCATTGCCACATAGATGAAGAGGCGTTTGTTGCCGATCGTGAAGAGGTCATTGCTCGTCAGCGTGCAGCCGGCGTGGAAGCGATGATCGTACCCGGAGTGAATGTAGCGTCCATCGACACCGTCTTGGAGGTCTGCCATCAGCACCCAGGATATTGTTTTCCGGCTTTGGGACTCCATCCCGAAGATGTCAAAGCCGATTGGCAAACTGCCCTGCAGACCGTCGAGAAGGCGATCCGTGCCCATCGGTCCGAACTGGTGGCAATTGGGGAGATCGGGCTCGATTATTATTGGGATAAGACCTATAAAGCGGAGCAGCAAGAGGTGCTTCGGCGACAACTCCTGCTTGCCCGCGAACTGGACTTGCCGGTCATCCTCCACAACCGCGAAGCCACCGAAGATATCATTCGTATCGTCAAAGAAATTTCCAATCTCCGGTATCCATCGTCCATTGTCCATTGTCCATTGTCCATTGTCCCGTTACGTGGCGTGTTCCATTGTTTCAACGGCAGTAAGGAGACCGCGCAGCAGATTCTCGAGATGGGTTTCTACCTCGGTATAGGTGGTGTCCTGACCTTCAAGAACTGCAAGTTAGCCGATACCCTATCGGACTTGAATGCTCAATGGTCCAATGGTTCAATCAATCGTACCTCGTCAATCGTCCAATCGTCACTTTTCGAGCGCCTTGTGCTCGAAACGGATGCTCCTTATATGGCGCCTGTGCCTCATCGAGGCGAACGCAACGAGAGCCGTTTCATCCAGCACGTAGCCGAACGTCTCGCCTCCGTCTTTTCCACCACTCCCGATGCCATCATCGCCCAAACCACCACCAACGCCAAACGCCTTTTCGGTCTCTAAACACCCCCAAAAACGGAAAAACGTTCTATTTTTCTTACGCTATTTAGGATGTGTCAATTTTTACACCTATGTGGAATAATTGACGTTTTTGGGTCAAAAAAGCCTGTAAGTGTAACAATACGTAAATTTTTGGTAACAATACGTAAATTTTTTTGGGTTTTTCTTGCATATATGGATATTTTTTCGTACCTTTGCGCCATAAATTTATTACCATGCCGGCTGAAATGTTGATGTTTGATTTTACCCCCCCCATACGAATGGCGATTTAGAGGGATTGAGACATTGTTCGCAACGCAATAAGCGGTGCTCACTTTTCGTGAGTGCTGCTTTTTAGGTATATAACTAAACTGTCCCACGTGATCTTTGATATAGACAAAAACATAAAAAACAATTTTAGTAGGTCAAAAATTATCAAAAATGATCCAAAAATTATTAGTTCTTTTAGTCAACAATTAAAGACAATTATCCACAATTTTCCTTAATTTTTGATAATTTTAGACGAACTAAAAAGAAATTGTCTTCAATTGTTGATAATGGTTGACCTAAAGAAATATATTTTTAGGAATTTTTGGGAACATTTTGGGACATTTTGGACGAACATAAAAAATTAGCTCAATTAGCAATTCGCCGTTATTAATTATAAACGGCTAATTATGCGAATTAAACGAATTTGTTTTTTAGGTTTTTGTCTAAAAATCCACTACTGAGAAACTTAAATATATAATTATAAGGATAGAATCCATTTAATTAACATTATTGTTTAACTAAAAATCAAAATGTATGAGAAAAAAATTATTTACTTTTCTTCTCGCCCTCGTGACAAGCGTGGGGTTGAGTTATGCCGCACCCGATGCTAGCGGTTCTTGCGGTGCAAATGTGACGTATTCTTTCAACGGAGCAACCGGAGCAATGACCATTACCGGTACTGGTCCAATGACTGATTATGCCTCAATCTCAGAAGTACCTTGGAATAGTTACAGAGATGATATTACATCCGTTACTATTACCGACGGTGTGACAAGTGTGGGTTCGTACTCATTTGGTTATCACGAAAACCTTGTAACAGTTACTATTGGTAACGATGTCGAAACAATTGGATATTATGCTTTTGGTGATTGTTACAAGTTTACAACACTTAATTTAGGTAATAGCGTTAAACATATTGGAGATCGCGCATTCAGTTGGGCTAAAGTACTCACTGGCTTTACACTCCCGAGCACTCTTGAAACCATTGGTGAGCGTGCTTTT
>Ga0256405_10003700_pt1 | contig 30855 bp, 21 predicted proteins | sample RumenRJG_02DNA_FD_189096 | JGI IMG/M metagenome (GOLD analysis project Ga0256405, IMG submission 189096) | Bovine rumen microbial communities from Lethbridge, Alberta, Canada - RJG_02 | ecosystem: Host-associated > Mammals > Digestive system > Stomach > Rumen | place: Canada: Alberta...
AGGATCCTTTCTGACAGGGGTCATTTTTATAACGGCTTTCCTTGACTCTCTTTCCGCGGCCTCGTGGGTCAAGTCTACTCCGGCTTAGTGGGTCTCGCGCGCGCGGATTTTCCAGCTTGGTGGTGATGATGATAACACCATTGGCAGCCTGTGCGCCATAAATGGCGGCCGAAGCGGCATCCTTGAGGACCTGCATCGACTCGATGTCATTGCTGGAGATGATGGTTCCGATATCGGAACGCGTCATGACTCCGTCGATGACGTACAGAGGTGAGGCATTGTTGAAGGTGGTGGTTCCACGCACGAGGGAAGTGGTTCCCTGGCCGCCGGGCGTTCCGTCAGTCGAGACGTTCATGCCGGCGACGCGGCCCTGGAGGGCGGTCATGACATTTCCCGTAGGGATGTCGGCGACCTCACGCATCTTGACCACGGCTACCGACCCGGTGAGGTCGGATTTCTTCTCGGTCATGTAACCCGTCACGACGACCTCGTCAAGGAAGCGGGTATCAACCTCCATCGCCACATTCATCGTAGCTGTGGCCGGCAGGGCTACCGTAGTATAGCCGATGCAGGAGAATTCAAGGGTAGAGCCCGAAGGCACGTTGAGTTCGAAGCGTCCGTCGATGTCCGTGGACGTTCCGTTGGTCGTACCTTTGACGACCACAGCTGCACCGATGAGCGGATCGCCGTTTCCGGCATCCGTCACGGTACCAGTGACTTTGAGGTTCTGTGCGAACAGGCCGGAACCTGCCAGCAGGAATGCTGCGCACAGTGAAAGCAGTTTGGTAATTCTCATTGGGATGTGATATTAAAGTAAAAAATCGATCATCATTTCAGAGGCCAGTCATCCGTCCTGAAAGGATAGGCGGCAAGGCCTTCGGTACTCTTGAGGTCGCCGGGGGTGAAAGGACCATAGCCGTAGCGGACCGCCACCGGGTTCGGGACTTCGTCGCTGGAGACGCGGACGGCATAGCCGCCCATGCCGAATCCCCTGCCCTGCTGGCCGGGACGGCGTGGAGCGAATCCGATTACGGCTTTGGCCGGGTGGAAAACGCGGTCTTCACCGGCGATCTCGAATCCCTTGACCTCGCGGTTGACGAAGCCGTTGGGAGCATTGTCAAAGAGGATGGCGGCGGAAGATCCGTCGATTATCATCTCCTTGAAGACGGGACCTTCGCAAGGATTGCCGAAACCGTATGTCTTGCTCAGCGCAAGCATGGCGAGACGTTCTCCGACGGCCTTCTTCTGTGCGGGATGGATATTGTTCAGCTCATAATCGTAAACAAGGTCGTTTGTACACGCAAGTCCAGACTCGGGAATAAGGCGGGCAGCCTTAAGCTGCTGGCCGCGGAGGTCGGCGGACATCATCTCATAACCTTTATTGTAGTTGTACGGGGCTATCTCCACGAGATAGAACGGCAGTGACTTTACCTCGAACTTGCTTTTCCATAGTTCGACGGCGGCAGCCAGTCGCTCAGCATAGTCCGGACTTCCGACGTTGGACTCGCCCTGATACCAGATCATACCCTTGACGGTGTACTTGCTGGCGGGCTCGAACATGCCGTAGTACATCTTGGTGAACGCCTTGGAGAAGTCCACGCCGAAAACCTCCTGGTCGGGATATCTTTCAATGAGTTCCTTGCTCACCCAGTCCTCTACGAAGGAACCGCTCCAGTTGCAGCTGATCAGGCCTATCGGAATATCGAGGGCCTGGGTCAGGGCCTGACCGAAGAAGTAGCCGGTGGCGCTGAAGTCCGCGGCGGTGGCAGGACCGCTCCTGAACCATCTGCCCTCGGTGAAATAGCCCGGGTCGGACTCCGTGGCCTGATGCTGTGCAACGGTCACATAGCGTAGTCCCTTGTTCTGCCCTGAGTGCATTATCTCTTCGGCGGCATTGTCCACGGAGCAGTTGAACATGCCCTTGAGGGGCATGGCCATATTGCTCTGCCCGCCGCAGAACCATACGTCACCGATCAGGACGTTGCGTATCACCACACTTTCTTCGCCGGAAGAGACCGTGATATCATAGGGAGTATAGCTGGCGGCCGGAGTCGCCACCTTGACGCTCCACAGGCTGTCCTGCGACACCTTTACGCGATAGTTGCAATCGTTCCAGGGAGTATTGACGGTTACCTCCGAACCCGGAACGGCCTTGCCCCAGATACGGGCGTCGGTGCATTGCTGCAGGACGGGTTCGCCCTGAAGCAGTTCAGGAAGTACGATACTCGTTTTCGGCATGGGACGTCCCCCGAAAGGACGACCCTGACCGGGCTGCGCCTGCATGGAGGTGCAGAATGCGGCGAGGATCGCCGCTGCGATCAAAAGCTTTTTCATATAGGGTTATGTTTTATTTTCCGTGTGTAGCCTCATGGATGAGGTCGAGGGCGCCGTTTACGATGGCACTCTCCGCATAGCCTTGCTTGAAGCGAGAGCCGAGCACCTCGAATGACTGAGCGACATACGACTCGTCGTCGGGTATGTATCCGGTGAAAACGCCCTGACACAACATGGTAAGCATGGTGGCCCTGTAGGGCGACTCGCGCTTGAGCCGTACGGCGATGGGATTGTACGGCTCGCCACTCGTCCCGATGACGGGGATATCGTCTATCATGGTCAGGTGCAGGTCTATCTGGGCATCGGGGGCATCCTCGTACTCACCGGCATATCCGGCGCGGCCACCACCGTTGGTCTGGCGGCGCCCAGGGCAGAACACCGATTTGTGCAGACAAGTAAGCGTGACGTCGGTCTCGAAGCGGCGCATCATCATGATGACGTATTTCACCTCTTCTCCGAGGATCTGCCCGTAACTGTCGATCATGCGCTCCTGCTCGCCAAGGAGGCGCTGCACTTCGGGTTTGGTGCGGTCGAGGCCCTGGCCTCCAGGAGGCATCTTGTTGGATATATCCTCTCCGCGGGCGGCATAGTCGGCTATGCGGATGTCGCGAAGGTCGAAGGTCTGCTGGAAATAGCGGGGATTCTGGTCGCCCGCAGCGCCTGCAGCGAAGCATGCCACGAAATCATCACCGTAGCGGCTCTCGATATAGCGCTCGGCGGCACCAGGGAAGTCGGCGCTCACCTTGTCGGTATTGCCCGTGATCACGGCGTGCATCGCGTAGTTGAAATAGGTGGCGATAGGCTTGCCGTCCAGGCTTTCAAAATAGATGACAGCAACTGTCTTGTCGGATTTGCCGTCAACATCGGGCCCCTCCCACCAGGTGCCGCGTTCGGGGTCGAACAGGTCGCGCTTGACATTGAGGTAACACACTCCGTCCCCATAGCCCACCTTGGCCGGGACGAGGGCTTCATTCGCTTCCCTGAGGGCCTGGAACACCCTTTCGTTAAGCTCGTCGGCACGCACGGAGGCGCCGGAGTGAGTATGGGTCCAGTTATACATGATGTTCCCCTTGGGGATGCCGAGTTCCTGTTCAGCCCTTTCATCTACGGCCTGGGACATGCGGGTATTGATCATTGCGGCATCCATCGAGACGAACGCCGCCTTGGTGAAGCCGTTACTGAAAACTATGGCCCTTGCATAGCAGTGGTCAAGGATGCCCTGCGAACTGGCAGGAAGGTCCTTTAATGCCGGAGTGATGTCAGCCTTGGAAGCGCCGGCATACAACTGCCCCCTCTGGACGGCGCTGTAAGCAGGTACCAGGCAGAGGCACATGGCAAGTGAAAGTAGGATGCGTCTCATATATCAATCGATTACAGTGTTTTCATTCTTGAATTGGATGCCCCAGCCGCTGTAGATGCAGATACATTCTTCGCCGGTGAATACCTTGCGGGACCAGGGTTTTCCCTTCAGCTGCCATTCGAGCCACTGGAAGGTCAGTGACGCGTAAGAGCCGCCGAAGCTTTCCGAAAAAGTGCCTTCCGGCCCGGCAGGATATGTGGCCATGGCGATGAAGGCATTGCCCGGTGCCTCGAAGGATCCGAGCACATCAGGATAACGGGCATCCATTCCGCCCGCCAGCAGCAGGACAGGGATGTCGGATGCAGGACGCACGCGATGGATGCATACCGCCGTCCCTATCCCCTTGGGAAGGACGGTAGTTTCTGAAGGATCGGCAAGGATTGCCGCCACATGCGCGGTATCCACAGGCAGGCCATCATGCCGGAAAGAATCCCTGGCATCGTCCAGAAGCCCTTCCATAGGGCGGACGGAGGGATCGAATGCTACGATCACGTAGCCGAAAGAAGCGATTTCGCTGAGATATCTGTCGTATTCATTCCCCTTTGAACCCTCGAAGAGCACAAGGGGGACAGTCGTCCTGGCAGATGCGGCCACCAGGTCGGAAGGCCGGTATACAGTGCAGCCTGGCAGAGCCGGGTCGCTGACTATGACAGCCTTGTAACTGCCTGCCCCACCCTCGTCCACGATTCGCGGCACCTGACCGTTCTGGGCAAAGGTGAGGAATACGGGAAAGATCCCGGCAAGCAGTAGGAATAATCTTTTCATTGTGAAAAACCGGCGGCCCGGCCTGACGGACAGACCGCCGGATCCACTAACCATTACAATACCAACCTATCAATGTGTCGCCTCATGGATCAGGTCAAGAAGACCGTTCACGATGGCGCTCTGTGCATAACCTTGTTTGAAACGCGAGCTGAGGACCTCGAACACCTCTGCACCGTAGGACTCATCATCGGGGATGTATCCGCCCCATCCGCTGTGACCGTCGGCCACGGTCGTCATTATGGTACGGGCATATGGAGACTCGTTCTTGAGCTGTACGGCGATCTGGTTGTAGACTTCGCCGGCCACGGAAGTGACAGGGATGTCATCCAGCATGACCAGGCCAAGCTCGATGTCGATGGGGTCCGCATCTTCATAGACGCCTGCATATCCTGCACGGCCTCCGCCATTCAGCTGCTTCCTGCCGGGGCAGGTGACGATCTTGCGGCCGCAGTTGAGAGTTACGTCGCTCTCGAAGCGGCGCATCATCATGATGACGTACTTCACCTCTTCGCCCAGGAGCTGTCCGTAGCTCTCGGCCATCTTCTTCTGCTCCTCCATCAGGCGATGGACCTCGGGATCGTTGCGGTCAAGGCCCTGGCCTCCAGGAGGCATCTTGTTGGAGATATCCTCGCCGCGCTTGGCGTACTCGGCGATACGGATGTCGCGCAGGTCGAATGTCTGTTGGAAATAGAGAGGGTTCTGGTCACCTGCGGCGCCGGACGAGAAAATGGCTACGAAATCGTCTCCGTAGCGGCTCTCGATATACTCCTCGGACTTGCCGGGGAAGTCTCCGGTAATCATGTCAAGCTGGCCGGTGATGACAGCATGCATCGCGTAGTTGTAGTAGGTGGCGATGGGCTTGCCGTCGAGGCTCTCGAAATAGATGACGGCGACGGTCTTGTCGGACTTACCGTCATAGTCGGGTCCTTCCCACCATGTTCCGCGCTCAGGGTCGAACAGGTCGCGCTTGACATTCAGGTAGCTGACGCCGTCGCCATAGCCGACCTTTGCAGGCACCATGGCGTCGTAAGCTTTCTTGACTGCCTGGAACGTGCGTTCGGTAAGCTCATCAGGAGGGACTGTGCCCGTGGAGTGGCAGTGCGTACCGCTGTAGATGATATTGCCTTTAGGGATGCCAAGCTCCTTCTCAAGCCTCTCGTTTACTGCATCGATGACACGCTGGTTGGTATTGCCGTCCACATTGGCGAGGCCGGCCACGGTATGTCCGTTGGTAAAGACGATGGCACGGACATGCGTATGGTCCAGGATACCATAGGAATTCCTGCCCAGCTGGTCAGGAGCAGGGGTTACGTCCACTCGCGCGGCGCCGGCCTTCAGCTGGCCGCGGGGGCCGTTCTGCGCGAAAGCCTGGCCGCTGACCAGGAGCGCCGCGCAAGCTATGATCATTATTTTCAGTTTCATATGGCTACTTGATGTTTTTGGTTTTCAGCTCCACCCAGTCAGGGTCCAGAGCCAGTGTATTCTTTCCGACAAATGCAGACTTGCCCTTCCTGGCATCTCCGAAGCGCCACTCCAGCCAGGCGACGGCTGCCTTGGCGAAGGCTCCGCCGTTCTTCTCGCGGAAGGTTCCGGCATGTGCGTCACCGGGGATTGCCCGGACGGCATAAACTACGGGAGCCGAAGTCAGGTCGTTGAAATCCCCGAGGGCGGCCTGTCTCTCCATTCCGGTGTCACCTGCAAAATAGGCGATGGGAATGTCCAGTGAAAGGACAAGCTGTTTGAGGTCACGCTTGCCGTAAATATCCCTGCCTTCACCGAACACATGAGGGGCGTCACGGTCGATATTGCCCATGAGGATGGACGCACTGTTCCAGAAGATCAGATTGTCTACCCGGGGATCCTCCGCCTGCCTCAGGCACTGGATGCCGCCGCAAGACTGTCCCCAAAGCGACAGGCGGTCAGCATCGGCTATCTTGTAGAAAGGACTCTCAGGATCCTTGGCACGGTCCGATATCCAGTCCATCGCTGTGCGGATATCCTCCGTACCGAGGTAGAATATCGGCGGCATGTATCCTCCGGGGAGGGGCGCCCCCACGGCTATCACGAGATAGCCGTGGGATGCGACCTCCGTCCAGAAAGGTCTGAAAGAATCGCCGTCCTGGTTGCAGCCGGGCCCCATCATTATGACCACCGGCAGGGATTTTTCCTTACGGAAGGCTCCGAGGTCGGCCGGACGATAGATGGTGTAGTCCGGAAAGTCGGCATACACTTCCATGGTCACGGCGTAAGGCCCGGTAGGGTCCGACCACTTGTCCGGAGTCGGACGGAGCGACGAGGGCATCCCGGCATTTCCCACCCTTTGAGCGGAAACCGGAAGGACCAAGCTTAGCGCGAGGATAGCGATGAACAATCTTTTCATGGCTGCTAATACACGATCTTGAAGGTCGGGCTGTAATTGTAGTAACGGCTTGTATTGGCACCGTTGCCCTGGGCGCACACTGCGATGCGGAAGAAATGCTCCTTACCCTTGCCGGCATACTTGAACTCGGCCTGGTTGAGAGGGTTCGCAGGGTCGATGGTCAGGGTGTTGATGGTCTTGCCGTCGGCGACGATCGGAGTCACGACTATCTTGTTGTCGGTAAGGTCCCTGGACGAGGCTCCCTGGTCCATGTTGCAGTAGTTGCAGTACACGCCCACGAAAGCGTCGGGGTAGCAGAGCAGCTTGGCATCGTAGACGGTATTCGCCTTGGTAGGGTCTCCGAACTCGACGGCGAAAGTAGCGACGAACTTGCCGCCTACCAGCTCCACCTTAGGGTTGATGACGCGGCAATAAGGGACGACTTCCCAGTCGAGCGTGTTGTCGCCCTTCTCGATCCTGACATCATCCTTTGTAACGGGATAGAAGTTGTCCGCAGTCGCGGAGATGCGGTATGTACCGGAGAACACCTGGGTGTTGGTATAGGTACCGTCATACTTGATATGCCAGTACTGTGCCTTCTCGTAGTCGATGGGAATGTCATACACTTCGGACCTGCCCTTCTCGAATACCGAGAAATAACCGGTGGTAGGAGAGCCGAAGTAGGCTCCACCGAAGAAGTTGCCGAATTTGCACTCGGTAGGGACGTTTTCCTTAGTCTTGCTGTCTATGATCCTTCCCGAAATGGAAGCATTCGGTCCGGGATAATTGTCCATCTCGAAGAACACGCACGAATTGACGAGCAGTGCAAGAGGGAGCAGTAATAATAACTTTTTCATGATGGTCTGTATTTTATTCGTCAGCAGGGTTGGGTTCATACTTGTTCACGCCGAAGTCGCTGATACGGCCGTAATAGTTCCTCGGAGCGGTGTGGTAGTCCGAAGCCTTTCCACCAGTGAGCGGATCCTCAGCATAGTGGATCGAGCGGACGAAGATGTATTTGGGAGTGCCTCCGCGGAGGTCGATCACCGGGGTGAGGGCGTGCTTCTGGCCCATGATATCGCTGTCCGTGAGCTTGTTGTAGAAAGCGCGGCGGCGATGCATCGTGTAGAGCTGGTCACCCTCGAAAGCGAGTTCGAGCTCGCGCTGGTGAAGGACGTTCTCGAGGGTAAGCTCCACATTATCCTTGAAGGCGGCACGATGACGGATGTCATTGAGATACTGCTTTGCCGTTGCAGCCTTGGAGGAGACATTGTTCTCTACGACAGCTTCGCAATAGGTAAGGAGGATCTCCGCATAGCGGATGTCATACCAGAAGGTCTTATGATAAAGCTGGAACGAGGAAGGATCCAGGAACTTGCGGAGGCTGAAGCCGGTGGTCACGGTATTGCCTGCCATCTTGTTCTCATAGTTGAAGAATCCCGATACGTTTCCGGTAGGAGCGCCGAACGAATAATAAGTCGTCCCGTCTATGGTCTCGCTGTCGTCAACCCATAGCTTGACATGGCCGTCGGGGTGGATCATGCCGCCCTGGATCTTGATGGTCTGGCCGCGGAACTGTGAGTCGGGATAGAGGATCCATGCACGGAAGCGGGCGTCCTTATGGATGAACGGATCGCTGATGTTGTCGTACTCGATGTAAGGGATGTCCTTATACTCGTTGGGGAAACGGGTCAGCACGGCGTTGAAGAAAACGTTCTCCTTGCCGTCGGAACGGGTCTTGACGGTGCCGTCAACCGCGCCGAAATTCTCGTCGTAATTGTCGAACTTATCGACGAAATCGATGGTGACGGAGTACTTGCCGCAGCTGGAGTTGCCGGTCACGGTCTGGGCGGGGCTGTTGTATACGTCAAAGTCACTTCCCGAAGAGGCAACTCCGTTGTCGAGGCTCTGTCCGAAGATGAATTCCTCCTTGGCGAGGTTGACGAACATGTCACCGAGGTTCTTCACTGCGTCCTCTACACTTGCGGGATTGGCTCCGTGGAGAGCGAACCTGCCGCTGCCGATGATGTCTTCGCAAGCCTTGATGCACTGGTCATAATAGGCGGGAGCATAGCTGGCCTCCATGTAGGTCTTCTTGGCAGCTACGGCCTTGTAGGTGTTTTCTATACCTCCCTGGGCGTTCCAGTACTTGCTGACCGAAGCGGCATAGAGGGCTGCGCGGGCCTTCATGCCGAGGGCGGCATACTTGTCAGCGCGGAAAGCGTTCACGGGCTCCGGGCCGAGATCGTCGGCGGCGGCCTGGAACTCGCTCAGGACGAAATCCCAGGTCTCCTTCTCAGTGGCACGCTGGGCGAAAGCGAATAGCTGTTCGTTGCCGGCACCATCATAGTACTTGTCGAGGGGTTCCGTGATGATGGGAACGCCGCCGAGGTTGCGCACCATGACGAAGTAGCAGTAAGCGCGCACGAAACGAGCCTCTGCGATATAGCTCTTGGCAGCATCGGGAGTAATGGTGCCCTTCTCAGCTGCAGTGCCGGCTATCTCGATGAAGTTGTTTATGGTACGGATGGCACCCCAGTTCCAGAAGGTATGGATGCCGTACATACCGTAATAAGGATTGGAATTGAAGCCGTAGTCACCGCCGTGACTGTCGGCAGCATTAAGCGTGTACTGGTCCTCGTATCCGCAGGCATTCATAGGGATGTATGAGTACACCTGCGCAAGGAGCATCTGGATACCGGCCTCTGAGGAAGCCATGTCCTCGCCTGTCATCTTGGTCAGGTCGCCCTCAAGACTGTCGAAGAGGGACTCGCAGGATGTCATGGACAGGGAGAGACATACAAATGCAGAAAGAATGTATAATATCTTTTTCATCGGTATTCAAATTAGAAGTTGACATTGACACCACAGGTCACGGTACGCATGACAGGCATGGTGTTGGACTGCATCGCAGCCGCAGACTCAGGGTCGTAGGCGGCAATCTTCTTGCTGGTCAAGGTCAGCCAGTTGGTACCGCCGAGGAATACGCGGGCGGAACGTATGCCGATCTTGGAAAGGAACGGTTTCGGAAGGGTGTAGCCAAGTTCGAAGCTCTTCAAACGGAAGTACGTAGCATCGAGCTGGGTAAAGTCGGACGGAGCGTCATACATGCCGGGACGCCAGTTGTTGGCATCGGAAGAGTCCATCAGGGCAGGCCAGTATCCCTCCACCCACTGTGTGGTGGGATCATACGGGTCATCACCCTGGTTGGCCACATGATAGCGGTCGAGATACATCGTATAGATGTTGTTGTAACCACCATATCCGAATGTATGCAGCAGCCATATGATCTTGGAGGTCATAGTCGCGCCCTGCCAAACCATGTTGAGGTCGAAGTTTTTCCAGTTGAAGCCCATGTTCAGACCGAACTGGAATGAAGGGTTCGCCTCAGGCCACGCGTACTGGACGTCGTGGGCAGTGATGTAGCCGTCTCCGTTCCAGTCAAGGAGTTTGTACTGTCCCATGACAGTGGTCTGCATGCCGGTGTTGGCATCATACTTCACCGGAGAGTTGTAGATATCCTCCCAAGAGGTGAAACGACCGCCCTCAAGACCGTACTTCCAGAGTCCATGGTAGTCGGTCCAGCGGTTCTGCGTGCTGGCAGTACCATTCATGATGAAGCCGGCTCCATAGTAATTCATGGAGGAATAGTACTGCGAGGTTGCCTGGCTCTCGATATGGAGATTCATTGTTCGGGAGATAGTACCGGTAGCAGTCAAATAGTAGTTGAAGTCACCGATGTGATTGCGGTGGGACAAGGTGAGTTCCATACCGGCTGTTACTCTGGAGTCGACGTTGATCTGAGGCTCGGAAACTCCGAGGATGGTCGGGGTGGAACCGGAGCTGCGGCCGGCGATGCCGGTCTGCATACGCTGGAAGATATCGAACGTACCGCTGAACTTGTCATGCCAGAAGTTCCAGTCGATACCTGCGTTCATCATGCGCATGTCGGACCAGGTGAGGATGGTGTTGGCCACCTCGTTGTTGACATAACCCTGGACCTGGCTGCCCGGAGTGAACACGTAGGTGCTGCCGGGGACATAACCTATCTGATAAGCATAAGGACTGCCCTGGGTCATACCGGTCTTGCCGTCCGACCAGCGGATCTTGAGGTTGCTGATCCAAGGGAGATTGTTCTTGATGAACGGTTCCTCGGAGATCCTCCAGCCGAGGGAGTAGGAGGGGAAGAAGCCCCAGCGATGGCCGTGCTGGTAGATGTAGGTACCGTCGTAACGGCCCATGACCTCGACAAGATACTTGCTGGCATACTCATAGTTGAGACGGCCGAGGTAACCGGCGGTGGCGGAAGATGAGCGGGTACCGGTAGCGGAATCGGTGCCTGCAAGACCGCTGGAAATGGTAGGATGCGTAAAGAAATCACCGAAGAGGCGCTTGCCGGTCATGTTGCGCATGTTCATTTTGGTTGCCTCCGCAGCCGCCATGGCAGAGAGGGTGTGCTTGCCCCAGGTCTTGCTGTAATTGCCTTGGAAGCGGACATACATGCGTTCACGCTCGCCAATCCTCTCGCGGTAGGAGTTCTCGTCGCCACCCTGTCCGACCACCTGGTCGTAGTGATCAGCCTCATAGGAATAGAGAGGATAGACCGTCTTCTTGGTATAAGTACCGTCGTAATTGAAATCGTAAGCTCCCTGAAGCAGAAGCCTGAGTCCCTTTACGAAATGCGGATTGTAGTTGAAGTTCACCGTGTTGGTGAAGGCACGCCCGCGTTTGTCGGTGTAGTTGAGGTTATGGTCCATCATCGCGATAGGATTCTCGGTCGGAGACTGGCCCTGATAGGTGTAGTGGTTCGGGTTTTCCGGAATCGTCGCAGGAACGGTACGGTCCGAGAAGGCGATGTAGTTGAAGATCATGTTGGACTTCTCGTTGTAGACGTCATCGTTGGCCGGGTCGGCGGAAGCGGTGGCGCGGAAGGAAGTCTGATAATCCATCGACAGGTCGTCGGTGAGTTTGAAAGTGAAGTTGCCGCGCAGGGTATAGCGCTGGTACTTATAGTTGTTGGGGGACTTGTAGATACTGCGGTCGTCGTTGAAACTACCGGAGATGAAGTAGGTCATGGCATCGTTTCCGCCCCTGACGGAGAGGTTGTGCGTCTGGGTCGTGGAATGATGCTTCATGGCTGCATCCCACCAGCTGAAGTTTTCGAGGGTACCGTTCTCGGCAGCCTTGATGTCTTCGTCGGAGAAGGGACGGTTGAACTTCGCCACGTCTGCCATCTCGTTGGAAAGTTTGACGTAATCGGCGATGCTCACCTCTTCAGGCATTTTCGGACGGCCGAAGGAAAATACATCGGAATAGGTCACGGAAGGCTTCTTCATAGCACTTCCCTTCTTGGTGGTGATCATGATGACGCCATTGCCGGCACCGAGTCCGTAGATGGATGCGGAAGCATCCTTAAGTACGGAGATGCTTTCGATGTCTTCAGGATTCAACTGTGAGAACTCAAGGTCAGTGTTGATACCCTTGTTCCTATTGGAATAGCTGTTGGAACGCACCACACCGTCGATAACGATGAGCGGAGCTCCATAGCCGCGCAGACTGAGGTCTGCACCGAAAGCGCCGGGAGTACCGCCTGCCTGACGGATGAGAAGGCCAGGCACCTTGCCCTGAAGGGCGGTGACCACGTCGTTTTGCTTGGTCTTGGTAACGTCCTCGGAGCGGACGGAAGTGATGGCGCTGGTCAGCGACTCCTTTTTCTGGGTACCGTAACCGACGACCACCGTTTCATCGAGAAGTTCGGTGTCTTCCTTGAGGGTGACATTGATCGTCGCACGGTTCCCTACTGTGATTTCCTGGGTCAGGTAACCGATGAAGGAAACAACCAGGACGGATTCCGAATCAACATTGTTGATCGTTGCATTGCCGTCCAAATCGGTAGACTGACCGTTGGTCGTCCCTTTGACCTGTACAGCCGCACCGGCTACCGGGCCATAGGCATCCACGACGTTCACCTTTACCGACTTGGTCTGAGCGCCCAGCCATGCAGGGAATGCCAGCATGGACGCTGTCGCAAGGATAAGTAACAAAAATTTTTTCATGTGAGAATGTGGTTAATTTGGTATTAAAACTATTCTAGAGAGGCATGGCTCCCTTGCGGGAGCACACATAGGAAGCGGTTTCAGTGGCAAGGCGCTGCGCATCGGCAAGGCTGTCGCCACGAAGGTATGCCACGGTGAACGCGGCAGTGAAGGCGTCGCCGGCACCAACGGTATCCACGACGTCCACATGTCCGACGGACTGGGGGATCACCTCGTCCGGAGTAATCACCTCGCTGCCGGCTGCACCCTTAGTGAGGATGACGAGCTTGAGACCGTAGGCGCTGATCAAGGCACGGCACGCAGCGGCATCGTCCGCTCCAAGCCCGAACATGTCAGAAACGGTCCGGATCTCTTCGTCGTTGATTTTGAGGATGTGGGAGAGCCGAAGCGACTCCTCGATCACTTCCTTGGAGTAATAGTGCTGCCGGAGGTTGATATCGAAAACCTTCAACGCGTCTGCACGCATCGCCTTGACGAAGCGGAGCACGGAATCGCGGGAGGCCATGCGCTGGACAAGGGAGCCGAAACACACGGCATCAGCCCTTTTCGCAAGATCCTCCATCTGCGCGGTAAAAGGGATGTTGTCCCATGCCACATCTTCCATGATGTTGTAGCTGGGCACCCCGGCTGCATCAAGTTCGACCTGTACCGTGCCGGTAGGCTTGTCGGTCACTGCGATGAGGGTGTGGAGTTGCTTCTCGGAAACAAGGTCCATGATCTCGTGACCAAGGGCATCGTCTCCGACTGCACTGACCGCCCAGCCTTCGGCTCCTAGGCGGCCGGCATGATAGGCGAAGTTGGCAGGCGCACCGCCAAGTGCCTTTCCGGAAGGGAGCATGTCCCAGAGGATCTCACCGACCCCGACGATCACCTTTTTCATGCCTTGACGTTTTTGAAGAATTTGAAATAGAGGTATGCGAGGTAGACGACTCCGACGCTGATAACGATTACGGATCCAACCTGGGTGCCCATGGCATCGGAGAGGATGCCCATGAGCAGCGGGAATACCGTACCGCCGATCAGGCCCATGATCATCAGACCGGACATCTCGTTGGACTTCTCCGGCTTATAGAGCAGCGCATTTGAGAATACCATCGAGAAGATGTTGGAGTTGCCGTAGCCGACGAGCGCGATGGCGACGTACAGCCCGGCCAGGGTATGGCAGAAGAACATCCCGACCATGGCCAGGACCATGCATGCTACGCTCACGGCGAAGAACCCCTTCTGGGAGAATTTCGCGAGGATGAACGATCCGGTAAAGCATCCCAGGGTCCTGAACAGGAAATAGATGCTGGTGGCGATTCCGGCCTTCTCGAGAGGAAGGGCCAGACGCTCCATGATGATCTTCGGCGCGCAGGTATTGACGCCCACGTCGATACCGACATGCGCGACGATGCCCAGGAAGAAGAGCAATACGGAAGTGTCTCCGAGGAGTTTGATGCAGTCGATGAAGTTGGAGCTCTTGTCCTGCGGGGCCTCCTCCTCGATCTTGGTCATCCAGAGATAGACGGCAGCGATCACGGCGAACACAAGGAACACTGGATAAAGGAGGAGCCAGTTGCCGAACTTCACCGTGGCCCAGCTTGCGATGATGGGAGCGATGAAGGAGGCGATAGCCTTGACGAACTGTCCGAAGGTAAGGGTGCTGGCCAGGCGGTCACCGCTCACCACACAAGTGATGAGGGGATTCAGCGAGACCTGCATCAGGGTGTTGCCTATACCCAGGAGGCAGAACGAAATGAGGAGTACAGGATAGGTGTAGGAGAACAGCGGCAGGACCAGTGCCAGCGCCGTGACCACGAGGCTGAGCAGGACCGTTTTCCGCTTTCCGATACGGTTCATCATAAGGCCCGTCGGGACCGACAGGAAGAAGAACCACAGGAACACCATCGAAGGCAGGAAGTTGGCCATCGTGTCGGAAAGGTGGAAATCGGCTTTGACATAGTTCGTGGCCGTTCCTACCATATCCACGAAGCCCATCGCGAAGAACGCGAACATGATGGGCAGCAGTTTGGACAGATTGGACTGTTTTGATTCCATAGTTTCTTTATTTGATTTCATAGATTTTCATGTCGGAGACACTGCAGTCGGAGGACGAGAGCTCGAGCCGGTTGTACACCTCCGTGGGGAACATGCAGTTGGTGAAGGTGAGGTCACCGTCGCCCACGAACAGCTCGATGGACTGGCGGTCAACGAACACCTGCACCGGATAGCTGTCACGCTTGACCAGGTGGGTGAGGATGTCGGTCTTGGCAAAGCCCTCGTAGAAGTCAGTGAGACCGCTGCGGGAACGGTCGAGGTTGAGGGTCAGCGCCTTGAAATCGAAGGTGTAAGCCATCTCTTCTCCCTTGGAGTTCATGAGCTTGAAGCTGAGTTTGTCATCCTTGCCCGGCCTGACGGTGAAGTCAATCTCGTATGCGCCCTTGTTGTCGGGGAGGATGCTGTCCACGCTGAAGTCTCCGCTCAGACGGGGGACCTCCACGTTGCGGGCTTCGCCGCGGGCGGCGTAGATCTCGGGCGAAGGTACGCTCGCGAGGAACAGGTGACGTCCGTTGTGCTTGAGGGAGAGGTCGCGGGCCAGGGTCATGCTGTTGCGGAAGTTCTTGGTCGGGACCTCGTTGGAATACAGCCAGTTGCTCATCCAGCCGAGGAAGATGTGGCGTTCGCCGGTATTGCTGAAGGTCACGCCTGCATAGTTGTCAGTTCCCTCGTCTATCCACAGCGGATAAGGCAGATTGTCCGCCTTGAACGTCTTGCCGTCAAAGCTTCCGATAAAATACTGGGCAATGCTGCCTCCGTTGGGGCCGCCGGGGTTGATGTTTACTATAAGAACCCATTTCTCCTTGCCATTATAGTTGAATTTCAGCAGGTCGGGACACTCCCACACGGCGGCGTGCGAGCCTATCCCCTTGCCGAATTCGCTGAGCTTGGTCCAGTCCTTGAGATTATCGGAACCGTAGAATGCGATCACGTCACCAGCTGCCACACAAACGATCCATTTGTCTCCATAACGGATAATCTTCGGATCACGGAAATCGGGCTGCTTCTCCTTGTCGAAAAGGACAGGATTGCCCTCATACTTGGTATAGGTGCGGCCGCGGTCGGTGCTGTATGCGATGCTCTGCTTCTGGGTGCTGCTCGCCGAGGTGTACATACCGACGATGGCATTCTCGCCGAAGCCTGCGGAATTGTCCTTGTCGACTACTGCACTACCGGAGAAGATGGCGCCGAGCTCATCCGGTGCGACGATGAACGGAAGGTCCTGCCAGTGAACAAGGTCGGTGGAGACCGCATTGCCCCAGTGCATGTTGAAATGCTTCGTTCCGTAAGGATTTGCCTGATAGGCCAGATGGTACTCCCCGTCGTAATAGACCATACCGTTGGGGTCGTTGGTCCAGCCGAAGTCGGGGGTGAAATGGTATATCTGCCTGTAGGGCTCGTCGTATGCGATGCCGCGGTCATGGCTCTGGGTGAGTCCCGTGACTGACAGGTCGCCGTCATCAACCGAGGTGAGCCTGAGGCTCAAGGTCTTGCCCTTGTAGGCAGAGACGTTCACCGGTATGTTGTAGTCGGCCGTCCCTTCAGCAAGGTTGATGTCCTGGGCCTCTCCGAGGATATTCTCCCCGTCGCAGAGGATCGAAAGGGACGAGATGCCGCCCGAGTTGGACGAAGGAATAAGGAGCCAGTCGTCAGTGACAGTGACAGGGACGGTCAGCACATCGTTGAATGTGCTCATCTTGCGGTTCGACTGCATCACCTGGTCGATGATGATGAACTTGGACTTGAGGGGGAAACGGGTCGTGACCGAGTCCACCTTGACCCGCACGTTGGCGCTGCAGCCCTTGAATTCACGGACATCCCAGGAACACCACTCCATGGTCTTCTCCACCGAGGAGTGGGGATGGGAAGACAGTACGGGAGCGCCGTCTATCAGCAGCTCGGCGGTCACGAAACGGCTTCCGAAGCGGTCGGAGGTTCCACCCAGCAGGAAATTGACATAGTCCCGGTTTACGGTGAAGGACGCAGATGTCATCTGCCCGTAGCAGGACAGGGCGCTTTCCCCTTCGCAATCGCTGCCCGCGAAGAAACTCCCTTTCACCCCTTTGATTTCGGGATAGTCAGCAGTATTCTTGGGACACACCAGGAAGGCATTTCCCTCAACGACCCACTTGTCCATGTTGCCAGACTCGAAGTCTTCGATGACGACCTGCCTGTCAGAGCACGAAGCAAAGAGCATGGAGATGCCTGCCAAAAGGATAATAGTCTTACGCATATCTTACTTGTTTTCTTTTTTCCTGAAGAATGATGCGCCGTGTACCGGACAGCACCGGTACACGAGCATGCATTCCAACCAATTAACTCTAACCAATTACCATTTGTATGAAGAAGCTTTATTCCTACTGAATGTTCCTGTGCATGTATTCGATCCAGCCCGGATCGGAGTCGATGCCGTTCCTGGCCCCGACGAACATCCGGGAAGCCTTGCGGCTGCCCTTGAAATTCCAGTCGAGCCAGGCTACGCAAGCCTTGGCGAAAGCACCGCCGTTGTTCTCGCGGAAGGTGCCTGCATGGGCGTCTCCGGGAATCTCGCGGACGGCTACCAGCACCGGTACGTTCTCTATATACTTAAAGTCGTCCGTAGCATTGGGGCGGGCCATGTCGGTCCCGCCGACGAAATACGCGATGGGGACGCGAATCTGCGAGAAAGTCTCCTCCTTGGGACGGCCCATGACCGCTCCCATGCTGAAGCGTCCGTCGGCGGGAGCCGCGAACAGGCCGCTGTTGAACAGCGTCAGGAGCTTGACCCTGGGATCACCCATGATATCGAGGGCCTGGATGCCGCCGCAGGACTGGCCCATGGCGCAGACATGGTCGGTATCCACCTTGCCGTAGAACGGACTCCCCTCTCTGGTATTCTCGGCGAAAGCCCAGTCGATTGCGTCGAGCAGGTCCTGCTTGGTGTTCTTGGGAAGGATTCCGGTATTGACGGTCTCCTCGGTGAGAGGACCGCTGACTATCATCATGTATCCATGCGAGGCCACTTCCGTAAAGAAGGGGCGGAAAGCCGATGAGGTGCGGTCGCATCCGGGGCCGGACATCACAAGGACGGGGAGTTTGTCTTTCTTGGGAAAACGGGAAAGATCCTTGGGATAAAACACAGTATGGTCAGGTAGCACGGCATCGTCAGCCGCCACGGCATAACGGCCGGTGGGGTTTGCCCAGTACTCCGGAAGGGCAGCCTTGATAAGCGGCCTGCCATCCTTGTACTCGACATCGGATGCAGAAGCCTGCTGACTGCTGCCCGTGCCGTTTGAGCATGAGGCGGCAGATGCGAGTGCAAGAGCTGCGGAGAGGAAGAAAATGGACAATCTTTTCATGTGGTCTGTGCCTTTTAATCGTTTTAAGCAAAATTATTATCCCCAAGGCACGGACACGCGCAGAATCCTTCCAAAAAAAAGCAGAATCCTCCCCGGCCCGTTTGCCGGAAAGGATTCTGCCAAAATGTGGAAAAATTGTACAATTTCTCTATTACATGCCCTTGGAACGGGTTTCAAGCCAGCGGGCATCCTTGAAAAGACCTGACTTGTTGCCCTTGAAATTGCGGGCATACTTGGTCTGGCCCTTGAGACGCCAGTTGAGCCATGCCACCGCAGCCTTGCCGTAAGGACCGCCGTTGACCTCGCGGAAGGTGCCGCCGTGAGCGTCGCCCGGGATGTCGCATTTGGCGAAGAAAGCGGGCACTGCGGTCACGGCCTCATAGGAAGCCTGGGCGCCGGCCAGGGCCATGTCATTGTCGGCCGAGAAGTAAGCCACCGGGCAGGAAGGCTGGGCAGCGTTCTCGCCCGTGGGCGTACCGCCGGCATTCCAGAACATGAGTGTCTTGAGGCGAGGGTCGTTCATCAACGACGCCGTCAGGAAACCACCGCAGGACTGGCCCATTGCCGCAGCATTCTGAGGGGCGAGCTTGCCCTGATATTTGCTGCCGGGGCGCTTGTTCTCAGTCTCGGCCCATTTGAGTGCAGCCTCGAAGCTGGACACCTTGTTGAAACCCATTGCGGCGCGGGTACCCTCCTTGACGGGAAGTCCGGAAGCAACCACCACATATCCATAGGAAGCAACCTCGGTCCAGAACGGACGGTAGGAATCGCCGTCATAATCACATCCCGGGCCGGACATCACCACGATCGGGAGAGGGTTCTTAGCCGAGAACTTGGAGAGGTCGGAAGGACGGTAGATGGTGTGGTCCGGGCAGGTGGGATCGACCTCCATTACTACTGCGTAGGGTCCGGTGGGCTTGGCCCACTTGTCCTCGGTCGGACGCAGGGCGCGGTAGGCCTCCATGGTCTTGGCACGGGTTGCGCGGGGAGCACCGGGCAGGTCAAAGTTCTTGGAGCGGACGGTCCAGCCGTCGAAACCGGTGAGATCGAGCCCCTTGAAGATACGCTCGCCCTCGTCGTGTCCCTTGAACACGAAATCGAGCCAGGCCAGGGTCATACGGGCGAACTCTCCGCCGTACTCATCGGCATAGGTGCCGCCATGTCCCACGGGGAGGTTCACCTCCGCCACGGGCTGGGCCGGGAAATTGTCGTAGTCAACGTGGGCGTTGTTGTAAGCGATGTCCTCAGGGCCTCCGAGCACGAATACGGTCGGGCAGTGGACAGCGGCCACATTGGCCTTGGAAGAGTTCGCCATGGTCATGTTGCCCATGCCGGAATTGAGGATGACGAGGGACTTGATGCGGGGGTCGGACGACAGGTAATAAGCCTGGGCACCGCCACAGGACATACCCATCGAAGCGATATGGTTCAGGTCCAGTGTAGCATAGTACTCGCTCTTCTCGTTGCGTCCCTGCGCGCAGATCCAGTCAAGGGCCTGGAACATGCGCCAGGACTCGGAAGACTCCGGACGGCCGGGCTTGTTCGATGACTGGAAAGGTCCGATTGCTACGATCACATAGCCGTGGGAGGCAATCTCGGAGAGGAAACGCTCATGGCCGACGGAACTGTTGACGCAGCCTCCGTTGCCGAAGATGATGACGGGCAGAGTCCCGTCGGTGCCGGCACTCTCCAGGAGGTTCACCGGACGGTAGATGGTAAAGTCGGGAAGTCCGGCCTCGCTTACGGCCGTAGCCTTGAAGGGGCCTGTACCGCCTCCGTCAATGATCTTGGAGGCCTTCACCTGTGCAGGCAGGGTCTGCAGGGCGAGCAGGCTGATGATAGCTGAGAGCAATATTCTTTTCATAACACAGTAGTGGATTTGATTATTTTTTGTTCAACATTCCGCAATTGTCCAGGAAGTTGTAGAACAAGGTCGTCCATATGTACACCGACTGGCCGTTGTCACGGTATCCGAATCCGTGGAAACCTCTCGTGAAGGAGTGTATCTCCAGAGGCTGACGGGTCTTGTTCCATGCGTTGTAGAGGGCAGGTGTGTCGCCGAAACCATTGGACGAAGAAGCCTCGCCCGTACTCGCGGCGATGAACAGCGGCATAGGGTCCGAAGGCACCTTGTCCTCGAACCAGGCAGGATAGATCATGCCGAGGAAATCCGGCCTGCTCATCTCGTCGTGGTCAAGAGCCACATTGTAGACGATGTTTCCTCCTGCAGAAAAGCCGATGATGCCAATAGCCTTGGGATTGACACCGTATTTATCCGCATTCTTGCGTATGTAGGTGATGGCGACGCGGGCATCGTCCCAGGCCATCTTCCTTTCGTATCCCTGCTCCTGTGCAATCTTTGCGTGTTTCTCGGTGAGTTCGCGCATGCGGGCATCACGACCCTGGTTGCCATATGAGTGGTCTGCTACATACTTCGCCTCATCATAATCCGCTCCGGAATAAGCGGTGCGGTATTTCAGCACGAAGGCAGCTATGCCGTGGGAGGCCAGCCATTTGGCCACGTTGGGGCCTTCCTGGTGCCAGGACAGCGCGGTAAATCCTCCACCAGGACAGACGACGACGGCGGCGCCGGTCTCAGTGCCTTGAGCCGGAAGATAGACCCACAATTCCGGATCGACGACATTCAGGATACATTCACCGACTTCGCCGGGATTCATGGCAGTGGTGTACTCGAAAAGGAACTCCTGCTGATTCCAATTCTCGGAACCGGGAGCCTTGCCTTCATACAGACGGATTTTCTCCGCCTGGGCGAAAGCTGATGCGCAAGCGAGCGCAAGCATTAATGAGATAAAAACCTTTTTCATATTCAGTGTTGATTATCTTTTCCGTATCGACTATCGTCTCTGGTGTTTGTAGATAAGGTTCTGCATATGCGAATCAAAGGCTTCACGTTCCACGACTTCGGGAGTGTCGAACACCATGCAGGGCTCGTTTGCCTCGGAGAAGGAGTGCCACGTAGGGAGGCCTTCGGAGTTGGGATTGCCGGTATAGGCGAAAGACACCCAGTAGTCGCTCATTATATCCTGCAGCCTTTCAAGTTCGGGAGTGACCTCAGGAACCTTGCGTTTCTCCGCCTCGATCGTATTGAAGAAGAACGGCAGTTCATCTCCGTGCGCAGAGTAATTGTCGCTGGGCTTTTGCCAAGCGAACAGATAGTTCCAGACAGGAGCCGCCCCATTGGCGTTGATACCCCGGCAGGAGATCAGGCTGTTGAAACGGAATATGCGGTCAAGAGACAGCATATCCTGGAGCGAGCCGTCCGGATAAGCCTCATAATAGGCATCGATGAACTCATCCGTGTCTTCACCGAAAGTCGGGGCAAGGATACCCTTGGCTTCGTCCAGCGTAACATCCCGGCCATAGTAATTGGTACCGAACTCGTTAAGGGTAGAGCCGATGATGATGGGAATATCCTTGGAGAAATCGGCAAATGCCGGAGTGAAAGGTTGGGAGACGATGACCTCCCCGTCCATAGTTGGAGCAAAGCCGCTGGATATGCCCCTGAGACCGGCCGTGGCACGTTGCCCTGCAGCGTTCAATTCCTCATAAGGTACGGTCTGGATCCTGTCGATTTCTTCCGGAGCGATGCCCAGTTCCTTTACGACGGCCTCGCCGAGCTTACTGGAAGTAGCCGTAGTGTTGGAGCCTACGATGACACCGCTATAAACGATCGCCTTGTGGAAGAGGCCCTTGGCTGAAGGCATGCACATGATCGAACCGACCTTGCCGCCACCGCCGGAGTGTCCCATGATAGTCACATTGTCAGGATCTCCTCCAAAACTGCTGATGTTGTCCCTGATCCACTCCAACGCAGCTACGATGTCGAGTTCTCCGACGTTCCCGGAGTATTTGTACTTCTCCCCGAAAGAGGAAAGGTCCAGATAGCCGAGGACATTCAAACGATGATTGATACTAACGAAAACCACATCCTTCTGCGCCAATCCATAACCAGGATTCCAGGAGGAATGGCCTGTGGCATATCCCCCGCCGTGAATCCACAACATGACCGGCATTTTTGCTTTTGTGTCCTTGGTCCAGATGTTGAGGGTGCAAGTGTTCTCCTCAGACATTACAGCCCCGGGGAAAGCTCCGCTCTGCATCGCATACGGGCCATATTTGTCACATACCATCACGGTATCCCAGCGCTCCGCCTTCTGAGGAGGCATAAAGCGTTCGGTCCTTGCATAAGGGATGCCCTTGAATGCAATAGTGCCCTCTTCTTCCACACCCAGAACCTTGCCGTTGGTCGTCTTTACCAACATGGGGTCGTTGTTGCAAGAGCACAACATTGCAATGAACATCAAACCGAATAATAAAGATCTTTTCATATCCAATAAGTTTTGTTTATTTTCCAAGGAGGAAGAGGACAGGGACATCGAGGCGGGAAGCCCAGGAATCCTCAACGTGGGCCAGGCCGGGATACACCTTGCTTACATAATGGGCATCATCCCAACCGGCATCCCTGAACATATCGTCCAGACGGTCTTGATACTTGGGATACTGGGCATCGAGGGTCTGGTCCCCACGGTCCATGTACAGCTTACAGCCGTTGGGCTTAAGGTTTGCCTTGAGGTAATCTACGTAGCACTGGTTGGCCTGATCGATAAACTCCTGCTCGGCGTCATAGTTGGTAATATAGAGAACCGAATGTGTCGAGAGGCATCCTGCTCCGCCGAACACTTCCGGATACTTGGCAACGGCATAGGAAGAAACAAGTCCTCCCATACTCGAACCCATATGGAAAGTATGGTCCCTGTCCTTGCGTGTGGAATAGGTCTTGTCGATGAAGGGCTTCAACTCCTTTACGAGGAATTCCAGATAGTTGTTCCCCAGAAGATCTTCCTCGCCGAGCCTCTTGGATTTAGAATACTCCTTCAATTCCGGGGAATACAGGTCATAAACATCCTCGGGGAAATACTCCTGGCTCCTCGTGCGGAAAGAGCTGGCTACAGCGACTACTATGCAGTTCTGGATCTTACCCTCCTTCATCAGGCCGCCAAACGTTTCGTCGACGCGCCACTCCTGATGGTTGAACATCTTTTCAGCATCGAAAAGGTTCTGGCCGTCACTCATGTAAACGACTGCGTATTTCCTGCTTTTCGAGTAATCATCAGGGACCCAAACGTACACGTTCCTTGGCGTGATCAAACCGGATTTCGACTCGAAATCGGGATAGAAATCAAGTTTGCCGGCGGAAACCACGGGCTTATCAGGATCGCCGTCCCCGACGGTCCCGGCAACTTTGTCAACCCCACAGGAAGAAAGGAACAGAATTGCGGCAACCACTGCCTGGATCCTTAAGAATCCCATTGACATCATTGAAATCAGCAGAGACTTTTTCATGTGACAGTCTTTTTTGTTTTTTACAAATAAAGCCATCAACAGGAACACTCCTTTTCACAATCGTACCTTAAAAATGGACTATCTTCCCTTGAGATAGTCCTTGGGCCGCATGTGATAATATTTCAGGAATGTACGGGAGAAATATGAGGGTGATGAGAATCCGCTGTTGAAGGCGGCCTCGGTGATGTTCTGGTGCTCGGCAGTCATGAGCTCGACCGCCTTGTGGAGGCGCACGAGGTTGACAAGGTCGATGGGAGTGTACTCCGTCACCTCCTTGAGCTCGCGATAGAGCTTGGACTTGGAGTAACCCAGGGCTCCGGCAAGGTCGTCCAGGCTGATATCATCAAGGATATGGTTTTCCACGTACTCGCGGAACTTATTGAGCATCGTCGCCGACTCCGAAGAGAGCGAGCCGGCATCCTTGCCCACCAGCCAGTCGCCCTGGATCTCCGCAGTGATGGAAGCGCTCTTCTCCAGGAGCTTGCGCATGCGTACCTTTAGGGTGGAGACGTTGAAAGGTTTCTGCATGAAAGCATCCGCTCCGCACTCATAGCCCTGTGCCCTCTGTTCATCCAGCGAACAGGCGGTCAGCATGATGACGGGGATGTTCTTCGTGGAAGGATTGGCGCGCAGCAGCGACACGACCTCATACCCGTCCTTGCCGGGCATCATGATGTCGCACAGGATGATATCGGGGATGAAACGCTGTGCCTTGCTGAGCCCTATATCGCCATCTTTAGCCATGATGACATGATACTCAGAGGAAAGGATGTTCTTGATGTAATAGCGCATGTCCATGTTGTCCTCTATGACTAGGACGCTCTTCTTCTCATCGGACGATGCCATCTCGTCAAGGATACCTGCATCCACGTCTTCCTCACCCATCGTCGCGAGCTTGAGCTTCGCGAATTCCGGAACATAGGACTTGTCGATGCGGGCATCTGTATGGAGGTTCCTCTCCACCGGCAGGCTCACGGTGAATTCCGTCCCTACATTCTCTGTACTGTCCACCTTGATGGTGGCGCCTAGCGCATCCACTATGGATGTCACAAGGGCAAGGCCGATACCCGTTCCCTTCTGCTGGGCATCCAGCGTATAGAATCTCTGGAAGATCTTCTCCCTGTTCTCGGGCGGGATATACGATCCGCTGTTGAAGACCGCAAGGTTGACTATCCGCCCTTCATGGGAATCAGTCGAGAAGAGGCGGATCCTGATCGTGCCTTCCTTATCTACATGGTTGAAAGCATTGGAAAGAAGGTTGGTGAATACCTTCTCGAGTTTGATGGGGTCGAACGGAATCTCGTAGCCCGCATCGTCTACTTCATATGAGAACTTGAGGTTCCTGCGGCGTATCACGTCGGAGAACATCTTGATGATTTCGTTCAGGAACTTGTCCAGGTCACCCATCGAGTAGTTCACCACCATCTTTGAATTCTCATATGTACGGAAATCGAGAAGCTCCGTGATGAGCCTGGTAAGCTTGCTGCTGTTGCGTTTCAGGATGTCCAGGGGCACCTGTGCACTCTCGGGCATATCCTTGTTGGCGAGCAGGTCGTCAATCGGTCCGCTGATCAGTGAAAGCGGGGTCTTGAACTCATGCGAGATATTGGTAAAGAAAACGAGTTTGGCCTGGGTGGTCTCTTCCAGCTGCTCAGACAGGTCAAGCAACTGTTTTTTCTGTTCCTCAAGTGAATCCACCTGCCGCTTGATGCGCGCGTTCTGGTCGTTGAGCTGGCGGACCAGTTTGCTGCGTGTGCGGAAGGAGACTGCCAGCGCAATGGTCAGAAGCGCCAGGATAATGGCCAGGGAGAAGGAGATGATCGCCATGATCTGCTGGCGCTCGTACTTGCTGGAATTGGTACGGATACGTGTATTGAGCTCCTCAACCCGGCGCTGCCTGTCCAGAAGCTGGTTCATCTGCATCTGGTAGACACGGACGTTCGAGCTGTTGACAACCTCCGTGTTCAGCACGTTCTCCTTGTCGAAACTTACCCCCATCAGGATCCTCCTGGCAAGGTCGATCACACTCTGTCCTCCGGTAGGATAGATGAATGATGCATCGATCATCCCGCTGAGGATATATGAGATGGTTCCCTTTCCATTCGGAGCGAGAAGGGCATCTATACCGAGGATATAAGGATCCGGCAGCTGGAGGTCGGAATAGGCGTCATACACACCTGCAGCCATCTCGTCGTTGAAGGCAAAGACAAGGTCGTAGGGTTCATCCCCCTTGGCCAGGAGTTCCTTCATGAAAGTACGCGCATCCTGGCGGTTGAAATTGGCGAAGGACTCCGAGACGACGGCCCCGCTGAAAGCATCATTGTCACTAAGCGCAGCCATGAAGCCCTCATAGCGCTCGGTATCTGCGGTGGAACCCCTGGTACCCCTGATCAACGCGATCCGCCCTGTATTGTTGAGTATGCCCATCGCATAAGTGCCTGCGATGAAGCCTATCTGGCGGTTGTCCCCGCCGATGAAAGCCGTATAAAGGTCGCTGTCGACCTTACGGTCGTAAAGTATGACGGGGATGCCGGCTTTATAAGCCTTCTCAACGACCGGGGTAAGTGATGCGGATTCGTTTGGAGAAATGACGAGCAAGTCCACCTTCTCGTCGATGAACCTCTCTATATCCTCTATCTGTTGTTCGGAGTCGTCATGGACAGAACGGATTTCGACCGAAAGATTGCCGTAGAACGACGCTTCCTGCAGGATCTCGTTGTTGGCGACTTCGCGCCATGTATCCACGCTGCACTGAGAAACGCCAATGACATACTTGTCCCCGCCTGCCGCGCATGAAACAGCGACAGCAGCGGGGATAAGCATCAGAAGCAGTCTCGCAATGGCTTTCATGGCAGGAACGTCAATGGGTGGCGTCGTGGATCATGTCCAGCAGGCCGTTGACGACGGCACTCTCGGCATAACCCTGCTTGTAGCGGGAAGTCAGCACCTCGAAGGTCTCGGCTCCATAAGATTCATCGTCAGGCATATAGCCGCCCCCGCGCGCTCCGAAACCATAGCAGAGCGTCGTCATCATCGTCGCACGATAGGGAGACTCTTTCTTGAGGCGTACGGCAATGGGATTGTAGACTTCGGAGGAAACGCCCGTCACCGGGATATTGTCGAGCATGATGAGGCTCAGGCCGATCTGGATGTCGTCGGCATCCTCATACTGGCCGGTGTAACCGGCACGGCCCTGGTTATTGAGCAGACGGCGTCCGGGAACGGAGACAGTCTTGCGGGCACAATTTATGGTGACATCCGTCTCGAAGCGGCGCATCATCATGATGACATATTTCACCTCTTCTCCGAGGATCTGGCCGAAACTCTCGCTCATCCGCTCCTGCTCGGCAAGAAGGCGCTGAACCTCAGGCTTGGTACGGTCGAGGCCCTGGCCTCCCGGAGGCATCTTGTTGGAGATGTCCTCACCGCGGGCGGCGTAATCCGCGATACGGATGTCGCGCAGGTCGAAGGTCTGCTGGAAGTAGATAGGGTTCTGGTCGCCCGCGGCGCCGGAAGCGAAGCTCGCCACGAAGTCATCACCGTAGCGGCTCTCGATATAGCGCTCTGCGGCTCCCGGGAAGTCGGCGCTGACCTTGTCTGTATTGCCGGTGATGACGGCGTGCATGGCGTAATTGAAGTACGTGGCAATAGGCTTGCCGTCGAGGCTTTCAAAATAGATGACTGCCACGGTCTTGTCGGACTTGCCATCATAGTCAGGGCCTTCCCACCATGTACCTCTCTCGGGATCGAACAGGTCGCGCTTGACATTGAGGTAGCAGACTCCGTCACCGAAACCGACCTTGGCGGGCACCATCGACTCGACGGCACGCTTTACAGCGTCATACACTTTTTCGTTCAGTTCATCACCGCGGATGCTTGCGCCGGAATGTGTGTGGGTACCGTTATAGATGATATTGCCTACAGGGATGCCGAGCTCCTTGGCGGCACGCTCGTCCACATACTGTGCGACCTGCGCATTGGCGCCACCGGCATCGAAGGTGATGAAGCCGGCCTTGGTGGCTCCGTTACCGAATACGATAACCCTGACGTAGCAGGGGTCGAGAATACCCTGTGAGGTAGGAGGAAGGTCCTTGAGCTGAGGGGTAACATTGACCTTGGCAGCTCCGGCAAGGAGCTGTCCGCGAGGTCCGTTCTGGGCGAAAAGACACGTTCCTGCAGCCACCAGAAGGGCCGAAGCAAGCACGCTGATTCTACGAATGAGTTCCATTATCTTAAACAAATTTAGCAATTATTCTGAAATTATCTGCCCATCCTCATGCGCTTCATCATCTCCACCATGTCGTCAAAACTCATGGGCATGTTCTTCGCGCGCCTGTCGGCATCAACGGCAGCTTTCCGCTGGTCCGCCACGTCTGCAGGGAGGGTGTAGAAGTCGTGTTTCTTCATCTTCAAGACTTTACGGATACTGTCCACCAGGATGCGCTCCATGTCGTCATAGAGGTTGACCGTAGGGTGTATGCCGTCGTAAGAGTAAGCCGCATCGAGGCCGTTCGAAGAATTTGCCAGAGGGGTGAAATAATCGACGTAGGTGACATTCTTGTGGGTGTCGGCATAGGCCTTGAGCTTGGCGTTGAGTTCCTTGATGCGCGAGCCGGCATCGATGTCGGGGATGGGCATATAGTGCGCGCAGGGGGTGATGGAGCAGAGCAGCACCTTAATGCCTGCGGCCTCGGCAAGCTCGCACATGGCAACGGTGTTGCCGATGAGAGCATCTTCTGGATAGTAGGCCATGGAGGCCAGCTGCTGGCAGAGGTCGTTGGTGCCGGCCATGATGGCTACAGCTTTGGGATGGAGATCCACGACGTCCCTCTTGAAACGGACGAGCATCTGGCTTGCAGTCTGGCCCGAGATGCCGCGACCGGCGAAATTGTTCTTCGTGAAGAAGTCGGGATCCTCGGTCTGCCAGTTGTCGGTGATGGAATCGCCCATGAGGACGACGAGGGGCGCCTGGGTCAAGGAAGCATTGGCATGCTCATAGCGCTTGAAGTCCGGCCAGTCGGTGGGACCAGCCTGGCGTGCGGGACCTGCGGGACGAGCCGGGCGTTGGGCGGAAGCGAGGATGCGATCGATCTCGGGAACGATGATCGACTCCATCCGCTCATATCCCGCAATGGTCGGGTGGCATCCGTCATCGGAGTACTCCTTGGGGAGCGAACCGTCAGGCAGCCCCATCTGGGAATGATAGTCGACATAGGCGACGCCCGCCTTGTCGGCATAGGCCTTGAGAAGGCCGTTCAGCTTGATCACATCCTGTGCAGGCTTGGCCTCGGGATTCCAGTAGAAGCGGTCGCACGGGAGCAGCGAACAGATGATGGGGATTATCCCGTTGGCCTTCGCAGCCTCGCACATGGACTGGATGCAGCCAACGATATTCTCCATGGATATCTTACCATTGTTGCCGGCGATATTGTTGATACCCGCCAGGATAGCGACAGCCTTGGGGTGGAGGTCGATAACATCGGCGTGGAAGCGGGAGAGCATGTGCTCGACCGTCTGTGCGCCTATTCCACGGCACAGATAATTGTGGTCAGAGAAGAATGTCGGCCTGTACTGGCCCCAGAAATCTGTTATGGAATCGCCCATAAAGACTACGAGCGGAGACTCCTTGACTTCGGCGTTGGCTTCGGCATAGCGGTTGAATCCAGCCCAGTCCATCGACCGGCGGAAAGCCTGCATGTCCCGGGCGGCACCTTGCTGCTGGTTTTGTGCGAACAACGGGGAAACCGACAACAAGAGGGTGAAAAACAAAATTATCCTTTTCATGCTTGCAGATGTTTTAGTCGTTTCGTGGTTAATTGTCAATACAAAATTAGGAAAGCAGGTGCGGAGAATTTGGCACTATCCTTCCATTTCCTGTCACAATCGGAATAAAACGCATGGAGGAATAATTCTCGAAATATATTATTATTTTTGCCGTTGAAACAAAGCATTCACCCATCATGGCAGACAACGACTGGAAGAAAAGGCTCGGGGTGGTGTACTCCACCAATCCCGACTTCGCATACGACGAGGGCGCGGCCGCGGAGGCCGAGACCCTCGAGCCGGCGAAGCAGCGGCTCGTGGTCACCATCGACCGCAGCGGCCGCGCCGGCAAGCAGGTGACCCTCGTCAAGGGCTTCGTCGGCACCCAGGAGGATCTCGCCGCCCTTGGCAAGGCCCTCAAGGTCAAATGCGGAGTGGGCGGCACCGCCAAGGACGGCGAGATCACCGTCCAGGGCGACCTGCGCGACAAGGTCACCGCCCTGCTCCAAGGTATGGGCTACAAGGCAAAGAGGGGTAACTGATGGTCGATTCCACACGAGTGATACTTCCTGCGGAGCAGGCCTTCACCTCCGGCACCCTTGAGATGCCGGACAGGCTTACCGCGGGTTTCACGGAGCAGGCCCTCGCCTGGAGCGACTACCCCGTCAACACCGCGCTTCTCGTGGTGGCCACGCTCATGCTCCTCGTCTCGCTGCGCATCTTCCTCAGCATCGCTCCCATGCTGCTTGACAGCCTCTCCAGATGGAAAGCCTGCGTGAATATCGATGCCAGCGTCCAGCGCAAGGGCGACCGCAACACCCTTTCGATCATCTCCATACTCCCGATGGCACTGGTCGCCGACCGCTTCGGCTTCTTCAGCGCCGACATCCTGGACAGGATCCCTCCGGCATGGAGCAGCCCCGTCACCCTCGGCATAATCATCGTCTGGCTGCTTCTTCGCCACATCATCTTCTATTTCCTGTCGCTGCGCGCTCCGCGTCCAGAGACCTTCCGCACCGCGCACAAGTCGTTTTCCAACTACTGGATCCTCGCCACCCTCCTGCTCACTCTCACGGCAGGCATAATCGGCTTTACAGACATCCCAGACGCGGTTGGACGCACTATCCTCCTGTATGAACTCGCTGTGATGTACGCGGTTGCCGTCTTTAGAAAAAGTCAAATTTTGCTCTCATATTGCGGTCCTTTGACGACTTTTTTGTATCTTTGCGCCCTCGAATTCATTCCGACCGGAGCCCTTATCGCCGCAAACCTGCTGCTTTAGGCTTTCCGGAAGGGGAAAAAGGAGCACAACCAGATGACTGTCAGAAAGATACTAATTTCCCAGAAGGAGCCGATGAACCCGATCGACATGACGAAGTTCCGGAAGCGTATCGGGGAGAAGGGAGCGGAGAAGATCTTCAAGATCAGCCTGATGGTGAATGCCGGTGAGATCACGGAGAAGGAGATGCGTATGGT
>Ga0256405_10003703_pt1 | contig 30840 bp, 24 predicted proteins | sample RumenRJG_02DNA_FD_189096 | JGI IMG/M metagenome (GOLD analysis project Ga0256405, IMG submission 189096) | Bovine rumen microbial communities from Lethbridge, Alberta, Canada - RJG_02 | ecosystem: Host-associated > Mammals > Digestive system > Stomach > Rumen | place: Canada: Alberta...
GAGATAGAGCATGCGATCCTGATGCATCTTCTTAATCGCCTCGTCATTCACCGTGTGCTGATGGAGATACTCCGTCATCCGCCAAGGCTCGACTTCGTAGTAACCGTCTTTCTTTACAACCTTCTCAGCCATTTCTCACACCTCGATTCCCATGCAGTAAGCGACGACTTCCAGGATGTGCACCGGCTCGATGTTGATGCCGGACTTCGTCTTCGTCTCGGCGAACATGTCCTTGCAGTGCGGGCACGCGAGCAGCAGCACCTCGGCGCCGACATCGTTCGCGTGGCGCAGGCGGCGCACGCCGATCTTGTAGGCGATATCCGGCAGCGCCTTGCGGAACGCGCCGGAGACGCCGTTGCCGCAGCAGTACTTCCACTGGAGAATCGGCTTCTCGATATCAGCGTGCGTGCCAGGCAGGGCCGCGATGATCTCGCGCGGCGCCTGGTAGTTGCCGCAAAGCTTGTTGAGGCTGCACGGATCATGGTACGTGACATTCTTATTGTACGGCTTCACGAACGCGATCTTATCCGCCTTGATGAGGTCGTTGACGTAGTCCGTGATGTAGACAACCTCGAACGGCAGCGTGCCGCAGTAGCGCGGATACTCCTTGATGAAGTAGGAGTACTCATGCGGGTTGACGAGGATGACCGTCTTGGCACCGGCGGCTTTGAGGTCGGCAACGTTCTTCTTTGCCGCCTCAACCCATTTGTCCTCATCCGTCTCGTAGAGCTCGCCCGTCGTGACGTGCGGATGCTTGAGGATGCCGAATTCCACTCCGGCTGCCTTGAGGATCTTCGCCGCAGCGATCGGCACTTCGCGCGTCTGGAACGCATTGTAGTAATCGACGAACATCATCGTCTCGCCGGAGAACGGCAGATCGAGGCCAGCAGCCCAGCTCGTGAGCTCCTCATCGGGACCTGCATCGTGCGCGAGGTGCTCATCGATGACCTGCTGCACCTCGTCGAACCCGTCGTAGTCGATGCCCTGCGCGTGGAGATCGCGGCGCATCTTGCGCACGAGATCGACGGTCGTCGTCGCATAGTGGTAGAAATCGCCGCCGAACATCGTGTTCGGGCACTTGAGCTCGCACTGGCCGCACTCGAGGCAGTGAATGAACTCGTTCTTCATCTCGGGGAGACTTGCGTTGCCGCGCGCGAGCGCCAGCGTCGAGGTGTGCACGCCGTAGGACGTGTAGGACTCGTTGCGCTCCTCGACGTAGTCAGGACACCACTCACGGCAGAATTTATGGCGGCAGGCAAAGACGTTGTAGCAATCCTTCGTTAATTCGTCCGAGATGGGCGCATCCTTTTTGACCGGCTCATCGTAGAATTCCTTATAGCTGAGTATTTCCATTTCCAGCCCTCCCTTTCTATCATGCATGCAAATCATCTCAGTAGGCAAGATGCAGGTTGTACTTTCCGGGGTTCATGATGTTATTCGGATCGAACATCTTCTTGATCCGCTTCATGAGATCGAACTGACCGTCTGCGAGTTCCTTGTCGATGAGGACATCGATATCGCCCTCGCGGCAGGCGCCGTGGCAGATGGAGATGGAGCCGCCGAGCTCTACGGCGAGTTCTGCGATCTCGCGCTTCATGTCGAGCCAGCGCTCCCAGAGCTCCGGCGTCATCGCGAGCTCATTGATGAAGACATCGACCTCGGCGAGATAGTCGCCCCAGGTACGGTACGGACCGCCCGTGTAGATGAAGCAGCCGGCGTCATCGAAGATGCCGTCGTATTTCTCGACGTACTTCTTGACGATCTTGTGCAGGCCGTGCGTGAACTCGGGGAGTTCGCTGTGGATCATGCAGTTATCCTCACAGTGCCACGACATCGTGACGACCTGACCTGCCTTGTTGCGGCAGTGCACGGCGAGATGATAGCGGTCGTGGCGGGTCGCCCAGTCGCCCCAGGCCTGTTCCTCGCCGAGGTAGTGGCCGCCCGCGGCCTTCATGATAGAAAGGGACTTCTTGCGCGCCGCGAGGACTTCGCCTTCCGTGCCGGCGAACGTCGCCATGACGACGCACTTGACGGTCTCCGGCAGGGGGATGAACGCGTCATCGTCGCGGCGCAGGAAATCGATTTTTTCATCGTCGAACATGATATAGTTGACGGCACACTTGATGCCAGAAATACCCATTTTGAAAAGTGCCTTGTAGGCCGCATCGTAGCTGGGGAAGCCGAAGTAGGACGGGAACTCGACCTCCGGTTTCGGTGCGCAGTCGAGCACGGCCTCCGTCACGACACCGAGCGTGCCCTGATGGCCGAAGAAGAGCTCGAGCATGCGGAACCCGGCGGAGGAGTTGCGGCATTTCTTCGAGCCGCCCTTGCCGACGCGGACGATCTGACCGTCGGGGAGGACGACCTCCATGCTGCAGACGAGGTTCGCGGGATGGCCGGAGCCTGCGCCCGCGACGCTCCAGCCGTTCGTTCCGATGCGGCCGCCGATGACGGCCGTGCCGTAGGAGGCGGGATCATCCGGATAATACATGCCGACTTTCGCGAGGACTTTGTTGAGCTCCTGCATATTGACGCCCGGCTGCACCGTGACCGTGCGGTTGATGTCGTCGACCTCGAGGATCTCCGCCATGCGCTTCATATCGAGGCAAATGCCCTTGTTGAGCGGGAACGCGCCATCCGCGAGGCCGCAGCCAGCGCCGCGGGGCACGACGGGCAGTCGGTACTTGTTCGCGAGCTTCATGACCTCGGAGACTTCATCCGTGTTGCCCGGCAGGACGACGACATCGGGGATGTGATCCTCCCAGCGCTGCATCGGGAACGGGGCGCAGGACGCGGCGCGGATCGCGCGGTCGTGCATGCTCGTCATGACGTTTTCCTTGCCGACGATGTCCTCGAGCTCCTCGATGTGGTCGGCGACATTGCCGTAGTTAAACTTGCTGAAATCTATTTTGCTCATTCTACACTCCTCCTCCTACTCTCTATGACACACAGTTCGAATGATTGCCAAAAATCAATTTACTGCATCGGCCTCACCTCCCCGATGGGGTGGCCCGCCCCATCTGATATCGTCAGCCCTCGAACCAGCCGATGGGCGCGACATTCAAGTTCACGTTGATCTGCTTGACCTCCGTGTATTCCTCATACCCGTAGGTGCCGAGCTCGCGGCCGCCGTTGCCGCTCTCCTTGTAGCCGCCCCACGGCGCTTCGTTGTACGTGGAATGATAGCCGTTGATCCAGGTGATGCCTGCCCGCAGCGCCTTGATCACGCGCATCGCCTTCGCGCCGTCCTGCGTGAAGCAGGCACCGGCGAGGCCGTAGCGCGTATTGTTCGCCATGCGGATCGCATCTGCCTCGTCCTCGAAGACCTGCACCGCGAGCACCGGACCGAAAATCTCATCCTTGACGATGCTCATATCCTCCGTCGTATCCGTGAAGATCGTCGGCTCGACGAAGAATCCTTTCGCGAGGTCTCCCTCCACCATGCGGTGGCCGCCGCAGGCGAGCGTCGCGCCCTCCTGCACGCCGAGACCGATGTAGTGGAGGACTTTCTCCATCTGGCGCTCCGAGACGAGCGGCCCCATCTCGACGCCAGGCATGAGACCCGGCCCGACTTTGATCTTCTTCGCACGTTCGACGAGGCGGGCGATGAACTTCTCCGCGATGCTCTTCTCGAGCAGCAGCCGCGAGCCCGCCGCGCAGATCTGCCCCTGTCCGGCGAAGATCGCGAAGAGCGCGAAGTCCACGGCCGTCTCGAAATCCGCATCGGCGAAGACGATGTTCGGCGACTTGCCGCCAAGCTCCAAAGAGACGCGCTTGAGGTTGCCGACAGACGCAGCGAGGATCTTCTTGCCTGTCACCGTGCCGCCTGTGAACGCAATCTTGTCGACGTCCGGGTGCTCGCTGAGCGCCGCGCCGACCGTCGCGCCCGCGCCGAGCACGAGGTTCGCCACGCCCTTGGGGATGCCGACCTTCTCCATGAGGCCGAAGAACTTGATCGTCGAAAGCGGCGTGATCTCCGCTGGCTTGAAGACGACCGTGTTCCCGGCGGCGAGCGCCGGCGCCATCTTCCACATCGCCATGAGCAGCGGATAGTTCCAGGGAACGATCTGCGCGCAGACGCCGATTGGCTCGCGCACCGTGAGCGCCTGCATGTCCTCCGGCACATCGTAGGTGACACCGTAGGGCTTCGTCGCGAGGCCTGCGTAGTAGCGCAGGCAGTTTGCCGCGTCGCTCACATCGCACTCTGCCTCCCTGAGCGGCTTGCCGCTGTCGAGCACCTCGAGGTGGGCGAAGTCCTTTGCCTCAGCTTCGAGCGCATCGGCGAGTGCGAAGAGGAGTGCTGCCCGCTCCCCTGCTTTCATCTCGCGCCAGGAGGAATGGTCGAATGCCTCACGCGCCGCCTTGACAGCTACATCGACATCTTCCTTCGCTCCCTCGTAGACTGTTCCGATCACCGACTGGTCGGCGGGGTTGATGATGTCCCGCGTCACGCCGGACTTTGACGGCACCCACGCGCCATCGATATACATGCGTCCCGGCTCTGCCATGCTCGCCAGCTCCCTTCTGATAAGACTGTACCTCATGCACAAAAAGCGCTCATACCCTCGTCGGATATGAGCGCCCTTGCTCTTGACTTGCTGTTTTCTTTTGATTACAATGTCATTCTAGCACCGGCCCCCACAGGGGACAACGGCACGCGTCACAATCATTGACTGCAAACTTTGTTCACTGTGCACAATCAAAACTCCATATTTTACGCACATAAAAGCAGGAACGATGAACATCGCGTCGAATAATACTAATCAAGACATTAAATAGAATGGAGTGAGTCCAATGAAACGTATTTCCTTATTGAATCCCATCAAAACAATCATCAATACTGTAAAGGGCTTATTTCATGAAGTACCGCGCAAAGCCGTCGACTACAGCCGCGCGGAGAACTGGGCCTTCCTCGCAGATACCACGGGTGCCGAGGCGGAGAACCCGCCCGCCGATGTCTTCTTCATCAGTCCGACGGCCTGCCTCGGCCGCTACGAGCCGTACTTCCTCGACCTCTCCGATCAGAAGGAGAAGGCGGCGCTTGCGAAGGTCATCCGCATGGAGAAGGGCATCTACGACAAGCACAGCCGTTTCTTTGCGCCGTACTACCGTCAGGCGGGCTTCGAGGTCTATTCGTTCGGCGACGAGTTCCGCGAGGAGTGCCTGCGCGACGCGCATGAGGACGTCGAGGGTGCCTTCGACTATTATATGGCACATTATAATGAAGGAAGGCCCATCATCATCGCGGGCTTCTCACAGGGCGCCGACCATGTGCTGCGCCTGCTCAAGGCGCATGCCGCCGACGAGCGCGTCACGAGCCGCCTCATCGCCGCCTATGCGATTGGCTGGACTATCACGACGGAGGAGATGGCGCGCTATCCGCAGCTGCGCTTCGCGGGCCGCGCGGACGATACGGGCGTCATCGTCGCCTTCAACAGCGAGGCGGAAAATGTCACCGACTCGCCGATCCTGCCGAAAGGCGTCCACGCGCTCGCGATCAACCCGCTCAACTGGCGCACGGACGGCACCGTCGCGGACAAGGAGCTCAACAAGGGCGCCTGCTTCGTGAGCCCGGAGGGCAAGGTCGAGACCGAGATCCACGCGCTCACGGGCGCCTATATCGACACGCGGCGCGGCGCGCTCAAGTGCACGGACATCGGCCCGGGAGACTTCCCAGGCAAGCTCTACGACGATGGCATCTTCCACATCTACGACTACCGCTTCTTCTACCGCAACCTGCAGGAGAACGTCAGTGTCCGCATCGACGCCTATCTCAAGGAGCACGGCAAGCCGCATAAGGCCGCCTGAGCCGCGCGCGGCGGGCGCAGCGCACAACCGCCATCGCACCCCGTACCATAGGACAGCAAAGAGGCGTTCCGCCACGGTCTTCCCGTGCGGAACGCCTCTTCTCTATCAATAGAAAACAAATATGACAGGCCGCCGCGCGCCCACCCGCGGCAACGCACAAAGCGGCCGCGCCGCAAACGCGGCGTATTCATGCTCCATGCACAATATCCAGCCTGCCCCCTTGTGCAGCCTGCTGTCCGCGCTCCCAGCCCAGAGCTCAGAGCTTGCCGCGCAGGACTTCCTCCGCCTTCTCGAGCTGCACATCGCTCGTCGCATCCTGCGGCAGCGCGACCTCGACGTCCGGCTCGATACCGATGCCGTCGATGCAGCGGCCGCTCGGCGTGTAGTATTTCGCGATCGTGAGCTTGAGCGCATCATCGTGGTGCATGGGCACGACGACCTGCACGGAGCCCTTGCCGTAGGATTTCGTGCCGACGAGCGTCGCTGCGCCCGTATCTTGCAGCGCACCCGCGAGGATTTCCGCCGCACTCGCGCTGTTGCCGTCGATGAGCACGACGATGGGGTATTTGCTCTCCGCGAGATCCGACTCGTACGTTTCCTTCTTGCCGTTCTTTTCGATGACGGAGACGACGGTTCCCTTTGGCACGACGTGGTCCGCGACTTCGACACAGCTCTTGATGAGGCCGCCGGGGTTCTCTCGCAAGTCAAGGATCAGCCCCTGCATGCCCTGCCCCTCGAGCTCCTGTAGCGCACTCGCGAACTCCCTGCCCGTATGCTCGGAGAAGGTGCCGATGCGGATGTAGCCCATACCGTCCGCGAGCATTTTCCCCGCGACGGTCTTCATCTCGATGGAGCCGCGCGTCAGCGTGTAATCCTTGTCCTCCTCGCCCGCGCGGCGGATCGTGAGTGTGACATCCGTGCCGACCTCGCCGCGGATGTGCATGGCGACCTCCTCCGGCTGATACTCCGTGACGGGCGTGCCGTCGACGGCGACGATCTCATCGCCCGCGCGGAGTCCGGCGCTCTCTCCCGGCGTCCCCTCCATGACGGAGATGATGCTCACGCTGCCGTCCTTGAAGCCCATGTAGACGCCGATGCCGCCGAAGCTGCCCTCCGTCTGGCTCATGAGCTGGCCGTACATCTCCGGGTCGAGATAGATAGAGTGCGGGTCGCCGAGCGCCTGCACCATGCCGCTGATGGCGCCGTCCATGAGTTTCTCATCATCGACATCGCCGACGTAGCGGCTCTCGATGAAGCGGCGCGCGCCGAGAAAGCGCGCGAGGTCGCCGATATGTTCCGCGCGGAAACCGACGAGATAGCAGATGCCGCCGACCGCAGCGATGCCGCCCGCGAGAAACGCGGCGAGGCAGCCTGCCATGATTTTCTTCTTGCTCATTCCCTCATCCTCTTAGTGCCAGGTACGGGCTACCGCCCTCTCCTGGCGATTTCTCATAGATAGCCGTACGGGCTCACGGGCTCGCCGTTCTGACGCACCTCGAAATGGCAGTGCGGTCCCGTGGAATTGCCCGTCGAGCCGCAGTAGGAGATGACCTGCCCCTGTGATACTACCTGGCCCTCGCCGACCGCAAGCGACTGATTGTGACCGTAGAGGGTCGTGATGCCGCCGCCGTGATCGATGATGACCGTATTGCCGTAGCCGGAGATCCACCCCGCGTACGTCACGGTGCCGCTCTGCGCCGCGTGCACGGGCAGGCCGTATTCGCCGCCGATATCGAGGCCGCTGTGGAACCGCTGATCGCCTGTGATCGGATGCGTGCGCCAGCCGAACTCTGAGGTGATGGGCCCCGAGATCGGCCAGATCATCGCGCCGCTGCCTGAGGGCTGGACATTATAATGACTGCCGCGGATCATCTCGCCGACCTGGCGCGAAGCCGCCATGAGTTCGTCGTACTGCTGGTCAAAGACAGCCTTGTCGCTCTTCATCTTCTCGATGAGCGCCTGCTGCTTCGCGACCTTCTGCTCCATGATCTCGCGCGCCGTGCGCGCCTTCTGCTCCTGCTCCGCTTGGGTGCTGCGGTCGCTCGCAAGCTGCTTCTGCCGCTGCTCGATCTCCGCCTGCTCTGTGAGCACCGTATGCACGAGCTCGTAGTCATCGCGCACGACGCGCTTCAATAGATCCATGCGCGTGAGCAGGTCGCCGAAGTCCTTCGCGCCGAAGAGCACGTCGAGGTAGGAGATCTGCCCGTTGATATAGATATCGCGCACGCGCTTGCCGAGGCGCGTGCGTTTCTTGTCGTAGTCTCCCGCGAGCACATCGAGCCGCGCCTCGTTCTCCTTCATGCTGCGCTCCGTCTCATCGAGTGCGGCCTTCGCCTCCTTGTGCTCGGCGATGGCACGATCCGCCTCCTCGTCGAGCTGGCGCTTTTCCTCGGAGAAATTGTTGATGCGCCCCTGGATCTCATCGCTTTTCTGCTTTTTCTGCTGCGCCTGCTGTTCGTAGCTCTTCGCCTCCTGCTCCGTCACAGCATACGCGGGGAGCGTCGGCGCTGCGGCCAGGAGCAGCGCGAGTGCGGCGGCCGTCGTGGCCGCTGCTTTGTTCTTCCACATAGACGAGCCTTCTTTCAAACCTTGAGGAACCGCTTGAGCGAGATCGTCGAGCCGAGCGCGCCAATGCCCATGCCGGAGAGCAGGATGGCGGCGCTCACATAGTACATATAGGGATACTGCGGCAGCAGTGGGAAAAAGGCGAGCGTCTCGTAGATCTTCGCCGCCATCGCCGCGTAAAAGCTCTGCAGTGCGATTGCCGCGAGCACGCCGCCCACGAAGCCAAGCACCATGCCCTCGAGCAGGAACGGCCAGCGGATGAACCAGTCCGTCGCGCCGACATACTTCATGATGGCAACTTCCTTGCGCCGCGCGAAGACCGTGAGACGGATCGTATTGCTGATGATGAAGAGTGTCGCGCCCGCGAGCAGCACCATGAGCGCGAGGCCGAAGATGCGGATGAGACGCGTGATGGCGAAGAGATGCTCGATGACGTCCTGCCCGTACTTCGCCTGCTCGACGCCTTCCATGCGCGTGATGGCAGCGGCGGCTGTCTCAACGAGGGCGGGGCTCTTGAGCACGACCTCGAATGAGTCGGGCAGCGGATTTTTCTCGCCGAGCGCGTCGAGCAGATATTTCTGATCGCCGAGACGCTTCGCGAGACGCTCTTTCGCCTCCTCCTTCGGCACGTAGCGGATCTCCTCGATGCCCTGGAGCGCCTCGATGTCCGACGCGATGTCCTTGCGCGCGCTCTCGCTGAGGCCATCCGCGAGATAGACGCTGATCTGCACCTGCGACTCGAGCGAGGAAGCGAGCCGGTTCATATTGAGCACGAGCAGTAAAAAGACGCCGAGCACGAAGAGGGAGACGGCGACCGTGCCGACGGACGCGAACGACATCCAGTTGTTCCGACGGAGACTCCGCAGCGTCTCCTGGATGAAATATTCACTCGTCCTAAGCTTCATAGCCATAGCCTCCTCTTGCCTCATCGCGCACGACTTGTCCATCCTCGATGGCAATGACGCGCCGCTTCATCGTATCAACGATATTCCTGTCATGCGTCGCCATGACGATGGTCGTACCCGCGCGGTTGATGCGCTCAAAAATTTCCATGATGTCCCAGCTCGTCTCCGGGTCGAGATTGCCCGTCGGCTCATCGGCGATGACGATGGCCGGATCGTTGACGATGGCGCGCGCGATGGCGACGCGCTGCTGCTCGCCGCCTGAGAGCTGGCGCGGGAAGCACTTGTACTTGTCGCGCAGGCCGACGACATCGAGCACGGCGTTGACGCTGCGCTGCATGAGGCGGCGCGGCGCCTCGATGACCTGCATCGCGAACGCGACATTTTCAAATACCGTCTTATCGGGGAGCAGCCGGTAGTCCTGGAAGATGACGCCAAGCCCGCGCCGCAGGTAAGGCACCTCGCGCCGTGGCATCGTGACGACGTTGCGCCCTGCGACGCGAATCTCCCCTGCCGTCGGCAGTTCCTCGCGCAGGAGCAGTTTGATGAACGTGGACTTGCCCGCGCCGCTCGCGCCGACGAGGAATACGAACTCTCCCTTCCCGATGTCGATGCTCACATGGTCGAGCGCGACGGTGCCGTTCTCATAGACCTTCGATACGTCCTTCAGTTGAATCATCATCTGTCTCCTTCGTGCAAGATAAAAGCGTCCGCCGCGCTTGCGGCCCGGATGCGCGGCGTTCCAATTCCCAAGCGCCTGCCTTGCGGACAGCGTACGCCCGCCTCACAGGAAAAGAGGCTGCTGCACAACGGATGTCGTACACAGCCTCCTGCGTCACTTTTCCAATAGTTCGATGGCGAGTTCCGCGTTGCGCGCCGCGAGGCCGCGCTGCCTCTTGAGCAGAGCCGCATTGTGCTGGCGGATGGCACGCCTGTGCTCCCATTTCTCCCGCACGGCGGCGAGCAGCACGGGGGCCGTGAGCGTATCGAGCTTCCCCGCCGGCTGCTCACCGATGGAGTCGAGGAAGCGGTCGATCTTCGGGTCGTAGGAAATGCCGATGAGCGGCACACCCATGACGCCCGCGAAGATCAGCGCGTGCAGACGGACAGCGATCATGAGGTCCATGTTGCCGACGAGCGAGAGGAGCTCTGCCGTCGTGTATTCCCCGGGCAGCACCGTATAGGGCTCCTGCATGCGCGCGGCGACGCTCTCGGCAGCGCGCACATCCTCCGGGAACTGCATGGGCAGGAAGACGATGCGCGCGCCATACGTACGCACGATCTCATCGGCCGCCTGCGCGAGCACTTCCTTGTACTTTGTCCAGCCGCACCAGTCGCGCACGGAGATGCCGACGACGGGCCTCGCGCCCTCAGCCCGGTTCGCTGTGAGGATCAGACGCCCGGCCTCGCGGTCGACGGGATGGATGGCGAGCACGGCGTCGGCCGTTGCCTCGATGCGCGGCCGCCGGATGCCGAGCCTGGAAAGCTCCGCGAGCGAGCCATGGTCGCGCACGGTGATGAGCTGGACGCGATTCACGATATGGCGCGTGAGCGCGCAGGCGAGGCGCCCGCGAATGGGGCCGATGCCCTGCGCATAGAGCATGACAGGCGTCTTCACAGTGAACGCGAGGAAGATGATGCCGAGATAGTAGTAGAGGCTCCTGCGGCTCGTGACGTTCTGCAGCAGGCTGCCGCCGCCCGAGATCAGGAGATCGGCGCGCCCGAGCAGCTGCAGGATGCGCGTGATGTCGAGCCAGGAGACGGCATCGACGCCGTGCCGCGCTCTCGTATCCTCAGGATCCGCCGAGATGACCGTGATATGAAGTTTTGGGTCCAGATCAGATAAGACTTCCAGCATGGCTGCGAGCATGGCTTCATCGCCGGCATTCTTCGAGCCGTAATATCCGGATACGACCAGATTCCTCATAGATGTTACTTTCTCTCCTTTGCGGCTGCGGCCGCCTTCTTGAGGAGGCACTGCCAGAGCTCGATGAGCACCATGCAGAGCGCGCCGATGCCGGCGCCGAGCACGATGCCGCCGATGCCGCGCATGAACGACATATAGACCGGTGTGCGCATGTGCGCGAACGTCTCCACCATCGATCCCTGACCGATCGTCGCGACGAGCACGAGCGCGCAGAGCACCATCGTCGGCCACTTGCGCCAGAACGCCATCCACGCGAGCAGGAAGGCCGGATGGCCGATGAGCAGTTCCTTCGTGCGCGGACGCGCATAGAACGCCTGCTCGAGCGCCGCGCGGAACCTGAGCTCGAGGCTCGAGACCGGCATGCCGGACGTGTGGCCGCTGCGCGCGACGAACACGACGGCGGCGGCGAGCACGACGAGCCCGATGAGCAGCGTCTTGATGCGCACGGGCATATCGAGGATCTTCTTCATCTGCGCGACGACGCCGTCCGTATCGTCCATGCGGCCATCGAAGATGTCGAAGCGCTGCAAAAACGCGATGCCGACGAGCACGATGGGCAGCAGGAATGTGAGCTTGATGCCGCGGAAGATATTGAACTCAAGCAGATACTCCGTATCAGCGAGCGCACCGGAGAGGTACGCCGCGCCGACATAGGAGAGCGCCCCCGTCACGAAGAGCGCGGTAACACCCGTCGCGACGAGCGCCAGCAGGCTTTTTCCCGTCCGCTGGCGCGCGCGGATGCGGTCGAGCTGCCAGATCACGGCCAGCGCGGGGAACACGTTCGCGCTCACGAGCGCCGCGAGCACGCGGATCTTCGCGCCGTTGCCCATGAGCACGGGCACGGCGGCGAGGAGTGCCAAGACCGCGAAAATGAGGTACTGGTAGCGTGGGCGCGCGTTCAGACGCGGGATGACGAGCGAGAGATAGAGCACGCCAGCCGCCGCGACGCCGAGCATGAGCACGGCGCGCAGGTATTTGCTCGGATAGAAACTCGAAAACGTCGCCGCAGGTCCGACCGTGAAGCCGTGGCGCAGCAGCGCCTCATGCGTATCACGGAAATACTTCATGTTCGTTTCCATGAGCGTCATATTGGGCGACGGCTTGTCGTAGATGCGCAGGAGGTCGATGCGGATGTTACGCTCCATGTCCGTATTCGCCCAGCGCTCGACGGCCGTGTCGATCTTGAGCTTCGGCTGCTCGTCCTTCGGGATGGCGTAGAGGCGCGCGACCTTGTCGTAGCCGAGGCCCTTCGCAATCTCCGTCATGCCGTCCTGCTTGTAGAACTGCAGCTGCGTGACCGCCTCGATGAGGCCGAGGTTGATGCCGCGCGCCTTCATCTCGTCGATGGTCGTCTGGAGCGCCTTCGGCGTGCCGAGCACCTGGTTGCCGGAGAAGACAATCTCTGAGATCTGAAAGCCGTCGAGGCGCGAGAAGACCGCCTTGACGTCATCAGGCGTGCATTTCTCGTAGTTGCTCGGCCGCGCGAGCACGTAGAATCCCGCGTCGTTCACCGCCTGCATCTCGTCGGTCGGCATGCCGAGGTTCATTTTCATGAGGGACTCGTAGTGCGCCTTGACGGCGAGCACTTCCTCGCCGCCCGCGCTGAGCACGGTCACGCGGTCGCTGCCGAGGCGGCGGTAGAGATCCTCTTTGACCTCACGGTAGGTGCGCTTGTCGTGGCCCGTGACGTAGACCTCTGTGCCCTTGATCTCGCCGCCCTCGACGAGCTTTCGCCAGGCGGGATCCGTGAGCGTGCCGTCATGGTAGCTTTCGAGCAGGCGCGCGCCGCTCACCGCCGTCGTCTTGCCGTTCTCGTTGAGCTTCTTGAACGTCGTCTCGTAGACGGCGAGCGAGGTGATGCCCGCGTCCTTCGCCGCCTGGAGCACCTCGGCCTCCGGCAGGCCCTCGCGCTGCGCGAGCTCCTGCAGCCCCTCGTAGTCAATCGCGAGATCGACGCGTGTGTTCTGCTGCTCCACGCCGCTGCGCGCGAAATCAATGGCCAGAGCCGCAATGAGTCCGATTGCGATGATGGCGATGAGCACGCGGCTGTATCTGAAAACCTTCATTTGTTTCCCTGTCCTTTGTCTATCTTCTTGAGGCTGCTGCCGTCCCTCAGTTATCGTAGTAAGGCGCGAGCACATCGCCCGCAGCCGAGGCATCGTAGGCCGCCTGGATGACGACCTTGCCTGCCTGCATCTTGACGTCCGTCACCTTCATGCCGAGCGGCATCTTCCCCTTCTTCACGAGCGGGATGTCGCCGAACACGCTGCCGAGACGCGCCTTGCCGAACGGTGCGTTCTTGATGGAAAGGCTCGTCATGTGGAACATGAGCTGGCCGCCGTCGTCAAGCACCGTGCCCGTGAGACGCGCGTCCGCCATGCGGCCGAATATCTTGACATTCGCCGTGACTGTGACGCCGTCCGGCGCGATTGCAACCTCGGTGTTCTCGAGCTTGTCCGCCTTGCGCGCGAGGAGTTCCTTGAGGTTTTCCTCCGTCACGACGCCCGTGAGCGCGAGCCTGCCCGCGCGCCTGAGCTCGATGTGCTCTCCGCTTGCGAGCGCGCCCATGTCGATGCGCAGATCCTCGCCGTCGAGCGCGAGCTCGCTCACGAGGACCTCGCCGAGCCTGCCCTGATGGGCGACGACATGGGCATGATCCACCTGTCCAAGCAGGAGCAGCGCACTGGGTGTCGAGGAGAGCTCCGCGCTCACATCGCTCGTGCCGAGACGTTCCTCGATGCGATGCGTGAGCGTCCGCTGTACGACGGCGGGGAGCACGACCTCCGCGCCGAGCACAGCAGCCGCGAGCAAGAGCGCGAGGATGCCTTTAGATTTCATGGTTGGCCTTCGCCGCGAGATAGGCGCGGATGAACGGATCGAGATCGCCGTCCATCACGGCCTGCACGTTGCCCGTCTCCTCGTTCGTGCGGTGATCCTTGACCATCGTGTAGGGCTGGAATACATAGGAGCGGATCTGGCTGCCCCACTCGATCTTCTGCTGATCGCCCTCAAGCTTCGCGAGCTCTTTTTCCTTTTTCTCCTGCTCGAGCTCGAAGAGCTTCGCGCGCAGCATCTTGAGGCACTGCTCGCGGTTCTGGAGCTGGGAGCGCTCGTTCTGGCACTGCACGACGATGCCCGTCGGCTCATGCGTCATGCGCACGGCGGACGACGTCTTGTTGATGTGCTGGCCGCCGGCGCCCGACGCGCGGTAGGTATCGACGCGCACGTCGGCCATGTTGATGTCGACCTCGACGGCATCGTCGATCTCCGGCATGATGTCGCAGGCCGCGAACGATGTATGGCGGCGCGCGTTCGCGTCAAACGGCGAGATGCGCACGAGGCGATGGATACCCTTCTCCGACTTGAGGAAGCCGTAGGCGTTATGGCCCTTGATGAAGAGCGTCGCGCTCTTGACACCAGCCTCATCGCCGGGCAGCAGATCCGCCGTCTCGACGGTGAAGCCGTGGCGCTCCGCCCAGCGGCCGTACATGCGCAGGAGCATCTGCGTCCAGTCCTGCGCCTCCGTGCCGCCCGCGCCCGCGTGGAGCGTGAGGATGGCGTTGTTCGCGTCGTAGGGGCCGGAGAGCAGCACCTCGAGCTGGAGGTTCTCGAGGCCATCCGCTACCTTGTCAAGCGCGTCCTTGATCTCCTCCTCGAGCGACTCGTCGCCGTCCTCCATCGCCATCTCCCAGAGCGTCTGCGCGTCCTCGAACTTCGCCTTGAGGCTCTTGAACTTGTCGACGCTGATCTTCACATCGTTGAGTTCCTGGTTGATTTTCTGCGCTTCCTCAGCGTCGTCCCAGAACGTCGGCTCGCCCATCTTGTACTCGAGCTCGGCAATCTTCTCCTCCTTCGCCGGCACCTCGAGCGAGACTTCCATCTGGTCGAGCTTTTCCTTGAGTTCCCCGAGACGGGGCTTGATATCTTCTAGCATTGCGTTCCTTTCTATATATATGAGGGCTGTCGTGGAGATGCGCGCGTTACGCGTCCTTGCCGCAGCAGTTCTTGTACTTCTTGCCGCTGCCGCAGGGGCAAGGATCGTTGCGGCCGACCTTTTCACCGTCCGCATTCACTGGCGCCTTCTTCCGCGCTTCGGCGGCGCTGACCTCATCGCCGTGCGAGGCCTGCGCACTGCGCAGATGATCCTGGAGCTGGCCGCGCTGCTTCGCGATTTCCTGCTCGGCGCGGCGCTTCTGCGCCTCCGCCTGCATGGCCTGCTGCTGTTCCGGCGTCACGATGCTCACATGGTACATGAGCGAGGCAATCTGATCCATGATGGCGCCTTCCATCTCCTCGAACATGTTGAGCGCCTCGATCTTGTACTCGGCGAGCGGGTTGCGCTGGCCATAGGCGCGCAGGTTGATGCCCTCGCGCAGCATATCCATGTGGTCGAGATGTTCCATCCACTTGTTGTCGACGACGCGCAGCATGACGACCTTTTCGAGCTCGCGCATGTTCTCCTCGCCGAAGAGCAGTTCGCGCTGGTTGTAGCCCTCGAGTGCGACGCTCTCGAGCGTCTCCTTGAGGCCGTCGCGGCTCATCTCCGCGAGTTCTTCCTTCTTGAGTTTGCCCTGCGGCGCATAGATCTTCTCGGCGTCCTCGATGAGACCGTCGAGCGTCCATTCCTCGGGATAGAGCTTCTCGTTCGCGTACTGATCCATCTCCGTCTTGATGATGTGGTTGACCATCGAGAGGATATTGTCCTTGAGGTTCTCGCCCATGAGGATTTTGCGGCGCTCGCCGTACATGACCTCGCGCTGCTGATTCATGACGTCGTCGTACTCGAGGACATGCTTGCGGATGTCGAAATTGCGCGCCTCGACCTTCTTCTGCGCGTGCTCGATGGAGTTCGTGATGATCTTGTGCTCGATGGGCTCGTCTTCCTCCATGCCGAGCTTGTCCATGATCTTCGTGATGCGGTCGGAGGCGAAGAGGCGTAGCAGATCGTCCTCGAGCGAGAGGAAGAAGCGCGATGCACCGGGGTCGCCCTGACGGCCCGCGCGGCCGCGCAGCTGGTTGTCGATGCGGCGGGACTCATGGCGCTCCGTGCCGATGATGAAGAGACCGCCGAGCTCCGCCACGCCCTCGCCGAGCTTGATATCCGTGCCGCGGCCCGCCATGTTCGTCGCGATGGTCACAGCGCCCTTCTGGCCTGCGTCAGCGATAATCTGCGCTTCCTTCTCGTGGTTCTTCGCGTTGAGCACGTTGTGCGGGATGCCGAGGTGCTTGAGGATGTCGCTGAGTTCCTCGGACTGCGTGATGGACGTCGTGCCGATGAGCGTCGGCTGACCCTTCGCATGGATTTCAGAGACAGCCTGGCCCACAGCCTTGTACTTCGCGCGTTTCGTCTTGTAGATGACATCCGGATAGTCGATGCGACGGACGGGCTTGTTCGTCGGCACGACGATGACGGGCAGGTTGTAGATCTTGAGGAACTCGTCCTCCTCCGTCTTGGCCGTGCCCGTCATGCCCGCGAGCTTGTCGTACATGCGGAAATAGTTCTGGAACGTGATCGTCGCGAGCGTCTGGCTCTCGCGCTGTACCTTGACGCCCTCCTTCGCCTCGATGGCCTGGTGCAGGCCGTCGGAGAAGCGGCGTCCCGGCATGACGCGGCCCGTGAACTCGTCGACGATGACGACCTCGCCGTCCTTGACGATGTAGTCGCGGTCGCGCTTCATGAGGGCCTTCGCGCGCAGCGCCGCCATGAAGCAGTGGGAATACTCTATATTCTCCGGCGCGTAGAGATTCTTCACGCCGATGAGCTTCTCGATCTTCGGCACGGCGCTGTCGGCCGGCGAGATGGTCTTCTGCTTCTCATCGACCTTGTAGTCCGTGCCTTCCTTGAGCGTCGCGACGGCATGCGCCATCTTGACGTAGATGTCCGTGGACTTCTGTCCCGGCCCCGAGATGATGAGCGGCGTGCGCGCCTCATCGATGAGGATGGAGTCCACCTCGTCGACGATGGCATAGTGGAGCGGGCGCTGCACCATCTGGCGCTCGTCGATGACCATGTTGTCGCGCAGATAGTCGAAACCGAACTCGTTGTTCGTGCCGAACGTCACGTCGCAGCCATAGGCGAACTTGCGCTCGGGGAAATCCATATCGTGCGCGATGAGGCCGACGGAGAGCCCGAGAAAGCGGTAGAGCCGCCCCATCCACTCGCTGTCGCGCTTCGCGAGGTAGTCGTTGACCGTGACCATGTGGACGCCCTTGCCCGTGAGCGCATTGAGATAGACGGGCAGCGTCGCGACGAGCGTCTTGCCCTCGCCCGTGCGCATCTCCGCGATGCGTCCGTCGTGCAGGCACATGCCGCCGATGAGCTGCACGTCGAAGTGGCGCATGCCGAGCACGCGGCGCGACCCCTCGCGCACGACGGCGAACGCCTCCGGCAGCAGATCGTCAAGCGTCTCGCCGGCCGCGAGGCGTTCCTTGAACTGCCGCGTCATACCCACGAGCTTATCATCCGTCAGCCCCTGCATCTTCGGCTCGAGCGCATTGATGCGATCGACGACAGACCGGTATTCCGCGATGTATTTATCATTATTATCGCCCAGGAATCTCTTGATAAAGCCCAGCAAAAAGAACCACTCCTCATATATCCATCAAACTACACACGGCCTCCATATCACAGAGCACGTGTGCCTGTCTCGCAACAAATACAGCCAGGCGCGCCTTTCTTCTGCGCGCATAAAGCTCACAAAACAAATCCATTTATTGATTTTATCAGACAGTATTATAGAAGTCAATCAGCCTCGGCGAAGTACGCGCCTCCAAGAAAAAAAGCTGCCGCAGGAATCATCCCGCGGCAGGCAGAGAGAAAAGATCGCTTGATCACCAAATCACTGTCACAAAAAGCCCTCTTTATCCTATAAAGCATATTGACGTGCTATGTATAGTATTGTATGATGATGCTATCATTCTGTTAGAGAATCAGATTGCGAGGTGTTCATCCGATGAAGAAACTTTTCTTACTGGTCCTTGCCGCATGCCTGCTCGGCGCGCTGGCGATGACGGCGGGCTGCGGCAGCGCGCCGGACAGCGCGGATACGCAGGCGACGGAGCCGCAGGTGCTGCGCGTGGGCATGGACGCGAGCTATCCGCCGTTCGGCTCGCAGAACCAGGAGACCAAGGACTACGAGGGATTCGACGTCGATATCATCCGCGCCATCGCGGCGGAAGAAGGCTTCGCTGTCGAGATCAGCAACCGCTCCTTCGACGGCCTGATCCCGGCGCTGCAGGCCAGGGAAATCGACGTCGCCATCAACGACATCACGATCACCGACGACCGCAGGCAGTCCGTGGACTTCTCCCAGCCGTACTACATCGCGGGGCTCGGCGTCGTCGTCCGCGCAGACAACGACACGATCCGCACGGCCGAGGATCTGCAGGGCAAGACGCTCGGCGTCTCGATCGGCTCGACGGGCGAAGAGGCAGCGCGCAAGATCCCAGGTGCCGATGTCCGTGTCTTCAACGCCATCAACGAGGCGTTCCTCGAGGTGCAGAACGGCGGCGTCGACGCCGTCGTCAACGATATCCCGACGAACGAATACTATGTGAGCCACACGGGCAGCAAGCGCGTGCGCACGGCAGAGGTGGCCCTGACGAAAGAAGATCTCGGCATCGCCGTGCGCAAGGGGAATCATGCACTGCTCGCGAAAATCGATGACGGACTCGCAAAAATCAAAGCGAACGGCAGATTCGCAGAAATCTATGAAAAATGGTTTGGCAAACAGCCGCCGCAGGAACTCCTGCAGTGAGGCGGACGGAGAGGAGAAGACACCATGCATACGATTGCACGCGATTTAGCAGACTATCCGCTGCTCGTGCTCGACGGCGCCTTTGGCACGGAGCTCGCGCGCCGCGGCTTTGACACGAACGATGCGCTTTGGTCCGCCAAGGCGCTTTTCGAGAAGCCGGAGCTCGTCGAGGCCGTCCACCGCGATTACTACGAGGCAGGAGCAGACGTTTCGACGAGTGCGAGCTATCAGGCGACCATCGAGGGCTTTGAAAAGAAGGGATTTTCACGCGACCAGGCCAAAGAACTCATCACGCGCTCGGTCCACCTCGTGCAGCGGGCACGCGATGCGTTCTGGCAGCAGGCGGCGACGCGGCGAGATCGGCCGCAGCCGCTCGTCGCCGCCTCGGTCGGCCCCTACGGCGCGTATCTTGCCGACGGCTCGGAGTATCGCGGCGACTACAAGGCGAGCCGCGCGGAGCTCGCGGATTTCCATGCGGAGCGCCTCGCGCTCCTCTGTGGGGCGCAGCCGGATCTTCTGGCCTGCGAGACGCTGCCGCTGCTCGACGAGGCGCGCGCCATCCTCACCGACCTACGCCGCCATCCGGAGGCTGTGGCTTGGATCTCCTTTTCGTGCAGGGATGACGCGCATACCTGCGGCGGCGATGCGATTGCCGACTGCGCGCGGCTGCTCGACAAAGAGCCCCAGGTCGCGGCCATCGGCGTCAACTGCACGGCCCCCCAGCATGTGGCGGGCCTCATCCGCCAGATCCGTCAGCATACGGCAAAGCCCATCGTCGTCTATCCAAACACCGGGGAAACGTACGATGCCGTGACGAAGACATGGCATGGCAGCCCGACGCCGTACCGCAACTTCGTGCGCGCGTGGTACGCGGCGGGCGCGCGCCTGATCGGCGGCTGCTGTCGCACGACACCGGATGATATCCGCGGCATCGCCGCCTTCCGCGCCGAATTGCAGCACGGCTGAGCGCAGCGCACAGCCATCCCCTGCGATGGCGCTCCCCCGTATCCGCACAGCAGACGTTTATACTCGTACTTTGCACACAAAAAGCGACACCGCACAGGTGCCGCTTTTTGCTATGTAAATCCCCAAGAGCGCAAGCCGCAGGCGCAGCGCGATTGGCTGGATTTACTGCAAGGACGGGCGCACAATGTCCACGAAGTGGACGTTTGTGCGTTGAGTTTGCTATGTAATCCTCAAGGAACCGCTGATTAAATGAGGTGACCTGAATTTGCGTAGATGCGCTGTATCTCTCTAGGAGACAAACCGTAGGCGTAGCAGAGCTACGCTGAGGATTGTAGGGCGACGAGAGGACAGTGCAGATACGCAAAGGCAGGGTGCCGAATTAATCAGTGGTTCCTCAAGAACGCAAACTCAGGTGCAGCGGAAAGCGCGCGCTGACGGTGCACTGCAAAAGACAATGACGGGGTCGCCTCGCGGCGTCTCCAACCACTTCCCCATCATCAAAAGAGGAGACAGGGCGCCCCCTGTCTCCTGTCGATATTTCGTCAATTACTCGAAGCCGCCGGCGTGATAGGACGCTGCGAGCAGCTGGATCGGATGATAGACTACCTGCGGCAGCTTGCGGTGGATGATGCCGTCCGTGATGTGCATGCGGCAGCTCGGGCAGCTCGTCGCGACGTAGTCGGCGTGTGTCGCCGCGATGTTGTCACACTTCCTGTCGTTGATCTTGCGGCTCATCTCGTAATGCGCCATGCAGAAGGAGCCGCCGGAGCCGCAGCAGCGGTCGTGTTCCTTCATCTCGCGGAACGTGAGCCCCGGGATGGATTTCAGGACCTCGCGCGGCTGCGCGGTGATGCCGAGGCCGCGCACCATGTGGCACGGATCGTGCATCGTGACGACCTTGTCGACGTTGCCGAGCATGTCCTTCCGATAGCCCCTTTCTACGAGCAGCTCGCTGATCTCGCGCACCTTCTCCGCCATCTTCTCGGCGCGCGCCCTCCACGCAGGATCGTCGCTGAGCCACTCGGGATAGTGCTTGAGCGCCTCGACGCAGGAGCCGCAGGCACCGACGATGTAATCGACGTCGAGATGCTCGAACACCTCGATCGTATGCTTCGCCATCTCGTTTGCCAGCGCGAACTCGCCGGAGACGTGGACGGGCGTGCCGCAGCAATGCTGCTTCGGCGGCAGGACGATCTCGACCTCATTGGCGCGCAGGACGTCGATGACGGCCTTGCCGATGTCCGTGTACATGTAGTTGATCGTGCAGCCCGTGAAGAAGGCAACGCGGTACTTCGGATGCGGGCAGGCGATGACCTCTGGATACTGGCTGCGGAGCGGCTTTGCCGCAAGCGGCGGCGTCGCGCGCTCAGGATCCATGCCCGGCATCGGCAGGCGTGAGACGACGGCGTTCTTACCGGGGATTTCCTTGAACGTCATCCAGCCGAACATGCCGCCAAGCTTGAGCGCTGCATCGAAGAGCGAGCGGTTGGCGAGCAGGCGGAAGACGTTCTTCTTGACAGGATGGAGCCCGCGCGCCTTGACGGCCGCGTTCCGCGCGCGCAGGATGAGCTCATCCGCCTCGACGCCGCAGGGGCAGTTCGCCGCGCAGCTCTTGCAATTGAGGCACATCGCCATGATGTGATCAAAATTTTTCGATACGGGCAGTCTCCCCGAGAGGACGCCCTGCATGAGGGAAATCTTGCCGCGCGCGACCATCTGCTCCTGATGCGTCTCGCGGTAGATGGGGCAGACTGCCTGGCAGTTGCCGCACTTCATGCAGTTCGCCATCGCGTCATCGAGATCTGCAAGCAACGTGGCGTCCTGCGCATTGAGATCGGCTGCCGTTATTTTCTTCTCCTCTGACATATCAGCACTCTCCTAACAGCTTTCCGGGGTTCAAGATGAGATTCGGGTCGAGCGCGCGCTTGATGCTCCGCATCGCCTCCATGCCTTCCTTGCCGTGCTGGAGCTCCATCCAGGGGAGCTTGCCGAGGCCGATGCCGTGCTCGCCGGAGAGCGTGCCGCCGAGGCTGACGGCGCCGCGGAAGATATCGTCCATCGCCGCGCGCACGCGCTTCGTCTCGTCCTCATCACGCAGGTCGCAGACGATGGTCGGATGCATATTGCCGTCGCCCGCGTGACCGAACGTGCCAATCGTCACATTGTGCTCCTTGGCGGCTTTCTTGATGATGTTGAGGAACGCCGGAATCTTGCTGCGCGGAACGGTCGCATCCTCGACGAACGTCGTCGGGCGGAGCTTGGCGAGGCAGGGGAGCGCCATGCGGCGCGCCGTCCAGAGCTGCTCTTTGTGAGCGGGATCGCGCGCGAGCGTGACCTCGCGGGCGTTGTTTTCCTCGAGGACCTCCATGACCTTTTTCGCATCATCCTCGACGATGACGGGATGGCCGTCGACCTCGATGAGCAGGATGGCATCCGCATCCGTCGGCAGGCCGACATGCATGAAATCCTCCACGGTGCGGATCGTCGCGTTGTCGAGGATCTCGAGCGTCGCGGGGATGATCTTCGCCGCGATGATGCCCGAGACGGCCCGTCCGGCATCCTCGATCGTATCGAAAATGGCGACCATGCTCTTCTGCGCCTGCGGCGCCGGTACGAGCTTCAAAAGCGCCTTTGTCACGATGCCGAGCGTCCCCTCCGAGCCCGTGAAGAGCTTCGTCATATCGTAGCCGGAGACATCCTTGACATTCTTGCCGCCCGTGTGCAGCACGTCGCCGTTCGCGAGAACGACTTCGAGCCCCTGCACGTAGTTTTTCGTGATGCCGTACTTGAGTCCGCGGAGCCCGCCGGAGTTCTCCGCGATTGTCCCGCCGAGACTCGCCGTCTTGACCGTGCCGGGATCCGGCGGATAGATGAGGCCGTACTGCGCGATATGATCGTTGATGTCCTGTACGATCACGCCCGCCTCGACCTCCGCGATGAGGTTCTCGAGATCGATGTCGATGATCTTGTTGAACCGCAGCATCAAGAGGACGATGCCGCCCTTCAGAGGTGCCGTCCCCGCCGAGAGATTCGTGCCCGAACCGCGCGTGTAGACCGGCACGCGGTTCGCGTTCGCCAGCTTCATGATCTGGGAGACTTCCTCCGTCGTACCGGGACTCACGACGACATCCGGCAGATATGTATGGCCCGGCGTTGCGTCATAGGAGTACGCATAGAGATCCTCCTGGGATGTCTGCACGTATTCGCTCCCAACGATTTTTTTCAGCTCTTCAATCAGTTCTTCTTTGTTCATCTCTTTACTCTCCTCTTTCAGAATCATGGATTCCACCAAGGCTTCCCTGCCAATCCACTCCATATCCCTAGGGAACCACTGATTCATTCAGCACTCCGTCTTCACGCGTCTGCACTGTCCTCTTGTCGTCAACAAATCCTCAGCGTAGCATCGGCTACGCCTGCGGTTTGTCTCCGAAGAGTACAGCGCATCCACGTAAATCCGGAGCACCTCATTTAATCAGCGGTTCCCTAGGCACCATTTTATCGTATCAAGATGACGTTTTATATTATTATCCCCATTTTTGCTATTGTTGTCAATTTTTTATTTTAGAATACGCTGTTTGTACGAACTGCGCAGGCTTGCGTTGTGCTTCGGAGAGAACGCGAGATCATGCCGCACACCAAAAACTGCCGCAGGAATCTTCCTGCGGCAGTCTGCCCCGCGATGGGGGAAATGGTAAAACTCACCCTTACAGCGAGCGATGTTCAGTTACCGGACTCGATGAGGCCGTAATTGCCATCGTTGCGGCGATAGACGACGTTGACCTCCTCCGTCTCGGCATCACGGAACACGAAGAAATTATGGTCGAGCAGATTCATCTGCATAATGGCTTCCTGCACATCCATCGGCTTCACGACGAAGCGCTTCGTCTTGACCACGGGGTACTCAGGGCTCGCATCGCGCTGATCGACGGGATGCTCCTTCTCCTGCGCCTCGATGACCTCGGTCTTGAGGCTGCCGCCGCGCAGACGGCGCGAGAGCTTCGTCTTCTGTTTATGGATCTGGCGCTCGAGCTTCTCGACGACGAGGTCGATGGAGGTGTACATATCCATCGTAGCTTCCTCGCCGCGCAGGACGATGCCGCCCTGGATGGGCACCGTCACCTCGACGATATGACGTCCTTTCGATACGGTGAGGAGCACAGTGATCTCGCCGACATGCTCAAAGTATTTCGTGACTTTGCCCACGCGCTTCTCCACATACTCGCGAAGCGAAGGAGTGATCTCGATGTTTTTTCCTCTTACAGTGAATGTTGCCATAAGACACATCCCCTTTCTTATGTTCCTGTGCTTATGCTATACCTATTCGCCAAGCGGCGGGGAATTCCTGCCTGTATTGGAAAAATTTTCTGAAAGAATTGTGCCGCACAGAATATCGAACACAAAACGACTGTCTGCCGCAAAGATAACCATCACGACAGAAAAACGGCCGCTGCAGCCAGGCCGCAGCGACCGTCAGTGTCTTATTCTCAGGCCGTCTTGACGACGTTCGCAGCCTGCGGGCCGCGCGCGCCCTCGACGATATCGAATTCTACGCCCTGCCCCTCGTTGAGCGTCTTGAATCCCTCATCCTGGATGGCGGAGAAATGCACGAACACATCGTCGCCGTCTTCGCGCTCAATGAAGCCGTAGCCCTTCTCTGCACTGAACCATTTTACCTTACCTACCATGATAATTCCTCCTAGATACGATATGCGGCCGGACTTCCGGCCACGTACTCATTATACGTTGCCGCTATTGACATGTCAACGCAAGTTTCATTTCTTTCAGGAAGCGCTGATTAAATGAGATGCCCTGAATCTGCGTAGATGTGCTGTATCTCTCTAGGAGACAAACCGGAGGCGTAGCAGAGCTACGCTGAGGATTGTAGGGCGACGAGAGGACAGTGCAGATACGCAAAAGCAGGGTGCCGCATTAATCAGTGATTCCTTCATATCTTTCGATAAGAGAGCGCGCCCTCAGAGCACCTTCGAGAGGAAATTCTTCGTGCGTTCCTCCTGCGGATGCTCGAAGACCGCCTCCGGCGTGCCCTGCTCGAGGATGCGCCCATCGTCGACGAAGAGCACGCGGTCGCCGACCTCGCGTGCGAATCCCATCTCATGCGTGACGATGACCATCGTCATCCCCTCCTTCGCGAGGGACTTCATGACGTCGAGCACCTCGCCGACCATCTCGGGGTCGAGCGCCGAGGTCGGCTCGTCGAACAGCATGACCTTCGGCTTCATCGCGAGCGCCCGCGCGATGGCGACGCGCTGCTGCTGGCCGCCGGAGAGCTGCTGGGGGTAGCTCTCCGCCTTGTCCGCAAGACCGACGCGCGCGAGGAGCTTGCGCGCGCGCTCCTCCGCCTCTTCCTTCGGCACCTGGCGCACCTTCATCGGCGCGAGCATGATGTTCGCGAGCACCGTCATGTGCGGGAACAGGTTGAAGCGCTGGAACACCATGCCGACTTCCTTGCGCACGTCGTTGATGTTCGCCTCGCTGCCGAGGATGATGCCGTCGACGCTTACCGTGCCGGACGTCGGCCGCTCGAGGTAGTTGATGCAGCGCAGCAGCGTGCTCTTGCCCGAGCCGGACGGGCCGATGATGACGACGACTTCCTTTTCCTTGATATGGAGGTCGATGCCCTTGAGGATGTGGGCATCGCCAAACGATTTATGCAGGTTCTCAATGTCTATCATCCGTGTTGTACCTCTTTTCCAAATATGCGACGAGACGGGAAATCGAGAGCGTCATGACCAGGTAGATGATGGCGACGCTGAACCAGATCTCGAGCGAGCCGTACGTCTTGGCGATGATGAGCTGGCCGCGGCGCGTGAGCTCCTCGAAGCCGATGACCGAGACGAGCGAGGAGTCCTTGAGGAGCGCGATGAACTCGTTGCCGAGCGGCGGGATGACGCGCTTGATGGCCTGCGGCACGATGATATAGCGCATCGTCTGCACCCAGGTCATGCCGAGAGAGCGGCCCGCCTCCATCTGCCCATCGTCGATGGACTGGATGCCCGCGCGCACGATCTCAGCGACATAGGCGCCGGAGTTGATGCCGCAGGAGCCGACCGCCGCCACATAGGGGTCGATGCGCTGTCCCGTGATGACAGGCACTGCGAAGTAAAAGAGGAAGATCTGCACGAGGAGCGGCGTGCCGCGGAAGAAATCCACGTAGACAGCCGCGAGGAACCGCAGCGGCCTCACGCGGCAGATGCGCGCGATGCCGACGAAAAGGCCGATGAGCACGCCGAGTGCCACCGACATTGCCGTAATCTTGATGGTCACGCCCGCCCCGAGCAGCAGCAGCGGGAACGAGGTCACCACGAGGTCGAAATTGAAATTCATAGATGTCACCTTTTCCTATCAGATTCGGGCAGCTGCCCACTGACACACGCCTGTGGCTGACGCCTCATGTCGGCCGCAGGAAACTACATAAATATACAGGATTTACAACAAAATATTCTATCCCAGGTCTGCGTTCCTGTCAATGAAGGTTTCCTGACAAAACAAAAAAGAATCCGCAGCGGCCCGTATCAGCCGGTGCGGATTCCTCATCAGCCCGCGGCAAGCGGGCGTTGCTGCACGCGCGTGCAGCTCCAGAAGCATTCCGGAATCACCGATGCATCCGGAGCACCTCATTGAATCAGCGCTTCCTTATTTCTTATCGCCGAACCATTTCGCGTAGATCTTGTCGTACTCGCCGCTATCCTTGAGCTTCTTGAGCGCGGCGTCGATCTTCTCCGCGAGCTCCTTGTCGTCCTTCGCGACGGCGATGCCGTAGTCCTCAGACGTCAGACGTTCCGGCAAGGCCTTGACGCCCGTCTGCCCGCTCTTCTGGATGAAGTAGTCGTTGACGGGGCGGTCGTTGACGACAGCGTCCACGCCGCCAGACTTGAGCTCCATGAAGCAGTCCGCCGGCGTATTGAGCTCCTTGACCTCGACGCCCTCGAGCTTCTTGACCTCTTTCGCGCTCGTCGTGCCCATCTGGACTGCGACCTTCTTGCCCTTGAGATCCTCGAATTTCTTGATATTCTGTTCATCCTCGCGCACGACCATCGTGAGGCCCGACTCATAGTACGGCGCGGAGAACGTCACCTTCTGCTTGCGCTCGTCGTTGATCGTCATGCCGGAGATCAGCACGTTGACCGTCTTCGCCTCGAGCGCCGGGATCAGGCCGTCGAAGCCGATGTTGCTGACCTCGACCTTGTAGCCCATCTCCTTGCCGATGGCGCGGATGAGATCCATGTCAAAGCCCTGGTACTCCGCCTGGCCCTCATCCTGGAACTCGAACGGTGCGAAGTCGATGGAGGAACCGACCTTGAGCACCTTCTCGCCGCTCGCGCCGGAACCAGAGGACGTCGCCGCCTGGTTGCCGCCGCAGCCGGCGACGGCCACGACGGATGCAAGCGCGAGCGCGCCTGCGATGAGGAGTTTTTTCATCTGGAACATAAAATCCCCGCTTTCTCTTTCCTTTGATACCATCTGCACAAAGGAGCCCTTGGCATTCCAGGGCTCCTTTGCTCATCTACATTCCATATTATAACAGGATTTTCTTTTTCCGCAAGACATTTGCCTGTCTGGAGACAAATTTTCTTTCCCGCCGACTGTTCAGCCGACAAGCTCGTAGCCCGCGTCGGCAATGACCTGCGCGAACTCCTGCTGCGGGATTTCGCGCGTCGCCTCGACGCTGGCGCTGCCGCCCGCGAGGTCGACGGTCACGTTCGTCACGCCCGCCATCTTGCTCAGCGCGTCATGCACATGCTGCTGGCAATGCGCGCACATCATGCCTTTGATTTTCAGAGTTTTTTCCACCATAGATCCTTCTTTCTTTTCCTTCGCATCATGAATCACTTCTGCTGCCTCCCGGCGCTCCCTCGTCTCAGCCGCCACGTGCACCGAGCGGAAGAAGCGCAGCCGCAGCGCGTTCAGGACAACGCAGACGCTCGAGAGGCTCATCGTCGCCGCGCCGATGACCGGCGAGAGCTTGACGCCGAGCGCCGGATAGAGCACGCCCGCCGCGAGCGGGATGCAGACGACGTTGTAGATGAGCGCCCAGAACAGGTTCTCCTTGATGTTGCGGAGGACGGCGCGCGCGAGGCGCACGGCGTTCACCGCGTCGAGGAGGTCGCTCTTCATGAGCACGGCGTCCGCGCTGTCGATGGCGATGTCCGTACCCGCGCCGATGGCGATGCCGACATCGGCGCGGGCGAGCGCCGGCGCGTCGTTGATGCCGTCGCCGATCATCGCGACGCGGTGGCCCGCCGCCTGCAGTTCCTTGACATGCGCGGCCTTGTGCTCGGGCAGGACGCCCGCGATGGCACGCTCGATGCCCATGCGCGAGCGCATGGCCTCCGCCGTGCGCTCGTTGTCGCCCGTGAGCATGACGACAGAGAGACCGAGCGCGTGGAAACGCTCGATGGCCTCGCGGCTCGTCGCCTTCGGCTCGTCTGACGCGCCGAGCAGGCCGATGAGCCGGTCGTCCGCCACGAAGAGGAGCGGCGTCGCCCCCGCCGCGGCGAGCGCGTCGAGCTTCTCGCGCACGGGAGCGAGGCCTATGCCCCGCTCCGCCATCAGGCGCTCGTTGCCCGCGAGATACGCGTGGCCGTCCGCGCGCGCCTCGACGCCGCGGCCGAGCGCCGCGGCAAAGCCCGTCATGGCACGCGGCGAGACGCCTTCCTCCGCAGCAACAGAGAGCACGGCCGCCGCGAGCGGATGCTCGCTGCCCGCCTCGAGCCCCGCGGCGATGGCGAGCAATTCCTCGCGCGGAATGCCGAGCGGCGTGACGGATGTGATGCGCGGCCTGCCCTCCGTGATGGTGCCCGTCTTATCCATGACGACGGTATCGACGGCAGCGAGCGTCTCAAGCGCCTCGCCCGACTTGATGAGGATGCCGTTTTCCGCGCCCTTGCCCGTGCCGACCATGATGGCGACGGGCGTCGCGAGCCCGAGCGAGCACGGGCAGGAGATCACGAGCACGCATATGGCGATGGAGAACGCGAACTCAACGCTCGCGCCGAGCGCGAGCCAGATACCGCCCGCTGCGAGCGCGATGAGGATGACGGCCGGCACGAAGACGCCGGCGATCTTGTCCGCCATGCGCGCGATCGGCGCCTTCGACGCACTCGCCTCGTCGACGAGGCGGATGATCTGCCGGATGGTCGTCTCCTCGCCCACGCGCTCCGCGCGGAAATGGATGGCGCCGCGCTGGTTCATCGCGCCGGAGGTCACGCGGTCGCCCGTCCGCTTCAGCGCGGGCATCGGCTCGCCCGTGATGGCGGACTCATCGAGCGTCGTCTCGCCCGAGACGACCGTGCCGTCCGCGGGGATGCGCTCGCCGGGGCGGACGATGACCTCATCGCCGACGGCGAGCTGCTCGACGGGCACGACGCATTCCCTGCCGCCGCGCACGACCGTCGCCTGCTGCGGCGCGAGGCGCATGAGCTTCTCGAGCGCCTCGCCCGTCTGCCCCTTCGCGCGCGCCTCGAGGTACTTGCCGACCGTGATGAGCGTCACGATCATGCCCGCCGACTCGAGATAGAGGTTCTTGCCGTACGCCGCGACGAGCGCGAGATCCCCGTGCCCGAAGCCCCAGCTCATGCGGAAAATCGCGAATACGCCGAACGCGGCCGCCGCCATCGAGCCCATGCCCACGAGGCTGTCCATGTTCGGCGCGCCGTGGAAGAGATTGCGGAAGCCCGCGATGTAGTAGTGCCGGTTGAGATACATGATGGGCAGCACGAGCAAGAGCTGCGCGAACGCGAACGTGATCGCGTTCTCCGGCCCATCGAACACCGTGCGGACGAGCGCGGGCACCGGCAGGCCGAAGAGCTGGGCAAAAAGCCCGTGCATCGAGATGTAGAGCGTCGGCAGCAGGAAGGCAACCGACCAGATGAGCCGGCTGCGCATCTCCGCCGCGTGCCGCTGCAGAGGATCCTCCGCCGGCGCCGGCTGCTCCGCCTTTGAGCCCTTGACGCTCGCGCCGTAGCCCGCGGCCTCGACGGCCGCGATGATGGCGGCGGGATTCGTCTGCTGCTCGTCATAGCGCAGCTGCAGAGAGTTCGTGAGCAGGTTGACGCTCACCTCCTCCGTGCCCGCAAGCTTGCGGACGGCCTGTTCCACACGCGCGGAGCAGGCCGAACAGGTCATGCCCGTTATGGTAAATCGTTCTTTCTTCATCTTGGATTCAGCCCCCTTGGCGGCAATCACTTCATGACTTTCTGCAGCGTCGCGACGAGCTCATCGACCACCTCGTCATGCCCCGCGCGGATGTCGTCCACCACGCAGGTGCGGATGTGCTGGGAGAGCAGCTCCTTCGTGAAGGCGTTGAGCGCGGACTGGATCGCGCTGACCTGCGTGAGGATATCCACGCAGTAGCGGTCGTCCTCGACCATCTTCTCCACGCCGCGCACCTGCCCCTCGATGCGGCGCAGGCGCGAGATGAGGCATTTGTACTCCTTGCTCTCCTTGTCGCGGTGCTTATGCTTCACGCAGGCAGCGCAGCCGCCGGTACAGGCGGCTGCGGTCTGCGCGCTTTCGTTCTCCTTTGCTTGCGTACACAAAATAAATACCCCCTTACGGTATTCAATATATACCGTAAGGGGGTATTTGTCAACCGTTACCCTCAGCCTTCTTCGCTCGTGCTGCCCTTGTCAATGGAATGGATGATGATGTCCGTGATGACCTTCGTCCAATCGACGCCCTTCGTGTTGCCGGACGGCTGCTTCGCTGGTGCGGGATGGCGCTGCAGTTCCGCCGCGCGGCGCGCCTTCGCGAGATCGTCGGCAATGGCCGCGTCCTGCCTGCCGGAGGCATCATAGGCAGCCTCGAGCTCGCGCACCGCGTCGTCATAGCGCCGCCAGTCGTAGTAGATGAGACCGCGATACTGCTTCGCACGCCAGACAGGATAGGCTGCATC
>Ga0256405_10003704_pt1 | contig 30831 bp, 30 predicted proteins | sample RumenRJG_02DNA_FD_189096 | JGI IMG/M metagenome (GOLD analysis project Ga0256405, IMG submission 189096) | Bovine rumen microbial communities from Lethbridge, Alberta, Canada - RJG_02 | ecosystem: Host-associated > Mammals > Digestive system > Stomach > Rumen | place: Canada: Alberta...
TTTTACTTAATTCGTGTCAATATATTAAACGATTTGAATTTTTACTAATTTAGCTACAACCTTCAGAACGCTTTGGCTTATTTATCAGCTTCTAAAATTAAGTTGTAGCTTCATGCGTAACTACTATCACAAAATAAAACCAGCCAAATTTACATATCTTCAAGTAAATCACTAATTCAACAAAGCACAAAAAAACATATTGAAGCTGTTAAAAGCAATTTTAGAATATATCTAAATTCTATTTAATAGTTATAAATAAGATCTGTATATGCGAATTGAAGATCAATGTGATAGAATCGTACTGTTACTTAGGTAACGTCGGTGGTTCTAGATTTTTAGACCACTGGCAGGTGGCCTAAAAACTAGAACCTTGTATTAACATAAAACTAGGATTTCAAAATGAAATACTGTTTTGTTATTCTGGTTCTAGCTTTACTAATATGGTCCTCACCAGTTTGGTAATATAGAACCTTCGAAGAAACAGAGGTATTCCCTTACCTCTGTTTCCCATTATAGATGATAATTACCCTTTTTCAAACATAAATTTGGCAAAACAAGACGAGTCAAATTTACATATCTTCAACTAAATCACTAATTCAGCACCTCAAAAAACATCATATTGAAGCTGTTAAAAGCAATTTTAGAATATATCTAAATTCTATTTAATTGTTATAAATAAGCTATATATACAGAACCATAAAGGTATGATAAAATCAGAACGTTACTTATGTAACGACGGTGGTTCTAGTACTTCTGGACCACTGGGGGGTGGCCTAGAAGCTAGAACCTTGTATTAACGTAAAACAAGGATTTCAAAATGAAATGCTGTTTAGTTATTTTGGTTCTAATAATGCTACTATGGTCTCTACCAGCCTGGTAACATAGAACCATCAAAGAAACAGAGGTATTCAACTACCTCTGTTTCCCATTATAGATGATAATTACTCATTTTCAAGAATAAATTCTGCAAAATAAAACCAGTCAAATTTACATATCTTCAAGTAAATCACTAATTCACAAAGCACAAAAAATCATATTGATGCTGTTAAAAGCAATTTTAGAATCTATCTAAATTCTATTTAATTGTTATAAATAAGCTGTATATACAGGAGTATAAAGGTATGAAGTTACTTATGTAGCAACGGTGGTTCTAGATTCTTGGCCACTGGACTGACCTAGAAACTAGAACCTAAGATAAATTAAAAACAAGGATTTCGTTATGAAATATAGTCTTTTGATTTTGGTTCTAGTTTTGCTAATTTGGTCATCACCAGTATGGTAAATTAGAACCATCAAAGAAACAGAGGTATTACCGCACCTCTGTTTCCCATTATAGATAATATTTCACCTTTTTCAAGACATTATCTAAACAGCTTTGAAGTAGGTTGCTGATGCATTGTGGAATACTGCATCAAAGCCACTCTTTTCCATTGCTGCAACAACTTCATCTACCGATCTGTCATCATTTACAGTCCACTGCTCAAGATACTTACCCTTATGAGCATATCCACCTGGTTCTGTTGAAGAACCAGCAGATACAGCGGTAATACCAATAGGCAGAATTAGATCTCTAAATGATGCACTCTCTCTTGTAGAGATTGTAAGATCAAGCTCGTTATCAAAAATTCTCCAAGCGCTAATGATCTGAACTAACTTTGCATCATCAACAGGAGAATGTGGCTGGTAACCTCCTTGAGCAGGTCTTAAACGTGGGAATGAAATTGAAAGAGAAGTCTTCCAATAATGATCCCTCATGTAAAGTACATGCATTGCAAGAGCACACAGATCAACTTTCCAGTCATAAAGACCTAAAAGAGCGCCCATACCTACTTTATCAATACCAGCTTGACCTAATCTATCTGGAGTTTCCATTCTAAAGCGCATATCAGCTTTTTTACCACCTAAGTGAACTTGCTTATAGCAACCTGGATGGTAAGTTTCCTGATAGACAGAAACAGCATCTAAACCTAAGGTCTTTAACTCTGCATATTCTTCAGTTTCTAGAGGCTGAACTTCCATCTGCAAGTAATCAGCATATTTCTTGGTAAGTGGTAACACTTCTCTAAAATATGGCATACCTGCTCTATGAGAGTTTTCGCCTGAAACTAACAGGATATTGGTATATCCCATTTTATTCATGGCCTGTAATTCTTCTTCAATTTCTTCCATTGTAAGAACTACACGCTTGAATTTGTTCATTACAGAGAAACCGCAGTAAACACATTTGTTGTTACAGAGGTTTGTAAGGTATAGAGGCAGATACATGTTTACACAGCGACCAAATCTCTTTCTAGTTAACTGTGTAGCCTCTTGTACCATCACATCAAGATAGTGTTTTCTGGCATTTTCACTAATTAAAGCAGCGAAATCTTCAACGGTGCGAGGAGTAGTTTTATAAATTGCTCTTTCAACATCTGCATCAGTTCTTGAATCTACCAATGAGACAAACTTGTCTACATCGATTTTTGACAGCTCATCATAAAAACTCATCTTATTTCATAGCCTCTTTTAAGAAAGCTTCCATTGGAGAAGTTGCAACGGCTGATTGAGCCTTTACAGCCAATCCTGCTTCAAATGCAGTTCTACCAGCTTCTTGAGCTAACTTGAATGCGTGTGACATTGCCACAGGATCACGAGAAGCTGCAATTGCGGTGTTAACCATAACAGCATCAGCACCTAACTCAAATGCTAGTGTAGCATCTGATGGAGCTCCAATACCAGCATCTACAATTACGGGTACATGAGACTGAGCAATAATAATCTCTAACATTGCTTTAGTTTCAAGACCTTTAGCAGAACCAATAGGAGCACCTAAAGGCATAACTGCACTAACACCAATATCCTCGAGGCGACGAGCTAATACAGGATCTGCCTGAATATATGGGAATACTTTAAAGCCGTCCTTTACTAACTCTTCACATGCTTTAAAAGTCTCTACAGGATCTGGTAGCAGATATCTTACGTCTGGGTGAATTTCAACCTTTACCCAATCTGTACCTAAGGCTTCACGAGCTAGCTGAGCTGCAAAGATAGCTTCACGGCTGTTCTTTGCACCTGAGGTATTAGGCATTAGAGTGATACCTAAATTTTTTAATGGCTTTACGATTTCGTCAGTATGATTCTTGGTATCAACTCTTTTTACAGCCATAGTTGCAATCTGAGCACCAGATGCTTTAGCAGAAGCTGTTAAGACTTCACCTGAAGCGTACTTACCTGTACCGATGATAAGTCTGTTATCAAATTCCTGACCTGCTAATACTAATTTTTCTGTCATTTCTAACCACCTGAAACCATATTAAAAACATCTACTGACATACCATCTTTTAATACAAAGGTGTCAAAATCAGCTTTTTTAACAATATTCTCATCAACAGCTACAGCCACACCTTCGCGTGAGAGTTGCTTTGACTCAAGAAATTCTTTAAGGGTGATCCCCTCTTTTAACTCTAAATTCTCTTGTTGATTGTAGTGAATTATCATAGCAAGTTACTCCGTTATTCTCTGTCACCACCGTTTCCACATAAAGACAACCATTGCTTGGTTGTTTCATCTGGATCATCAGCTTTAGTAATACCTGTAATTAAGGCAACTGAGCCTACATTAGAGGCAATTACATCTTTTACATTAAATAGTTTGATACCACCTATGGCTACTGTAGGTACAGTGTCTTTAATCAGATCTTGTTCTACAGAAAGCTTAAAACAGCCCTGTGGCTTTGATGGCATTACCTTTGAGTTTGTTGGGAAGATATGGCCTAAAGCAATGTATGAAGGATGCAACTGATAGGCTTTTAACATCTCATAGCTACCATGAGTTGATACACCTAAGCGCAAGTTAGCCTTTCTAATTGCTTCAATGTCGGCATCTCGTAAATCTTCCATACCTAAGTGAACACCATAAGCATGTGCTTTAATAGCAAGTTCATAGTGATCATCAATGAAAAGACGAACTTTATGTTCATTGCAAAACTCAACCGCTTGACAGATCTTTTCATATAACTTTGGATCTGTTTTATCTTTAATGCGAAGCTGAATGGTTCTGACACCATCTTTTACAAGTCTTTTAATCCAGTCAACTGAATCTACAACTGGGTATAAGCCTAGCTTTAACGGACATACAGGAAATGGCTCTGATGACACAGGAAAACCATCTTCTTCTACCTTTGGCATTAAGCTCATATCATTTACAAGACCATTGTGTCCTACTGGAGGTCTGTTACTTATGGCATCAACATCATCTTTGCTTAAAGCTGGATTTTTAATGCCTGAATAAACGTAAGCTTTAGCAAGTACAGCTGCATCATGGAAAGCGAATTTATTTGCAACAAGAGCAGCTAAGGCTGATGATAAAGCGCAACCACCACCATGAGCACCTTTACCTTCAATGTAAGGATTCTTCATGGTAAAAGAGACAAAGTCTGAGACAAAGGTATCCTCTGCATCCTTTGATAAGATGTTGTGACCACCTTTAATAATGACAGCTTTAGCACCTTTATCAATGAAGAACTGGGCTAACTTTTTAGTACCTTCTTTCTTTAACTTTTCCTCATCCCATGAAGCTAGTGTTAATGCTTCTGGAAGATTTGGAGTAAAGATAGAAACATAAGGTAAGATCTCATCTAGTCTTTGATTTAAATCAACACTATTAAGAGCACCTGCTGTACCGCATAGGACAGGATCCCAGACAACAGGTACATCTTTAAAAGAAGTCTTTAAGGCATCTAAAAGTATGGTTAGTAATCTATCATCACTGATTAAACCTACTTTTACAGCATCGATATGATCCCAGTCTGAAGAAGCAATTCTTAAAGTTTCTTTAAAGACATCTTCATTTGTAGCTTTAACTGAAGTGATGTTCTTTAAAGACTGACAGGTTAAAGCACTGACACAAGGCAGAGCAAAAGCCATATTATCGTAAACTGTAATACAGTCTGCAGTAATACCAGCTCCACCGCCAGAATCTAGGCCTGCTACAACTAGGACCTTAGGTCTTTCATTATTTAGCATTGTATTTTGCCTGTAATTTGCGATTTAAACGAATTGGGCAGAATCTTGGACCACACATTGAGCAGAAAGCCGGCTCATGAGAATTTGCACACTCTTCAGGCATCTGTGCTCTCCAAACATCGTAAGCATTTTGTGGATCTAAAGATAAAGCAAACTGGTCATACCATCTAAAATCAGCACGAGCTAAAGCCATAGCATCATCACGGATCTTAGCACCTGGTAAATTCTTAGCTAAATCAGCTGAATGTGCTGCAAGCTTATAAGTAATAAGTCCGGTCTTAACATCCTGCTCTGTAGGAAGAGCCAAGTGCTCAGCTGGTGTTACATAGCAAAGCATTGCTGTACCAAATGATGCAATCATAGAACCGCCAATTGCTGAGGTAATATGATCGTAACCTGGAGCAATATCAGTTACTAATGGTCCTAAGGTATAGAAAGGAGCCTTGTTACAGAATTTCTCCTGTAATTCCTGATTCTCGTAAACCTTGTTCATAGGAACGTGACCAGGACCTTCAATGAAGCACTGAACACCGGCATCAAAGCAGCGTTTAGCTAATTTACCGATATTCTCGAGCTCTCCGTACTGAGCTTTATCACAAGCATCAGAAATACAGCCAGGACGCAGACCATCACCTAACGATAGAGCTACATCATAGTCATGGCAGATTTCAATCAATTCATCAAAGTGCTCATAAGCCATGTTCTCGCTGTCACTTCTCATCATGGCGCTGGCCATAATAGAACCACCGCGAGATACGATACCTAGAATACGTTTAGCAGCATGTGGCAATAGATCTTTTAGTAAACCGGCATGGATTGTAAAGTAATCAACACCCTGACGAGCCTGATCGATCACAGTGTCGCGGAAGAGTTCCCATGTTAATAAATTAACATCACCATGAGCTCTATCTAATGCTTCATAAACAGGTACAGTACCAATTGGTACAGGAGATGCTCTTAAAATAGCACTTCTTAAACCGCCTAAATCATCAATACCTGTTGATAAATCCATTACGGTATCTGCACCAAACTTTAAGGATAAGCGTAACTTTTTAATTTCCTCATCAAAGCCTGATGATAAGGATGAAGCTCCGATATTAGCATTAACTTTTACAGAGAAATGTTTACCAATGATCATTGGCTCACATTCGGTGTGATTGATGTTAGCAGGAATTACAGCTGTACCCTTTGCAATCTCCTCTCTTACATTCTCAGGAGTAAAAGGCATGTCATCGCTGTTTTTATAAGATTCACGGATAGCTACATACTCCATATGAGGAGTGATTTCACCTTCCTTTGCTCTCTCTAAGATGGTCTTTTTAACTTTTCTTGCATCACCATCGATTACATAAGGAGCATAGGACTCTGATACCTTTGGTAAGGTCTTAGCATTAACATCAGGACCTTCAACAGTTGAAACTAATACACTGTCGCCATTTGAAAGATTTATCTTATTAAAAGGAACGTTTATAAGAGGTGAGCTACCCTGAATAGAGATGCGTTCAATATCAGGAGTAAAAATCTTGTTGGTAGTTTTATGGGCCATTTTGCACGTCTCTTTAAAGTAATTGGAATACTTGCGTGCCGAAATGAACCTTGTTCCCTACGCCAGCATTAACTGGATCAGGTAGTAACGGATTCTGTTTAAAACAGTCTCAGCCTCAAAGGCACTCCGACAAGCAAAATTATTATCTAACTAAAACGTTTACATTACAACTGTAAATTGCATAATTTCTTTTGAAGCTGTGAATGAAGCTTAATTTTAAAACTATACAATTGTTTTAACACTAAAAGACAAAGACTATTAGTGTTCCTGTTTTTCTAAGATCTTGTTTATTCTCTCAAGATCTTCTTTAGTATCTACACCTGTCTCAGGAGGATTTAAAGCAACACCTACGGCAATGGACATACCATTTTCCATAAGTCTTAACTGCTCTAGTGACTCACTCTTTTCAAGAGAGGTTTGAGCCATGTGAGAATACTTTAGGACAGTACCTGCTTTATAGGCGTAAATACCGATGTGATGGTAGTGATCAAAGCAAAGTGAAGTAATATCTTTTTGCTTAAAGTTCTCTCGCTCATATGGAATTGGAGCTCGGCTAAAGTACAGAGCTTTACCGTTTTTATCAAAAACTACTTTAACGCAGTTTGGATCAAATACATCCTTAACATTATCAATCTTGAAGCATAAGGTTGACATATCAGCTTTTGAGCTTTCTAAAAGAGTAGCTACCTGTTTGATGTGCTCAGGGTTAATTAAAGGTTCATCACCTTGTACATTTACGATGATAGTCTCAGGATCAATCTGCATTTTTTCAATCATCTGAGCTAATCTGTCTGTGCCACAGTTACAATCTGTTGAAGTCATGCAGACACGTACTTTATCCATGCCCTCTAATACTGATTCAACACGCTCATCATCAATGCAAGCTACAACCATCTTTGCATCAGACTTTAATGCCTGCATGCAAACACGTTTAATCATGGGAATGCCACCTACTAGTACTAATGGCTTACCAGGAAATCTAGTTGAAGCATAACGAGCTGGAATTGCTACGATGTATTCTGACTTATTCTCTTCAGACTTATTCTTACAACAGGACATAAAATTATCTACCTTCGTTACCTGAGATTAGTTAACTGTGATTAGTTGACTATTCTTACTTACCTAGTGATTTAATCTTTTCATTAAGTGATTCAAAAAATGACTCTGGAAGTACAGCTTCAATATTTAAGACATACATATTCTCAAGATTTAAATGAGCATACTTTACAGCATCTTTTGAGGTCATGACTACAGGATGCTCTAAGGCTTTAGCTTTTAAAACCTCAGTATCAACGATTTTGTGATCACCTACATCAATAGTATCTACAACCTCAAAGTCACATTGCTTTAGTGTATCGTAAAAACGTTGTGGGTTGCCGATACCTGCTAGAGCACAAACACTGCAACCTTTTTGCAGATAATCCATTTCATGCTCTAAATGAGCAAAGGCTTTAAGCCCTACAACAGGTTTTGGAACTAAAGTCATTGAAGTGTATTTAAGATCATGACTTACGCCATTTACCACCACAAAATCGGCCTTATCTAAATGCCATTTACCTTCACGTAAGGGGCCAGCCGGCAGTAGCAGACCATTACCTAAAAGTCTTTTACCATCTAAGACTACAATCTCAATATCTCTGTCTAAAGAATAATGCTGCAAACCGTCATCAGTTACGATCACATCACAGCCTAAATGCTCTAAATATTGAGCACCACGCTCTCTTACAGGATCTACAGCAACTACAGCACTGTCGCCTACTGACATTTTAATTAAAAGAGGTTCATCACCACATTGTTTAACATCAGTAGTAGTGTTTACTGTAAGTGGGTAGGAATCAGCCTTACCTCGATAACCTCGAGAGATTAAGCCAGGCTTATAGCCTAATTCTTTTAATTTTAATAAGAGTGCGATACACAAAGGTGTCTTGCCTGTACCGCCTACAGAAATACCACCTACCACAATGACAGGTGTTTTTAATTTAGTAGATTTAAAGTAGCCTTTTTTATAGCACTTACGTCTTAAAGAAGTTACAGCTCCAAACAAAGCTGTAAAAGGTAAAAGAGGAGCTACAGCCAGGATATTTTTAGAGCTTAATTTTTGATACCAAACTTTATCTTCAAAAGACATATTAACCATCTATCAGGGATTTAAAGAATTTTTTTACAGGATCCATCTGCAAAGGAGCAGGATCTCTTACTACCCAGCGTTTAGCACTTTCATCTAGAACCAATCTGTAGGTAGTTCTAAGGCTTGAAACTTCTTCTGTAATCGTAGAACTCTCTAAAATCTCATCATCAATGCAGTCTAACTTTTGAGACATTTTAATTGAGAAAGTAATATCAATACACTTTTCACCGTCTTTTTCAAAAACAGTAGTTGAGTTGATGATATCTTTTAGTTCAACGGTACCAGCCTGAGCCTTGCTCAAACCATAAAAAGGAGTAGTCTGAATAGTTCTCAAAAGATCCTGATTATATTTTACGTTATAACCAAAGGCCCTCACTGAACCACGAAATGGAGCTGTGATAGTAAATGAGTCTTCTGTGAGCTTTACAGCATTATGCTTTTCTAAGAGCTTAGCGTAAGCAATAACTCTTTTTAGGTACTCTGTTTTACCAGCATAATTAGTTTCAGGATTATTAGAATTGTATGGGTCGACAATTACAAATGGAGCTGAAACAGTACCTTCTGTAACTGAAGAGCCAGGAAGCGCCATCCAAATGACTTGTTTTGATAACTCTGAGTTAATAGCTTCAGTTAAATTCTCAGATGAAGCAACAGACTTATCCTCACAACCGCAAAGAGCTGCTGAGAAAACCAAAGTCATGGCTAGAGTTTTTATAAAACCTAACATAGCGACTCCCACAATTAGTCTTTGTATAGTCCAAGATTTGTATGCAGAGGATCTGACATCATTCTATCTGAGATCAGAACCCCCTTTTGAATATGGCCTACACCTATAAACATCCCATCTGTTTTGATTTGTATAGTATCAGTATAGTCTAAAGAACAACCTTCGAACTTACAGTTTTCAAGCTTACCCTGTCTTTGCCCCTGACATAAAAGCACAGCTTTCTCATAAGGTATATCAATAGCTGGAAGATAACTCATAGCTTTATCAATTGGTATGAGTAAACTGTCTAATTCTGTAAAATCAGTGAAGTCTTCACGCTTATCTGCTAACTCCTGAATATAATCAAGAGTATGCATGGTGCCTTTTGGCAGACCATCAACTTCAATTCTGCGCAACATGGTTACATGAGCACCACAGCCTAAAGCCTGACCGATATCTTCAACTAAAGTTCTAATATAAGTGCCTTTAGAGCAATAAACTTCAATGGTAAAAGAATCTTGAGTTTTTTCTAAAAGCTTGATGTAGAAGATCTCTACCTGTCTTTTAGGAACTTCTACTTCTTTGCCCGAACGAGCATATTTATATAAAGGTCTGCCATCGACTTTAATAGCAGAGTACATTGGAGGTACCTGAGTAATAGTACCAATAAAAGTCTTCAGGACCTCTTCAACTTTAGAGCATTCATCTGTAACTTGATTAGTTTGGATGACTTCACCTTCAGCATCACCAGTTGCTGTTACGATGCCTAATTTACCTGTTGCAATGTACTTTTTAGAGCCTTCTAAAAAGTATGAAGAGAATTTGGCAGCCTGTCCTAAACAGATTGGTAGAAGACCTGAAGCTAAAGGATCAAGTGAACCTGTGTGTCCGCCTTTATTTGCTCTATAAATACCTCTTACCTTGGTTAGAGCTAAAGCTGAACTGATGCCTGATGGTTTATCTAAAAGGAAAACACCATCAATATCTCTTTTAGGTGCTCGTCTTGATTTATCTGGAATTTGTTTATTGTTATCTTTCATGTTTTATTTTTGTAATAGCTATTTGTAATTTTTTGAATATTCCGTTACATGATACTACATGAGCATATTTATTTCTTTTTATTCTCAATAATTATCACGAATTTAGTCACAATTTCAGACAATTAGTGCTTGTAACTTAATGTTTAACTTCATGTGTAATGATATTAAACTTTGCTTGTTTTTCTATCGTAAGAAGCTTTGTAATCTGGAGTTGTCAAAAAATAGCAGTCTTAATGCTTGATAATTAAGTTCATTTTCTTTACAATAATTTTGCTCTATGGGGGTTTCGGTCCTCACGTACTCGATGAGAGTTCAACAGGTCAGGTCCGGAAGGAAGCAGCCAGGGTTCTTATTTGAGGTACCGTGATGTGGTTGAGCCCCCACCAATAATGAGTCTTTTCAGATATGAATTCAAATTCACTTGTCTATACCAACCTTCAAGATCTGATTGTTTCAGAACAGATAAATCGTGACAAATCACTAAAGGTGATGTCTTTTATCTTAAAACTTGAATCTCCACAAACTTGTGGTACTCCTTCAATCTACATGATTACAAGACCAAGAGGTTTTGGTCTGTCATTATTAACTAATGCCACTGATAGAATTATCAGACGTGAAAAAGACATTGTAGGTAAGATTGAAGATGAGGGACTCTTAAAAGAGTTACCTTTTAGGCATACTGTCTGTTTAGACTTTAAGAATTTTAAAGCTAAAACACCAAAAGACTTCAGGCGTGGTCTTATTGATGTTTTACAAGAGTTGTTCTGGTTTCATCATATCGAAAGTCATTTCGATACCTATATGACCCCAAAGGTCTATTTTACCAAGCTCTTAGAATCACTTTACAAAAGACATCAAGAGAGTATGGCTATCATTATTGATAATTATGATAAGCCTTTGATGGTAGCTGCCATGATGGCAGATAAAGAAAAAGCAACTGAAGCTACCTGTACTTATCTTGATATGTTAAATGTCATAAGACATACAGACAAAGCAGTTAGATGGTGTCTGTTATCTGGGCACACCAAATTTGCCCTAGCTTCAGAGTATTCTGAAGGTCTGCCTTTAGTTGAAGATCTGTCCTCGGATCCTTCTTTTGAATCCATGTTCGGCTTCACTAAAGAAGAGGTCAGGATCGTCTTTAAAAATCAGATTGAGAAGTTTGCTAAAGCAAAAGATATGACTCCTGAGAACTACCTTAACATTTTAGAGAAATGCTATGGAGGTTTCTGCTTTTCAGACAATCTTGTAAAGGTGATGTGCCCTGCTAGCATTTCACATCTGATGCAAAACCAAGGACAGTTATATCCATATTCAGCTTCAGGTAATTACACCTTCTTAAAATATGCATTAAAGCATAAAAACAATGATCTTACATGGCTGTATGGTAAGGACGGTCAAGATCCTTTATTTATCAGCAGTGTGGATAAATCCCTAGAAGGAAAGCAACTAGGTTCACTGTTAATTCAATTAGGCTTTGCAACTAGCTCTAAAGTATTGATTAACAATGATGAAGGTTATACCACCTGGCGTTACAGATTTGATTTTCCAAATTTAGATATGCGTAAAACCTTCGATATTATTACAGGTAAATGCGATCAGGAAGAGGCTAATATGCCTTTGTCTTTTGAGGAAGCAGAATCTTTAGGAGAAAAGGAATGAGTGTAGCTTTTTTTGACATGGATGGCACTATTGTAGGTGGCGATACTAATGACATCAGTATTGGCGAATTTGTCAAAAGAGGAATTGCAGATAAGAGCATCATCTGTGCTTTAAACTCATTTGAACAGCAATTTTATGAAGGTACTCTGAATGTATGCGATTTTCTAAAATTTGCTGTAAAGCCTCTTGTTGGAATGGATAAAGACAAGCTCTACAATGTACTACATGACATTGTAAAAACTACTATCATGCCGGTTGTTTATCCTGGTGCTAAAAGAACTATTAAGTTTCATAACGACAGACATGATACTGTTGTAATCGTAACCTCTACTATGGATTATTTAGCTGAGCATATAGCTGAACAACTTGATATCAAATATGTTATTGCCTCTCCTATGGAGAAAAAAGATGGTGTGCTTACAGGTGAAATTTGTGGCATTCCAGCCTTTCAAAAAGACAAGGTCACAAGGATCAATATGTTCTTAAAAGAGCATAACTTGTCACTTGAGGATTCTTATGGCTATGGCGATACTGTAAACGATGTACCGATGCTGATGATGTGCACTCACCGCTTTGCAGTTAACCCAAATAAGATCTTACTTGAGTCTGATGATATCAAGGCAATGACTGTAGTTGACTGGAAGAAATAGAGCTATTACCAAGTCTTTATTTCTTAAGCTCCACATCTCTATTTTTCTTTTTTAGCTGAGACAGTATTGAGCTTTCCTTCTAAGGCTGAGATTGCGTACTTAGCCTGTTCTTGAGGTAATCTCTCTGAGACTGTCTTATAGAACTTGTCATCATCCACTGAATAGAAACGTGGATGTTTTCTATCAATAAATACTCTTGCAATCTGATCTTTATAGTAGTGGTGCTCAATCTTATTCTTTACAACACCAGTAAAGAATCTTGGTTTCTTACTGCCACATTCTTTATATAAAATTGCAGATTTTTTAGGTTTTACAATCTTCTCAGAATTCTGAGAGCTCAAATCAAAGAGCACAATTGCATATGCTTCTACCACAATAGGATCATTATCTTCTCTTAGCCTTGATCTAATCATTCTAAAACGAACAACTCTGACTATATACAGAGCAAGATAAAGAATAACGAGAACTGATAGACAATAGAAATGTGCTTTATCAGGAAAGATACAGATATTGTCTGTAAAGTAAATTACAGACAACAGAATGAATAAAAGACAGAAGACATAGAAAGAAAGACCGAAACCTTTTTTACACATGGTATCTACCACGTTAATGTTAAAACGTACTCCTGCCTTCTGGAGGTAGGACTGCATATACACATTAGGTGGAAGGTTTTTCAAGTCTTTCTCCTATTAAATAGCCTTAAGCTTAACGATCTTTAACTTCTTCCCAGAACTTCTGTTCAAGATCATTATACAGTGTTTCAACCTCTTCGTTGCCCTTTTGTGTTAAGAGACTTACAACAAAGATAACAGCTGAAGAAATAATGAAGCCTGGTACTAATGAGTACAAGTCAAAGAACTGACCAATTTCCCATACGATTACGGTAACTGCACCTGCAATCATACCCCAAATTGCGCCCTTTAAGGTCATCTTCTTCCAGAATACTGAGATCACAACAGTAGGACCGAAAGCAGCACCAAAACCAGCCCATGCATATGATACTAACTTTAAGATACCTGAATTTGGATCTAAAGCAATGATATAAGCAATTGCTGCTACTAATAACAGCATGAATCTGCCAATCCAAACTAACTCAGTCTGAGATGCATGAGGTCTAATTACTCTGCGGTAGAAGTCAGCAGTTAAAGTAGTTGAAGCTACTAACAACTGGCAAGATAAGGTACTCATAATTGCAGCTAAGATAGCTGATAGTAAGATACCTGCAATCCATGGAGTAAATAAGGTCTGAGTTACAATAATAAAGATCTGCTCAGGGTTATCAACTGTAAGCTCTGGATGTTTAGCAGCAAAAGCTACACCATAATAACCTACAGCTACAGCACCTAACAGACAGAAGATCATCCAGCTTATGCTGATTCTACGAGCACCGCCCATACCGCGAACGGTAGCTGCTGCCATGAAACGAACCAGAATATGAGGCTGACCTACATAACCTAAGCCCCAGCCTGCTAAAGAGATAAGACCGATGATGGTAGTACCCTTTAACATATTAGCCATATCAGGACCTTTTTGAGCTACTAGCGCATTAGCCTCTGAAAATGAACCTACATCTAAGATAATAATGATTGGAGTGATAACTAAAGCGAAGATCATTAAAGATGCCTGAACAGCATCTGTCCAGCTTACAGCTAAGAAACCACCGATACATACGTATAAAATTGTTGATACAGCACCAACCAGCAAGGCATTCTCATAATCCATACCAAAGGTCTGCTGGAATAATCTAGCACCAGATACCATTCCAGATGAACAGTAAACTACTGAGAAGATTAAGATAATGAAAGCTGCGATAACTGCGGTTAAACGTAACTTATCTTTAAATCTAGCTGCAAAGTAATCAGGTAAGGTTAGAGCATCTGAGGCATTCTGAGTGAAAGAACGTAAACGAGCTGCTACGAATTTCCAGTTACACCACTGACCAATGGTAAGACCAATTGCAATCCATGCCTGGCTGATACCAGATACGAATAATGCTCCAGGCAAGCCCATTAAAAGCCAGCCAGACATATCTGATGCACCAGCTGAAAGACCGGTGATCACACGACCTAATCTACGTCCGCCTAATACATAATCATTTAATGATGATGTAGAGCGAGCGGCTACAATGCCGATGACAATCATGGCAAAAATGTAGACGATAAAAGTAGTTGTAGTTGTAAACATAATTAAACCAACGTTTGTTAAAAGATGTGACTATTTTAACAAAATTTGCTTTTTTGACAGTAAGTTAATGAAAACAAGATATTTATGCCCTATTAAGATCCACTTAACAGGACATAAAAAGAAATTTTGGCGAGAATAAAAGCTTAGATCTTAGCTTGAGCTAAATATCTCTTTACGGCATCCTGCCATGCAGGTAATGGTTTGAAACCGTTTTTAACTAACTTTGACTTGTCCAAACGTGAGTTAAATGGACGTTTTGCCTTGGATAGGCCATATTCAGCAGTAGTTACAGGGATGACTTTGGTCTTTAAACCATACTGTTTATAGAACTCAACACAGAAGTCATACCATGAAATATAACCACCTTCATTAGTTGCATGGTAGTAGCCGTATTTATCTGTCTCACACATATCAACTAATAATCTAGCAAGATCTAAAGTGTAGGTCGGAGTACCAATCTGATCATTAACAACTTTTACAGTGTCATGGGTCTTACCTACGTTAATCATGGTCTTAATGAAGTTCTTGCCATTAACACCGAATACCCAAGCAATTCTTACAATGAAGTATTTCTTTAAGGTGCCAGATACAGCAAGCTCGCCGTCTAACTTTGACTGACCGTAGACATTTAAAGGAGCATAGTCTTTGCAATCAGGCTCCCATGGTTTATCACCTAAACCGTTGAAAACGTAGTCAGTTGACAGATAAAGCATCTTGCAATCAAGTTCTTTGCAGACTTTAGCAATATTAGCTGTGCCGTCTACATTAACCTTTCTAACTAAATCTTCTTTTTCTTCAGCTAAATCAACCGCAGTCCAAGCTGCACAGTGAACTACAGCATCAGGTTTTACTTTTGAAATAACTTCACGAACTGCATCTGCATCAGTAATATCAAGTTTTACATAAGGCATTGTTGTAACAGCACTGCCATCAGCTACACCTGAATATACGTCCTGAATGTCAGAGCCTACACCTTCATGACCTCTTGAATGTAACTCATTCATGACATCGTGACCGAGCTGACCGTTAACACCTGTTACAAAAAACTTCATATAAACTCCTTTTCTATGAGTTCTTATCTAAAACTTTACGTAAAAACTTTTCTAAATGCCTTTTCTTTAAAAGGCATCAAAACTAGTAGTTGTGTTCTTTTGTGAACATCTTAGGAGACAAAAACAAAGCCTGCAACACTGTAGACTTGTCGTTTTCTAGTACCTGTCCCCATAAGAAATACTCATAACCAAAGCTAAGATCTGATGGCACCTTTACACCTTCAAAAGTTACAAAGATTGCCTTTTTAGATTCATCTGCAAATTCAAAGATATCATCTTCAAACTTTCTGACAAACTGTCCTCTTAATAAGGCATAATCCCCTGCTTTTGCAGCTTTTTTAAGACCAGCTATAGTGTTAGGTGGTGCAGGCTTTGGCATATGCTCTGGTGTAAGCGGATGCCCTTTTTCATTTGTAGCGAATTCATTTGCTGCACATTCATTCGCAGCACTTTCATTAGCTCCACATACCAAAGCAAAACTGCTTAAAACAAAAGCTGTTGCAATTAAATAAAAGTATCTTAGAAATTTCATCAAATAATCTTCTAATACTACCTGTAACTCAATGCTAGTTGCCACTGTTATCAGAACTGTCAGACTTTGCATCCTGATTGTTTGCACTACTCTCTGAGCTTTCTTTGCTCTTTGAGTTATTGTAATCAATCTCAATATCAACAGGCTCTGGCATACCACAGAATTTAGTAAACCTGTTTAAGATTGCGCAGAATAATTCTGTCTCTTTTAAAGTGTCATAGGCAGCACCATGAGCACAGTTCTGATCAAAATCAACCTTAGCTGCATAACAAGCTTTTTGCAGCACACTCTGACCTAAAACCAGCATGGATAAAGAAGCTGTATCGATAACAGAGAATGGATGAAATGGTGATTTAGAAGCCACCTTCAATCTATCTATTGCTGCAAAGATAAATGAGTGGTCAAAATGTGCATTATGACCTACTAAAATTGCCCTCTTACAGCCCTGTTCTTTTAGCTTTTTCTTAATAGCTTTGAACATTGGTAACAAAGCATCAGACTCTGTCACCAAATTTCTGCTTTCATCAAAAGGATCAATATGTAAAAAATCAATATTCTTTTGACAAATCTCAGAGCCTTCAAAAGGTCTGATATTAGCGCTGTAAATCTCGTCGGGTACGAATTGACCTTTTTCATCAATCTTTACTGTCATCATCGCAACTTCAATCAAAGCACTCTTTTTAGGATCTAAACCAGCTGTTTCTACATCAACAACAACAGGTAAGAAACCTCTGAATCTGTCTTTGATGGTTAATTTATTAGATATATCTTCCATAACTGTATTTTGCTTAAGTTTTATTGTGACGATATTTTATTCCATAAAGGCTAAATTTCCAAAAAATTAGACCTAATTCTCTTACTAAAGTTCCCATAGTTCTTTGTTTAAACATACAAAGCACTGAAAACATACGGTAGAGAACAATAGAGAATTGACTATGATCTGTGAAGACCAACATAAAATTCAAAAATTAACTAAACCTATCACACAAAAACAAAAAAAGTCTTTTTAAATCTTTAATCTAGTAGCAATTTACAGCTATAATTCATTCTATAAAAGATACAATTAAAAACTCTGTTTATGGTGCTATTTTTTGCCTTTAGAAAAATTTGGTTATAGCAAACTTTAGCAGCCTACTTTGGCAAAAGTTAACTATAGTTAACAATGCGGCACGGCTTTTGCTAAGAACAGAATATTATAAATATTGATGTTTTATTGACTCTTAATTTACCCAGCTGAGTGTTGATTGAATTACATCAAACATTTGCTTGCAAATAAATACACATAGGTCAACTATGAAACTTAAGCATAAATTAATCGTTTCTTTAGCTGGTGGCTTTACAGTACTGGCCTCAGCACTATGTTTATATAATCAGACTGCCATATACGATAATGCGATAAAGACACTGTTTGAGAATCATGATGAGGTTTTAGGCATCTTAAGTTCATCCTTAGAGAACTATGCCACTTCAAATATTGAAAAAGAAAAACTCAACTTTATCAACAGCATTTCTAATGTCCAGTATGAAGCTTTAGAAAAGTTTCACCAGACATACGACAAGCAAGATCTTTTAGACTTCGCTACTTTCACCTATTTTGCTCAATCCAACGCTACCAATCAGTTATTTGAAACTTCTGTTGAATTACCAGATTCAGATAACTGTATGGCTATCTTGAATATTCCAAAGTCTTTTGAAGATAGTGTAAAGGATTCTTTAAAACAAAATGGCGTAAAACTTGATAACTACTGGTGTAAGTTATCTGAAGGCAAGAAGTTTGTAGGTTATAAGATTGAAAACGTCAATGACAAGAATTACCTCTATACCGAGAAGTTACAGCCTAGTCAGATCTTTACCCCTCTCTCATTTAAAGATGCTATTTCTAAGCTCTCTTTAAACGACATTGTAAAAGACGGTAACTCAAAAATTACTGTGGTTGATGACAGCTTTAAAGTTGTAGCATCTAGTGATGACAAATTCAAAGCGGAAGATATCCCTGCTTCATTCTATAAAGAAGCAAAAGTAAAAGAACTGCAAACAGAGCTTTCTAATAATGATGACAGAGAAAAGCTCTGCACAATTAAGTACATCAAAGACTATGATGTATATGTAGTTGTTGAAACTATTAAAGGCACTATCATCAAGCCGGTAGTTTACTTTAACTTCATTATCTTAATCCTAAGTGCCCTGTTAGCTTCACTGCTAATTTTTGGTTTCTTAAAGTCTTTAGAAAAGATTTCAAGCTCATTAAATGCTATCACCAACAATGTTGATGTCATGGCTGCTAATGTTCTCTCAGGCAAAGCTAAGATGGATGAAATCACCGAGAAGATCGATCCTAGCAAGCAGAACTATGTAAGGCTCAAGAAACTGACCGAATCATTAAATTCTTTAGGTCGTTCTATCTGTGAGAACGTAGCTTCTAAAGAACAGGAAATTGAAGATAAAGCCAAGAAAGAAACTCTTGAAGCTACCGAAAATGCAATCTACACCATGGTAAGTGATGTACATAAAGATCTAATGCCAGATGGTTCTGATATGCCAGCATCTAAGTTCTTGGATATAGCATCTTTCATTATGCCATCTAAGAAGAAACCATCAGATTTCTATGATGTCTTTAGAGTAGATAAAGATAACATCGGTATTGTCTTTGGTGCTTGTTCTAAGAGTGGTATTGCAGCAACAAATGCTATTACCCTGTGCACAAGCTTTATTAGAAAGTCATTTACAGAGGACAATAAGCTACCTGGCGAGACTATTACTGACTTAAATCACATCCTGATGCAAAAGAAACGTGAGAACTTTACCATCTCAATTTTTGCCATGATCTTAAGCGAGTACACTGGTAATTTTATTTTCTCACAGGCAGGTTTGAGATCACCTATCGTTGTACACGAGCATAAAGGTCAGTCTGTTGAACCTATTGAGACTCAGTTAGAATTATGCTCAGATAAGTTAATCAGCTATGTAAACTCAAAAGGCAAATTTACTTATCTAGACAGTATGATTTTTGCTGGTGCTGGCATCAAAGATGTTATCAACAAGGATAAAGAGCACTTTGGTCTTGAAAGAGTAATTGAAATCTCTGAAAAGAACGGCGAGAAGAGCGCTTATGATCAGTTAATTGCTCTTTATAAGGACAGCAAAGAATTTAGTGAAGATGCTGATAATGACTTAGATGTCTGCGGTATCGTCATCAAGAAGAACGCTATAAACAAAGAGTTTGATGACTAAGCTAAAGTAAGCTCGTTTAAGAAAGCTCAGAGTAAAATCTGAGCTTTTTAATTTGTGCTGATGTATTTGTACGTATGTAATTAGAGTTCGATAAAATCAAAAAGGTAGTAAGCTCCACATAGGAGTTCTTCTAGCGCACATAAACAAGAACTCATTCAGCACATATAAAAAGAGCTCAGGATCTTTTATGATTCTGAGCTCTTGAGAACCATCAAAATTTACTTCTGATTCTTCTCTTTTAAGAGATCACGAATTTCTCTTAATAACACAATATTCTCTGGCTCTGGTGCAGCTGCATTCTCATCTGACTCATCCTTTAAGACTTTGTGCTTTAAATTGATGATGATCTTAATGCAGATAAAGATTGCAAAAGCTACGATGATAAAGTCTAAGACGTTCTGTAAGAACACACCATAAGTTAGAACGATACCAGGAGCATCATCAGTCTTATCTTTTAAAGTAAATGCAAGATCTTTTAAATCAATGCTACCTACAAAAAGACCGATTACTGGCATGATGATATCAGCAACTAAAGATGACACGATTTTGCCAAATGCAGTACCGATAACCACACCGATTGCCATGTCCATTACATTACCTTTTACAGCAAAGTTCTGGAATTCTTTTAAAAAGGATGTTCCCTTCTTTACAAGATTGTTCATATAGCTAACCTCAATGTCAAAATAATCTTTGTAAATCTATTGTTATAAATTACTAAAAAAGCAATTATCGTTTATATCGGGTCTTGGCGTTGAATTCTTTAAATTCAACTGAAAAATTAACAGCACCTTCTTTATAGGTAGTCTCAAGTGTTGATTTTAATTTATCAGCTTGTTCTTTATCTGAGACAAAACGAACCCACGATTTAGTATTAGGTTCAAATCTGAACTCAAGTCTTTTCAGATCCTGATTGATGCTAAAGGTATTACCCTGAATGATTACTTTAATGCTTGGAGTTAAGGCACTCTTAACTAATGCGCCAAAAGCATCACTTCTTACATACATTACCCAAAGTAGAGCTAAACAGTCTACATACGCTCTGTGAGCTTCATAGAAATAGCCTAAGAATGTATTTAGATATTCTAACTTAGCTCCAGGGAAACCTAAGGCTTTCCATGGAACCTCTTTTAATGAGCATGCCCATGAAAGATTGGTTAAGGTTGAAAATCTCTTTTCAAAGAATGGTCTATCAAAGGCAGCATTGTGAGCTACGATTAAAGGACGACCAGATAAGAAGTTAGCAACCATTTCATCATCAAAGCATCTGCCTGCTACCATCTCATCGGTAATATGGGTTAAAGCTACAATCTCAGGAGGAATAGGCTCTTGAGGATCTTCAAACTCATCATAGTAGCGATCTACAGAGATTAACAGCTTTCTCTCTAATGAGAAAGTTGCCTTTACCATACCTAATTCAATGATCTTGTTTTTAGAAGGATCCATACCAGTAGTTTCAGTATCTAGAAACACTACTGAATATAACTTCTCACCCTGAACAGGTTCATTAAGTTTTATTGGAAAATGAGTATCTACACCTTCAATAGTAAGAGGGATCTTCTCTAAAAGACGGTAATTTTCAGGATGTGCTCTGATATTGTCTATCATGCTGAGCGGGAATAGATCTTCGTTTGCCATATATAAAACTCAATAAATTAAACTTAGCTAATTTTACGATATTTTGCATAAAAGTGAAAAACAACGTAATACAACATTATACACAGAATTAGCTTACATAGCTAATATTTTATATATTGTGTTTTTACGATAATTTAATATATTTATAATTTTTGGTTAATTACCTAGTATTCATATAGGAATTTAATTTTTATTAAATTACATAGTAAATTACTATGTTTTATAGTTAATTGATTTTAAAAGAGTTTTTTATTAAACATGTTCACTATTGGTGCAAACATTAATGACACCTAAATTTAGGTATTTTGTTTTTGATTTATATATGTTTTCATATAGACATTGATAAAAGATTAAACATCTTAAAGATTTAAATTTATAGATTCAAATAGGTAAATTTGGAGTAGCACATATGGCAGTATATAAGTCAGTAGTTGAGCTAATCGGTAATACCCCATTAGTTGAATTATCCAATCTTGAGAAAAAGCTAAATTTAAAAGCAAAGATCTTAGCTAAGTTCGAAGCTATGAATCCATCAGGCTCTGTAAAAGATAGAGCAGCTTATTACATGATTAAAGATGCTTTAGATTCAGGCAAAATCAATAAAGACACTAAGATCATTGAACCAACATCAGGTAACACCGGTATTGGTTTAGCTTTAGTAGGTGCAGCTTTTGGTCTGTCAGTTACTCTAGTTTTACCTGAGACCATGTCAGTTGAAAGACGCAACATCTTAAAAGCATACGGCGCAAACTTAGTTTTAACCGAAGGCGCTAAAGGTATGAAAGGTGCTATTGAGAAAGCTCAGGAATTAGCAAAGGCATCATCAAATACCTTTATTCCACAGCAGTTTGAAAATCAGGCAAACTCAAAAGCTCACTATGAGACAACAGGTCCTGAGATTTACCAAGATACCGAAGGTAAGGTAGACATTTTTGTATCAGCAGTAGGTTCTGGTGGTACAGTATCAGGTACAGGTAAATTCTTAAAAGAAAAGAATAAAGATATTAAAGTTGTAGCTGTAGAAGCAGCAGCTTCCCCTGTTCTATCAGGTGGTAAGCCAGGTCCTCACAAGATCCAGGGTATCTCAGCTGGTTTCATTCCAGGTGTTTACGACAAGTCAGTTGTAGATGAGATCATTGGTGTTAAAGATGAGGATGCTTTTAACAATGGCCGTCTATTAGCTCAGAATGAAGGTCTATTCATCGGTATTTCCTCAGGTGCAGCCCTAACAGGTGCTTTACAATTAGCACAGCGTCCTGAGAACGAAGGTAAAACCATCGTGGTGATCTTACCTGATAACGGTGATAGATACTTATCAACAGCTTTATATCATCAGGACTAATTTTAATAATAAAGATGCCGGTGGGTTAATTACCCACACGGCATCAAAGAATATAACGTTAACAATAGGATGATTTATGTCAGAGAATTCACAGAGAATCAATGAGGCAACAAGCACTGCCTATGCCTCAATTAGTAAGAAGAGCAGAATCATTACTGCCGTTCTTTACATCGGTGCACTGATTATTGGTGCTATTTTAGGTTATCTTGGAAATGAAACCTTAAATGATATCTTCAACTTCATTGCAACTGTATTCACAAGGTTATTCAGCTTCGTTGCTGTACCTGTAATTGCAGTAAGCTTGATCTCTACCTTAGCTAAGTTATCAAAAGGTTCTAAAGGTGGTACTATTTTCGGTCACACCATTTTCTATACCTTATTAACCACAATCTTAGCTGCATTAGTTGGTGCAATTCTATTTACTTACATTGCTCCTGCTAACGTAACCAATCCAAGTGAATCTGCAGCAGCTGCTGTATCACAGTATGAGTCTTTATCATACTTACAGCACATTCAGAACATCATTCCTAACAACTTATTACAACCATTTGTTGCAGGTAACGTTCTGTCAATCTTATTAGTTGCAGCAGCATTCGGTCTTGGTATCGCTTCATTACCTGAGTCAGATACTAAACACACTCTTGTAAACTTCATCATCGGTTTCCAGGATCTGTTATTCGTTCTAATTCACTGGTTAATTAGAATCTTACCTATCGGTATCTTAGCATTCACAGCTCAGTTAGTTGCTCAGTTAGAGGCTGGCGTAATTATCGGTGGTATTGCATCATACTTCGGTGCTGTTATCGGTTCTAACTTAATTCAGATGTTCATCATCTTACCTGCAATCTTACTGATAAGAGGTTTAAACCCATTAAAGATTGCTCGTGGTATGTTACCAGCTTTAGCTGTAGCTTTATTCTCAAAGTCATCAGCAGGTACTCTACCAGTTACTATCGCTTCAGCTGAAGATAACTTAAAGGTAGACAAGAGAGTTTCTCGTTTCGTTCTACCAATCTGCACCACCATCAACATGAACGGTTGCGCGGCATTCATTCTGATCACTTCAGTTTATCTGTTACAGAACGCTGGTATTGATATTGGTTTTGGTACTATCATCGCTTGGATCTTTATCGCTACCTTCGCGGCTGTTGGTAACGCTGGTGTTCCAATGGGTTGCTACTTCTTAACACTTTCATTAGTATCATCAATGAACGTTCCAGTAGCTCTAATGGGTATCATTCTTCCTGTATACGCTGTAATCGATATGATTGAAACTGCATTAAATGTTTGGTCAGATTCTTGCGTAGCAAACATCGTAAACAAGGAAGTTAAAGATAAGTTACCTGAGATTCAGGAATAATAAGTCTTAACTAGACAAAGCATTAAACCTGCCCTTCTTACAGATTGGCAGGTTTATTATTTTTATCATTAAAAAAACTCTTCTTTATTGAGATAACTCTCATACTCTTTCTGTAACTCTTGTCTTTTTTACTCTGAGCATTAAAAATCATAGATATTGCAATTAAGGTTCCTCTATGAAGCTCTCAAAGTTAGTAAAAAAGTTCACTCTTATCTCTTTAGCAGTCTTTTCGCTTCACCAGTCTTGCTTTGCTGGTAATGGAGTATTTTCTAATGTAAGAGAACATGGCGAATGGATAACAGGATCATTTGCCTTTGATGGACAAAAAACAGCAAGACTTGGTTCAAAATACACTCAAAACAATGTAGGGCTCTTTCTTGATTTTTTAAGTCCTGAACTGTACCTCATTGAGGTTATTAGAACTAATGATATACCTGACAGAGGCATGGAACCTAAGTACTACTTAACTGATATGACAATTGCTGTTGATAATAAATACAGCATTAGCTTTGAAGCTAAGTGTGCTGAAGACGATACTTTACATGAATGCTTCGTACCTCAAAGCAAAAATGATGAGCTCATACGTCAGTTTAAAAAAGGTAATGAAGTTAGCTTCAAGATTGGGGATTTTGATCTGTACTTCAGTCTTTATGGCTTTAGCAAGGCTTTTTACAGGGCATCTAGACTTGTAAAGTAATCACTGATGAAAAAAAATCCTGCCACCAAAGAGCAGGATAAAGAGTGCTTACGTAGAATACGTTTCAACTCTGTAGCAAAGTAAAATTAAAATGAGAATTGATTACAACATCTTACGTGAACTGTAAAAAGCAACCTATGAAGACAGATTGCCTGAGTTTGTAAAAAATTTAGGCAATGATACATCATGGCAGGATAAATATACTGATCTTGATTTACTTGAAGAAGAAACTGAACGTAGACGTAAACTCTATCTTGGTAATTTAAAAGTACTTGTTGATGAAGGTTTTATTGACGGTGTAAGTGTTAGAAAGTCAGTAGATTTGAAGTATTCAGTAGGTTTTGAAGATCCAATGATTACAGTTAAAGGGTTATCCTTTTACGCAGGAATTAAAACACCGAAGTTTCTTAGAAAATTAAAAGAATTTGTTGAAGACAACGGTTATGCGCTTACCTTTCAAATTATTATTGATTATGCTCCAAAGCTTTTTAGTGAACTGACAAAGGATTACTTTAAGAAATAGGCAGTACCTCACCTGCTGAAAATTTGATATGATCACAACAGGATTAAACAGATGGATTACTAAAATGAATATAGACGCTGTACTTAAAAAAGAAGAGTTTCTTAATTCTAAGAGCTTTTTAAAAGTTATAAACTCCAAGGATGCCGATAATATAAAAACAGTCACATTTATACCTCCTAGAGTAGGTAAAGACAAAGGCTTTGGTCAATTTAAGATTGTTTATAAAACACCTTACTATTGTGCAAGCAGGTAGATATGGATAACTTACCTAAAACACAAAATAACAGTACATCTGAAGAATCAGTTCTCAGAGAGTTTATTAACATTCAACAAAGTGATTTAGAGGTTAAAAAATTAGAAGCTTCTAACAGAAAAGCTGAGATTGAGTCTAATGAAAGGATCGCTTTAGCTTCTATTCAGGCACAAGCAAATAGCGACTTAGCTCACTCTAAAACTTTTAAATACGCTTTCCTAGTTAGTCAGCTAAAGATAATTTTGATTGCAGTTATTGTTGCTGTTATCGTAGTAGTTGCTATTGTATATGGTTACAGTGAACTGGCTACAGATATAGCTAAATACGCCTTCTTTGCAATATCAGGTTATTTTGCAGGACTAGGACACAGTCAAGTAATACAGAAAAGAAAGAACAATTCAACATCGAATAAAGATGATGAATAGTCATAAATAGGCAGTATTTCTACTGCCTAAAACTCACTTCTTTAAGATCGTATCTACAATGAAACGGCTTGTATTTTTACCAGCTTGTTTTGCAAGTTCCTTGATTTGCTCCATTTCACTGCGAGTACATGCTATTACAATACGACCATCTTTTTTTAGCTCATCAGCTTTATATGGTCCTGTAGTTCCTGCAGGACGTCCTGCACCTTCTCTTTTTCCACCTCTCATACTAAGCTCCAAAAATTTGTATTAGCTTTTCAATAATTCCTATTACTTGAATTATGATAAGAATTAGAATCATCCATTCTAAGCGATTAAACTTTTTCATTTAAAAATACTCCAAACATAACCTACACTAGAGGTACCATCAGAACTCCAATCTGAGGGTATTTAGTTATTTAATAAAACTAATAAAAAGGTCAAGACATTGATAAATCATGGTTGAGAGTAAGCCAATTAACATCATGATTTCAATTCTTGACCATTTACGTTTGCACAATTGCTTACGTTTCTTTTTCATATCGACCTCCTTATGATTATTATTGTACTTTATAGATTATTTTATGTTAAGTAATTTATCTATAATATGCATAAAAAGGGTTTATTCTGTAAATATGTACACTACTTCTGTAATAAAATGTAATGGAAAAGTTCAAGTTTTTATCAGTTGATATGACCATTGCTGTTGATAATAAATACAGCATTAGCTTTGAATGACAAAAATCCATAAAAAGACACAGGTAAAAACAGATCATGCCCACCTAGTGAATAATTAAGTTGCATCCATAAGTTGCCCACCCTTAGATTTTCTTAAAAACTTATACTTAAGCCGTTTTGTATGAATTCACATTTAAAATGAATTAGGCAGGATCTGAATCGTTCAAATTCTGCCTAATTATGCTTTACTTTGGCTTTTGTATCAGCTTTTTAAGCTCTTCTATTTGACGCAGATATTGTGCTGTTTTCTCCTCATTCTTTTTACAGATGTCTGTAATTGTGTTTTCGTGTAATTTAAGATCAAGCCTTAGATTGTTAACTTCAACTGCATTTTCAGACAGCTTATCTTTCAGCATGTTTAATGAGTTTTGACTTTTAGTAAGTTCATCATTAAGTCGCTTGTTTTCTTTAGACAGGTTGTCATTGTTGTTGCATAAATCTTCAATAGTGCGGGCTAATGAAGCTCTCAATTGCTCATATTGAGTTTTCTCTTCATTGATTTTCTGAATGCAGAATTGCATATTGCCAGTGGCTGCTATAACCACAATCTGTTTAGCAAGTCTCAGACAGTCATCTTCGTTGAGATTAGAAAGGCGCAGATTTTCTTCAGTTCTATGCTTTTGCTGGTAATAGCTTGCTATGAACTTGGAAATCGTAGAATAGGAGCCACGAGATAAAAACTCTCTGACAGATTTGGTACTAACCTTGCTGCCTTTAGCTTCTAGCTGTTGAATTGATGAGGAAACATCATCAAAGGTGATATTTTGAGAGGCACCAGTGCAAGGTGTAGCTTCTTTTGTGACATTGCAGTTTTCTTCATTATTACACTTAAGTGTAACGTTACACTCTTCTGTAATATTACACTTTGGTGTAACGTTACAGTTACTGTAACCTGTAACGCCTTGTTCAGTGCGTTTTTCAGTATTATCAACAACAGAACTCATTTTTTCAAGTCCTTTAATTCAGAAACTTCCATATCAACCTTTTGTAGCTTACCTTTACGGCGTCTGGACTTGCCATTTAGGTTAATGATTAAAGGATCTGCTAATAGTCTGTCCATCACAGCATCTACAGCGAGTGAGGCAAACTTACTGTTTTTACAGTCAGCGATTATTCTTTCATACCAGGTATCAATAGTAAGTTGAGAGAGAATAATGATAGAGCAGCCATTAGCCCTGCATGAATCTAAAAGTTCCTTTAGACAGGTAATTTCTCTAGAACAGGTGTTAGCGGTATCACTGCTTTGAGATTGCAAAGAAGTAGAGCTAGTGTTATTTAAGAGGAAGTCGTCTAGAACTATGATCTTGTTGCTGTAAATTCTGGACAATCTCTCATTGTAGGCATCACGGCGGTCATACATTGAGGTTAACATCATCATTTCACAGGTATAATCATAGTAAGAGGTCTTGTAGCCCATCTTCATGACATGATCAAGTATGGACATGCCAAAGGTTGATTTACCAGTACCAGCAGGTCCATTTACAATCACAATACCTTGCTCTGGTTGTATCAGCTTATTTACCACAAGCTCTATCTTGGAGATGGTAACACCATTGCTTTTAGCCAGTTCTGAAGCTGGTTGCAACATCTCTGATGGTGGAATATTTGAGTCCTTTTTTAAGAGCTTGTATTTGTTATCAAGTCTCTTTTGATGACAGACTTTACCGAGCTGATAGAACTGCTCAGAGAAAGGTAAATCACAAAAGTCAGAATCGTCTTTTAGCATCTCATAGGCATACCATAAAGAGCTTAGCTTCAGTGTTTTAGTAAACAGCTGTTTTAACTCATCTTCAGAATGACGAGTATCAGGTGAAATAGTTCTCTCCATTTACTCGACCTCCTCTTTAGCATTGACGGTGTCATCATTTACAGACTCCATGTCTTTTAATAACTGGCAGAAATAATCAGCTCCCAAGCTGGTACTTTCTAAAACCGAACCACTGTCTGTTACCTTGTTTTTGATATCTTCTAGTAATTCTCTTTTAGGAGTAAATTGCTTGGTTTTAGATGAGGGTTGAACGTTGACCAGACCATCTATGATCTGCGTCATCTGGAGATATTTGGTGATGTGAGGATCAATGATTAGTCTGAAAGCCTGCTTGTACCTTTCATAAGCTGACAGGTTTCGTTTTACATCATTAAAGATCCTGTTACATACAGTAACTCTGTCTACATCGTTAAAAGCAGTACAGGAATGAAATACATAGGTAAAAAACTCTGATAACTCTTTTTCAATAACAGGAACCTCATGACTGAGCTTTAAATAGTCATCAAGTGTTCTGGACATAGCTTTCTCTTTTGCAGAGTAATCTTTACTGTGCTTTATTCTCTTGATCCTGATAGAGGGAGAGTTATCAATCTTATAAGAGGTTAATTCTCCTACGGCATTGAAAAGCCTTATAGAGAATCTGTCAGCTGACGTTTGAAAACAGGTTACCTGTAAACCACAGTACTCTTTACCTACAAAGTAGTCATTTCCCTTGAATCTTACATAACCACGTTGTGACACGATACATTCTGTAACCTCATAGAGCTTAGGCCTTTTATCTTCAGGTGGTAGTGGTTGCAGGTGTTGCTTTTCATACGTATCAAAGAAAGACTGATGAGACCAAGAGCCTCCTGCTACATACTGGTTATTAAAAGTGTATGACAACTCTTTTAAGTACTTGTTTAGATCTTCTCATGAGGAAAAGGTACCGTTGATTATTCTTGCAGCGTTTCTAATGAGACGCTCACTGACATTTACAAAAGCTTCAATCTGTCCTTTATGTCTTGGTTTTACCGGACCTGCCAGTAACCAGTCAGTTTGGTAGCAACGGGCAAGGTACTGCATGGTGGAGTTTGGCGTATTTCTAATAAAACTCTTACCGCCACTGTTGAATAACTTTTTCCTGTAAGAGAGTGCAACATCGTTATCAGATTTAATACAGGCAGGTGCTCCACCGAAATACTCTAAGGCTGCAATAATAAACTCAGCCCAATCAATGGTTCTTTTTCTTTCACAGGCATAGATAAAGATCAATCCTGAGTAACGTAATGAAGCTGTAAAGACACAGGCTCTATGTTTTACGCCATCTTGATCTTGCCAGTTAAGAATATCACCATTACCATCAATCTCCATTAAGGAACCAGGGTTAACCTCTCCTAATGAAGCAGTATCACTCAGTGCTGAATACTCAGACATATGTTTGGTTACATATGCTTTATAAGCCCTTTTAAAGGTGTTAAGGCTCATACACTGCTCTGGTAAGCCTTCAAATTTAAGGCAGTTTTTATGAAGCTCCTCTGTTTTTACGTTAAAGTTATCTTTGACATATAGCTCTAACCAGGCCTGTTCAAGGGTTGGCTTATCCTTATATACACGTGCAGGATGCATAAAGTTGTAGATAGCCTTGAAATCTGGCTGTTTAAAATCTTTTCTGTGCCCTAAGGCTCTAACCACTGTATTGAGCTTATCAGAGGTAAAAGATAGAACATCCTTTGGAGAATATCCCTCTAGGGCAAGCTTGTCACAGAATCTTGTGATGCTTTTCCTACTGATACCAGTCTGCTTGCTTAGCTGTGATTTATTTAATGGTTCACCTTCTTTTAATTCACTGATATAAGTGAACAACTCAATAATTTGGCTGTCTTTAATCATGCCGTCCTCTTTTCATTAGCAATAAAATAAATCGTTCCTGAGCCTTTTATGGCTCGGGAGTAATGCTAAGAAAAGTGGGCAGGAGTGTTTTCACGAAGTCGTCAGCAGATATATTTTCAGATGATGCCCATGAAAGGAAACGTGATATACATGCCTTTAATGACTGTGTGCAACTATTGGTTATGTTGCTGTAAACTTCGTAAGTTTTACAGCATGAACTCTTTGTGTCAATCCAAACTTGCACAAGCTCTATTTCTTGCTCAAGTTGAGAGTTTAACCTAGTAATATCAGAGGTAACAGCCACTCGGTTTCTGATTAGACTTTGGTATGTTGAGGATTTTCTGCTAATCAGCTTGCCACCAATACTTATGAGCTTTAGGTATAGTGAATCCTTAGTTTGATTTAACCTGTTATGAAGTGACCTTTGTCAAGTACTTTTTTCAGTGATTTAGATAAGACGCTCTTTTCAGTATAAGATACGGCATTGGCCACTCTGTTATAC
>Ga0256405_10003709_pt1 | contig 30806 bp, 30 predicted proteins | sample RumenRJG_02DNA_FD_189096 | JGI IMG/M metagenome (GOLD analysis project Ga0256405, IMG submission 189096) | Bovine rumen microbial communities from Lethbridge, Alberta, Canada - RJG_02 | ecosystem: Host-associated > Mammals > Digestive system > Stomach > Rumen | place: Canada: Alberta...
TATTTCCCTCGTGAGCCTTCCGTATAGGCCGCCATGGTTGTTGATGAGTTTGTTCGTCATCCATGATGTGGAGGACCCGGCGACGATGAAAAGCAAGTCCTTCTGGCGACAGCCCCAGCCGTTCCAGAAACCCTCCAACGCCGTAATGAATCCGGACTTCGGCGTATCCATCCATGGAAGTTCATCGATAAAAACGACTTTCTTCCCTTTTCCGACCTTTTTACCATCGATGATTCGTTCCATCCGAAAGAAGGCCTCTTCCCAGGTTTTCGGAGGCAATGTCCCGCTTTCGCCTTCTCGCAATAAAGAGGTGTGGAAATGCGCGAGCTGTTTTTTCATTGAGCTTTCCTCGGAATGGATGGAGGTTCCTTCGTTTTGCTCCTCCTCGATAGGGGAGAGCCCGTTGTGGCGGAAGACGAATCGATCGGCGAACGTTTCGTTGACCAAATATGTTTTCCCAACGCGCCGCCTTCCGTAGACGCCGATGAATTCGGCCCTATTGCTGCGATAAGCGGTTTCGAGTTTTTTGATTTCCGCGATTCTCCCAATCATATTTTTCTCCTATAAATCGCCTTGAACAGATAAAAATCTATTTCACGGCGGATTATAGCATGAAACTTTTAGGCAAACAATAACGGCGGAGGTCGAATTATAAATCGCCGTGAACTGATAAAAACGGTCTAAACGGCTGAAAATAAACGTAGAAGCAAAACCCGCATCGTGCTCCAAATATAGCCATAAAACAAAATTATTTTATTTCATGGCTGACTATAGATTGTTCTCCATCGCAAAATAACAGCGTACCATTATCGGATATAACCAGCCATAACTATAAATATTATTACCATATGGCTGATTTTGTATCGATGAAAATATGCATGTTCCTCCGCCCATCAAGAGAAGGAGGAAGGCCGTAAAAGGCGCATATCGGATAAACGAAGGAAATCAAAAACGCCAGAGCATTCTGGCGAGTTTTGGATAGTGGGGGAGTTTTTTAGCAGCCCCGTTTGTTACCTAAAGATAAGGCAATCTCTCGATCTTCTAAGGTTGCGGAGACGAAGCTACCATCTTCACCCTTACGGAAGAGCATGAATCCTCCCTCAGGCACGTTAGAATGCAGTATATAGTAATGCACCCCGTTATCACTAGTATATATCCTAGGCTCTTTATCATATTGCTTTAGATATCGCTGAATCGAGGAAGGGATGTCTAATCGGACGTCCACTAAAGAGGCGACATGATGTTCTTCGTGATAATGCCATCCTAATAAGGACTCTGAAGGAATGGATGTTTCAGGGATGATTTTCAATACCGCATCCCACATATCATCGACAGTGCGGATATCCCCATAGTTATGGCCATAATTCACATGACGGTCTGCAACTTTCTCACATAAGCCAAAAGAGCCATCTTCATAGAGCTCACTAGAAAGATATCTTAGCTTCTTGCCTCCACCTTCTTCTAGCGCATAAACAATAGCGATGAAATTGCATTCCGGCTCAAACGATGCCCCGGGAATCTCTAGGATGGTGGATCGGATCTGCCTAGCCGGGTCTAATCTAAAATGGATGGAGGCTTTACGGATGTTCTCCACACCGACGATACCCTTCTGGTTATCTAGATAATCGGCAAGCGTTTTGATGATGACGCGCATCGCCGATTCATCACCGAACCCATAATAGAAATAGGCACCGTTATCACTGGCGATCAATCTTGGCAATACTTGAACGTAGAACGCCATATTCGCAGACTTAGATGCTTGCTCTTTCATGGCCTGGATCTCTGCTTCACTTGGGAATAACGCACTCATACACATAGCCTCTTTTTTACGTGATGACATTATACATGCTTTCCATTTTGATAATGCATGCGCAGGAACATGGATCATGATTACAAAACTTACTTGTTGGGTAGTAGACAAACAAGTTTTACACTCTTATACTTTAAATATGGATTATTTATTTGTAAAAGACTTTGAATTTGCTAGGGAAGCCCTTGAGCTATCATTAGAACAGCTCTGCGCGCGCCTAGGTATGAATCGATCCTATGTTTCTTCCGTTTTAAATGGTGCGGAAAAGCCAGGGCCTCGTCTACTAGAAGCTTTTTACTCCTATGCTTACAATAAAGGTCTTCGTATGAACCGTGGAAAAGAGGAACTCTACCACGAACAATTTGGATCGCGTGTCCTTTATCATGGAAGTTACGATGGCTTAACGATGATAACCCATAATGGGAGCCGTGCGGATTGCGATTTTGGCGCGGGCTTTTATCTCGGCGAAAGTTATCATCAAGCGTCGAGTTTTATTGCTGACGCCAAACAAGGCTCTGTTTATGCGTTTCGCTTTGATGCTGATTCTTTGAAAGGAGTGTCCTTTCATACAGATTTGGATTGGATGCTTCTGATATGCTATTTCCGCGGGAAATTAAAAGCCTATCAAGAACATCCAAAGTTGCAACGCATCCTTCAACGAATCGAAGGTGTTGATTATATTCGTGCCCCAATTGCAGATAATAAAATGTTTCAGGTGATGCGCCTTTTTGGTGATGGAGACATCACTTCCGAAGAGGCTTTGCACGCGCTTTCTGCTTCTAATCTTGGTGAACAGATCATCTTGAAAACAGATAAAGCCGTTCAAGCCTTGACGTTTTTAGAGCGCTTTTATTTATCTGAACCCGAGAAACAATACCTCCTTTCCTTTACCGCAGAACGTGCTTCGGAAGTGGAAACGAAACTGAAAATCGCAAAGCGTGAATTTCGCACGCAAGGCAAATACATTGACGAGGTATTCTCATGAAGCGAGTTTTTGATACAGAAGGCATCCGCCTTGCGACTTTTCAGGGAAGGTTATGCGCATCCTCCCTATCTCGAGTGACGACTTCTTCGCCGATATTTCTCCGCCGATTCATGAAATCGGATTACATTTTGAAGATGGATGAAGGCAACTCAGCGAGGCTGTCTTTGGATGAAGACGAAGCGTTTAGGGAACTTGAACAGCAGTATGGAGAAGGAACATACGGCAAAATCCGTTATTCCGAAGAGGCGTTATATTGGATTGGGTGGATATATCGTTATATCACCTATACCCGCAAGGTTTATTCTCGCTTAGTATATCGATATATCAAACCAGAGTATCTTTATCGTGTCTACGCTGTTTACCATACTCAAGATGAGGAATGGGTTTTTAGTCGTGTTCTAGCCTCTTTAGATCTAACGGAGGCAGACTTCGATATCAATGAGCGATACAAGAAAATCTATCAACAGGAGCACCTTACTAAGAACTTACTTGTTGGGTAGTGGACAAACAAGTTTTAATCGCCTTTGGAAACAAACGCGATAATTACACTTTGAAGATGCCCAAACATGGGCATACCTCTATTAAATTCCTCCAAATTACATAAAAAATCATTGAATCTGGAGAAATATAATTAAGCATTTTCATTTATAAGTCGCCGTGAACTGATAAAAATGGTTTAATCGGCCGAGAATAAACGTGAAAGCAAAACCCGCATCGCGCTTCATGAGGCAAAAAAGCGTTGATTAATTTACGTTACAGGCGAAACCGCCGTACGATTATCGAACGGTTTTCCGAACTTTTTCTTCGAAACACTATGCAAATCTTTCACATGGATGAAATGTTTATAAATGGTCTTAAATGCAATGAAAACAATTAAAAAAGACCACTTATAAATGGATCTTGCAACTGGCGTTGCATTCCGACAATGTGGAGAACCGCATTGGCGCATATACTTATTAGTCACCCAATGATATTGCATTTATTTCCCCATAACTATCTAATTTTGGCATGTTAAGGGGAAATATCTTGAATGTAAATCATTGCTAGAGAAACAGAAATCGCCTTGTTGAATTCCATTGCGGAAAGCGGTGCGCCGGAATTCATCGCCGTTTACGGACGTAGGAGGGTGGGAAAGACTTTTTTGATCCGAGGCTATTTCAACGAACGCTTCTCCTTCTACGCATCCGGACTCAATAATCGCCCGAAAAGAGAACAACTCAAGAACTTCAATTCCAAGCTTATGGAATATGGCCACAGGGAGAAAAAGATACCGCAAGATTTAAACTGGACCCCGTAATTCGGACAGTCTAGAAAAAAGGCCTACCCAAAACTAGGTAGCTTAGTTCTTTTTCTTGTCGAGGAAGTCCGCGATTTGGTCCTTCTCGTCGGGGACGAAGTGCGAATACGTCTGTAACACGACTGCCTTGGTGTCGCCAACCCATCTCGTGATGGTGCGGTAACTTATGCCTTCCGACAGAAGCTAGGACACACAGGAGTGGCGGACCCATGAACTTTCATGTGGGGAGGCCAGCTTTCTTGATGTACTTGTCCACCCTTCGCCTTACGTCGCTATGGCCGATGGTGACGGCCTTCTCGCTTTGGCAGTGCTTGCCGAGCGTTTACAGCCTCGATGAGACCCCTTCCGAGTTCCGCCATTTTTCTTTCTATGAGGCGCTGGTTGTCTCGGTCGACTACCTCTTCTACAACGACGACATGCCGTCCGCGCTGTCGGCGAAGGAGAAGAAGACACTCGAGGAAGTGGCGGAGATATTGGGCCGCGTTTACGCGAAAAATAACCGTCCAAGGCAAAAAGAAAACGCCAGGCACCGCGTTTCTCCGTGGGACTTGGCGTTTTTTCGCTGTCGGTTGCTTACTGTCCGGCGATGACCTTCTTGAGTTTCGGCGTTGCCCAATCCTCGATTTGGAAGGAGCCGTCGTTGATTTCGCCAAGGCGGCGGATCAGCTTTTCGGTCAGGGCCATCAGCTCAGGGGCGACCTCCCTTTCCCGTTTCTCATCGAATTCGAATCCGGCGGGGTTTTCCTCGGTGAAGTCGACATTCTTGAACAACGAGAACCAAAGAGTCCGCGCCTCGTCGACTATTTTCTGCGTTTCCGCGTCGCCGTCGACGATGCCGATCTTGGTGATCTCGCGTCCGTTCTCGTCAACGGCTACTCCGACGATGGGGCCGATGTAGCAGTCGAACGTAATGGTGATTGTGCGTTTTTTCATGGCTTTAGCCTCCTTATTCATAGTCTTCGGGGTGGCCGGGCATGGCCGTAGTTATGTAGCCGTTCGCCGAGATGGCGTAGACCACTACATAGTTCCCCTTCCAATAATATACGCTTCGGTATCCTTCACGTCCGTTTGTGTCGTGGCGGAACGATGTCACGAGCCTGCCTTTCGCTACCGTGTCGTGAAGGAACGATCCCAGTTGATCGCGTCCGCCATTTCCTCGAGCTCGTCCTTGCTGTAGACGTCCTTCGTCAGGTTGTCCAGATCGATTCGGCTCATTGGCGTTTCTTCCTCTCCATCTCCTCGATGATCTGGAGCCATTCCTCGTCGCCGAGGTTCAGCTCGCGGGCCTTGCGCAGGGCGGCCGAGACGTTTTTGACCTCGCCGGCGTAGAGGATGACGTCGGAAGCGACGGTGTCGCCCCTGGTCTCGGCTGCAGCGTCGAAAAGGGATTGCCTTTCCTCAGGGGTCAACGCCAGTATATCGGCGACTTTCTCGATGTGCTCGCCGGAAAGCGGCTTACGCTGCCCGCGCTCGACGTCGCTGAGGTAGGGGGCCGATACTTTGAGCTTGTCCGCCAGGGTGCGGAGGCTCATGCCTTTTTCGATTCGGATCGCCTTTAGTGTTTCTCCAAAATTCATTTTGTTTTTTCCTTCCGTTAACCGTGCGCTAACATGGTAATTATCCTCCATTCCAATTGCTTGTCAAGCGTTTGAAGATGAGCGGTGGGATCTGGTTTCGCGGCGTTGAACGGCGAACGATAAACCGAAGCAGCGTCGGATTTCTGCTTTGTATAGATGATGAATCGTGGTCGCGCGCACAATCTAATTATTTTTGTTAACCGAAACCCAGAAAGCGTATATGATTCACGCAAGAAAAGCACGCTAAGGATTAGACGTTGAACGAACGCTCGATGGTGTCTGGGTTTTTGCAGTTTTCAGTACAACGATTTTACAACGCGACTATAACTTTGTTTTATAAAACATTGTGCAACACTTAATAGAATTATAATATTCGATTAAACCTAGATAATAATTACAACTTCGGAATCTCCCGCATCGTGCACCATATGTGCAAAAGGGGCTTCCTTAAAGCAGGCGCTGCGCTGCGTTGCGTTCGTGCGGAACTGGTATTATAATTTTCCTGAAAAATGTAGAATTCTACAAAAAAGGAGAAAGTCATGATTCCCCGCGATAAGTATTTAGGTCAATTGATAATGAGCATGGGAAATGGATTTCCGAAGATCGTTACAGGCATTCGCCGCTGCGGCAAATCTTATTTGCTTAAGAAGATCTTCAAAAGCCATTTAATCTCTTTGGGCGTGAAAAAAGAACAATTCCTTCTTGTCGAACTAGACGACGACGCCAATGCGAATCTGCGCAACCCCTTAACACTCAGTACTTTTGTCAGAGAAAAGGCAAAAGGGATGCAAGACACCCTTTATGTTGTCTTAGATGAGATCCAGCGAGTCTTTGAAATCGTCAACCTCGAACTGACTGGTGGACAGATCGTCCTAGCCAAGAAGGGGGACGCCCAGACGATTTCATTCGTCGACGTGGTCATGGGACTTGCCTCGGTTGCAAACATAGATCTTTACGTGACGGGAAGCAATTCCCACATGCTCTCCAGTGACATCGTCACCCAGTTCCGCGACAAGGCGACCCAGATCCACATGGCGCCACTTTCATTTTCTGAATACTACGCCCATGTTGGTGGAGCCAAGTCGGAGGCTGTTTACGAATATCTCCTCCACGGAGGGATGCCTTTAGCGGTTCTAAAACAACGGAGTGAAAAAGAGGAGTATCTAAAAGGGTTGTTTCAAACGACTTATTTCAAAGACATTCTCGAGCATCATGGTTTCCAAAAGGAATGGGCGCTGGATGAACTGGCCGACGCCTTGTCTTCTTTGGTTGGCAAAATCATTAGCGTCGAGAAAATCGCAAATACGCTCCGCAGCGCAGGCAAAACATCACTGGATCCGAAGACGGTGGAGAGCTACATTGATTCCTTCGTCGACGCTTTCCTCCTTTCGGAAGCCTCCCGCTATGACATGAAAGGCAGATCTTTGATCGGAGCAGGACGAAAGTACTATTTCACCGATACTGGGTTAAGAAACGCAAGACTGAATTTCGGATTCCCCGACATTGGGCAGCTGATGGAAAACGCCGTCTATAACGAACTTCTATACCATGGGTACCAGGTAAGTGTTGGCGTGGTCCCAACGGTTGGGAAGGATAAAGATGGAAAAAGCGTGCGCAAGGATTACGAAATCGATTTCGTGGCAAGGAAAGGTTACGACGTTCTTTACATTCAAATTTGTCAAAGCGTCACCGATTCGAATGTGCTGAAGAAAGAACTCAGGCCATTTGATTTTGTGCGCGGAGAAGCGAAAAACGTCCTAGTGATTGGCGATCCGATTCCCGAAACCCGGAATCAAGATGGAACCTATGTGGTCGGTATTGCGGATTTCCTTTTGGGGTTATGATTTTTGGAGACCTCGCAAAAACAATATAACAGGTCAAAAAAACCAAAAAACTTTAAAAAATGACCAGCAATACCGTACAAGTAGGCGTTAAATGCATAAGAACTTCCCGCATCGTCTTCGATGTCACCTATTCCAATTCCTGGCGCACTTGCCCCGATGGCCATGAACACGTCTATAACGATGTCAAAGTCTGCAATAGATGCGACTTTTCCGCGCCTTATAACCCAGATTGATTTTTCTTCGACGTAACTATCAAAGATCCATGAAGCCCCTTTCGGTGATACTAAGGGGCTTTCTTTGTGGATGCTAATTAGAGCATGCTCGATTGGATCAAAGTTCCTCCATAAAGTGCAGCAGCTTCACTTAGCAAGTTGCTTTTTGATAGGGCTTTTGACGTTAAGAGATAGGATCACTTATCTTATATATTCATAAGATAACGTGCGCTTTGTTGCATTTTTGTGGCACCTTATCGTGTATAATCGTCGCATTAAGTTAGAAAGGTAGGCCCTAGAATGAAAACAATCCGTCTATGCCTGATCGCTTTATCTCTATGCTTAGGTAGCTGCGCTTCTGCCTTACATACGAATGCGGAAGTCTCTTATCCGATAGAAAAAGGCACCTTCCATTATGTCCCAACTGCCCCGGTGAAAATACCAGACTATACCGCGGATATCTATTTCTCCCGTGGCTATTTTGAGCATCCTTCCACCGAATATGATTCACATCTAGCAACCGCTTCGATGGCGATGGCCATCTCAACTTTCACCAGCTTTGGCCCCTTTGATGAAAATTGGCATCTCACCCAATCTAGATGCATCCGCGATTATTTCGAGGTCATCGGCTTCAATTCCTTCGCCGTGAACGAAGACTATTTAACTTCTGCGACGTTCGATTCCATCGGCTTAGCTGCGGCAAAGCGTGAATTCGATGATTATACCGTCGTCGCCATTGTCCCACGTTCCGGTGGCTATTTCCGTGAATGGGCCAACAATATGCATCTTGGCGATGGGAGCAATTCCGACATGATGCATGAAGGTTGGTATAACGCCGCGCATAAGCTCATCACCTTCCTGAATGATTATGTTGCTGAGCATCAAGTCCAAGGCAGAGTCAAGCTATGGATGTCTGGATTCTCTCGCGGCGGAGCGACCACGAATATCGCTGCTGGGCTCATCGATAATAAGCTGAGCAAGGGAGAGAATATCTTCTCGAATGGCGCTTACACCAGCAGAGACGACGTCTACGCCTATACCTTTGAAGCACCGCAAGGGGCGAATGTTCATTCCACGACGATCAAAGCGCCGAAAGATGCGCTTTACGATAATATCTTCAACATCGTGAACCCGCTTGATGTCGTCCCTAAGCTGGCCATGAAGCAATATGGCTTCACCCGCTTTGGGCGCGATAAATATACCCGTACCGCTTTCTATGATCCTTCAGGCTATGATGCTTATCATCGTACCTTTTCCGCCTTTATTGATGCCTTCAATCAAAGTGGTGGCCTCAACGTCGACCATAGCGATGAATTCACCATGGGCGGATTCGAGATCAAATATCTCGGCGCGGATATCATCTCCGTCCTTGTTGGTAGTATGACCTCAGAGACGCAGCTTGTGGATTACGTGAAACGGAATAAGGATAAAACCAAAGCCAATTACGACGCGAATATCGCCTTCTCCATCGTCCTTGAAGAACTCGTCGACAGCATCGGCGACCGCAAAGCTTATGTCAATAAGATCCAGCATTCTTTAGAATCCATCATGTTGCTGATCCAAACCGAGAATAACCCTGCGGTCATGACTACGTCTATGCTACTTAAGACCTGCTTCACGGCGATGGTCTTCTCTGCTTTCAGCAGCGAGAAAAAAGCAAAAGAGAGCATCGTGGATGCCTGGGGTGAGGATATCGGCGATGAGCTATATGATTTGATGCTCTCGTTGATCTACCCTTTGCTAGGCATCTATTGGGAACGCCCGAATGAATTATTCTCCATCGCTGGCTATGTCTCCTATATCTTCCAGAACCATTATCCTGATTTCGTCTTTGCTCACGTGGCAAGCCAAGATAGCTATTATGTCGATGACTATAATAAAGGCAAAGCGTCTAGTGATCAAATCACCGTCAATACCTTTATGGATAACGCCGACTATGGACGCATGAAATTCTTCGGCTATAACGATATCGGCCTGCGCTTAAATAGCAAAAAAGGCGACCGCGTCATCAATATCGATGGCCATTATGTCGGCAAAAGCGATATCAAAACCTGTAATCCAGGCTATGCCGCAGCCTATTATTCCTATGTGACCGAGGAGAAGATGGAGCTTTATATGCCGGTGAACCGCACCTATAACATCTCCATGAAGTCCTATTCTAAGAAACCCTATCACCGTTGCGAATATTGGGCCTATTATGAATATTTCACCTTGGATAATACCGGTAGGGTGTCGGTGAGACGCGACCACAAGAAAGAAAGCGTCTGCTTTGCCTCTGATCGGCATAAGCGCGACGTGACAATCGCTAAATAGGAGGAAAAGACCATGAAAAAAGCATTCTTATTTCCTTTATTGATGTTATCCGTTGGTCTCGCTTCCTGCGGGAATAACCCGGGAGATAGCAGCCTTCCTTCCTCCTCCATCAACATGGAAGAGGTGAACCGACTCAAAGAGCTTCTTGCTAAACAAGACGTTTCGCCAATCTACACCAAGATGTTCACCAGCCAATTCTCCCAGAACTACGAGTTCCTTTCCTCTACCCATGGCGAAGATGGCGAGCAGGAGGCGGAATTCTATTCTTATCGCGGCGGCGGATTCTTCGGCTGCCTCTATGAAGTCGATGAGGAAGCCTATTTGGAAGTGCAGGAACTAGAACAAGAAGACTTCTTCGATTACCTTTCCCGCGGCAAAGGCAGCTATGGGATGCTGCAAACCGCGGTCATGGTCTCCTACCATTATGATTTCGATGGTGATAGCAATAAAACCGACTCTTTGCAGTGCCTGGACTTCCTGCAGCACCTAGATACCGTCTTCGGCGAAGATAACGTGCAAGTGTATAACTCATTGAGCTATCGGCAGCATCTTGATGGCAATTATGACCAGCATCAATCCTTTAATGGCATCATCGATAAAGCAACCTTATTCGATACCATCTCCCCACGTGCGTTATCGGAGATCTTCGCTTCCACCAATCTCTATGATGGCCAGCATTCTTGCGAAGTACTTGACCATATCTATCTGCAGCTAGTCAAAGAGCTCAAAGAGAAATCCGACCAAGAGCTAAGCGACTTCATCAAGAATAACGATATCCGCATTGAAGAAGAAGAGGAATCCACATTAGTTCATTTCAAAGTAGGGGACGAGAGCTTACGCGCCACCATCGATGAAAACGATATCATCCCAGGTGCCTTTGAGGGGACGCTTACCTATGAGAAGGAAACGGGCAAGTTCGATGCCTATGACTATAAGATCGTCTATATGGTCAATGAAAGCGATGCATCTACCGGCGATATCCATGCCGCTTCCATGGAATTCAAAGCCACGGGCTATTCCAAGAATGAGAAATTCGATGAAGACCTCGTTATTGAGCCAAACCCTGTCGTCTATGATGACGGGGAGGACTTCCTTGATGATGTCATAGATCAAGTCGTCCCGCCGATGATTTAAACCTATGATGGACAGTGAACTCAACAAGAAATGAATCCATTCTCATAGCCTCGAGGAGGCCCAAAGGGACTTTCGTTTTTTGCGCGTTTGAATTCGGTGTGAAGATCCTCTTCCAATTGTTATAAATCTTTGTATTCCATAGGCGCGAAGCCTCCTGCAAAGAATAACTAATTACTTCGGGAAAAAATGATTCCCAAAATAAACCTTTGGCGACCCGCATCGCGCTTCGTTCTTTTTAGATTATTTCGATGACATCGAAAGAAATGAGATATTTTGCACAAAGCTTGGCTTACACTCAGCCTACGAAAATTCGACGTTTTTTCTTAGGCTTGTTTTCTGAATTTTAAACTGCTTGGTTCAAGACCAATATCTCGTTCCGTGGCCGAATAAGCTTCATTTTGCTATCGATCTGCCTAACGCAAGTGCGATTTCGACAGCGCTGACCTGACGCCTTCTTTCCCTTTCCCCTCGTAGGTCGCCGGGGATCCAGGACTCTCCGAGGATGTCGCCGGCGAAGAAAAAGGTGTAGAACTCTACCCCGAGATGGTCCGCGATGGCCTCGAGGCCGCTGGACTCCATCTCGACGGACAAAACGCCGTCGCCTTTCATCCTTTCCCATTTGGCGATGGTTTCGTTATAGAAGGCGTCCGTGGTCCAGTTTTTTCCGATGGCGATGGGCACGCCGAGGGACCTTAGGAAGGATTCGACATGGGCGTGGTTCCTGATTGGCATGTATTCTGAGGGCGGGGCGTAGTGGTAGCTGTAGCCTTCCTCGCGGTAGGATTCCGTCGGGACGATGTAATGACCCCTGAGCGATTTATCGAGGACGCCGCAGGAGCCGAAGTAGATGAATTTGGTCACTCCCGAAATGTAGGCGACTTCCTGCAATAGGCCCCCAGCCATGGAGCAGCCGATCAGCGACATGAAGAAAAGCACCTTGAAATCCGGAAGGTAATAGATGGTCAATGGGCCATTCCCGGTAGCCATGAACTCGTGGTAGGTCTCGTGGCGGTATGCGGACAGCACATAGTCGAGGGCCTTCTTGGTGAAGCAGGCGACGGCGACGTCGGCGATTTTCCTTTCCTTTTTATAAAGCTTATCGGGCGAAATGATCGGGATTCCGCCCTCTTCGTATGCGTCTAGTATCGACATTATCGATTCCCTCCGTTGATTTTGCCCTCGATTTCCGCCAAGACACAAAGAATCTCGTCAAAACTCGGTGCTCTTTTGTCGAAGATCATCTTCCCCATCTCTGCGTAGTCTTTGCGCAAGCCATCAATCTGGCTCCCGTTTGGATAGAGACGGAAGCTGCCGGGCTTTGCCTCATTGAATTTCGCCCAGGCGCGGTTGTAGAACGCCTCGGTGAACGTTCGGACCTCCTCCATCAAGTTGAGGTTCGCCAATGTCTTTTCGCCGATGGGGCTTCGGTAGATTTTGACGACGTCGTAGTAATGCCTCGAATAGCGACGCGGCATCGGTCCCGTTTCGCGGTGCGCCTCCTGATGTAGGATCATCGCCTTTTCCCAAAAGGTCCGTTCCGGGGAGAGCACGCGTACGGCTCTTTCCCTTCCGTCGTCCAGCGCGGGAAGGGCTTCGAAAAGAAGCGGTTTGACATTCTTGGTCTCCGAGGGCAGCAATGCCGAGAGGGAGCTCATCTCGAATTTGAGCCTAGGTAGGAGATAGGGATCGCCATAGGAGGCGGGATAGCCGACGTAAAAGGCGAGGTCCTCCTTGACGAGCTCGAAGGACAACTGTGCCCCCAATTCCCTCTCGCAGTCCCTTTTCATCGCAGGAATCAATTCGTTTTCGAGGAAGTCCATCGCCCTCTCGTTGGCCTCTTTGGCGAAAAGCTCCCTTTTGTTACGGCTCGTCCCCTTCAGAAGAAGCGGGGACAGGTCCATCCCGATCGCCTTGGCGGAGACGACGATATCGAGGTCTTCTGAAAAACGGTCGATTAGGCCATAGCATTTCGAGAGGCTGGTCCCGCCTTTGAACTCGAATTCGCCTTTATGGGGGCAGCGGGAAAAGAGGTAGTCGAGGAAGTAGGTGACCCAAAGGTCCTTCTCAACGATGGCTTCGCCTAGCCCTAGGTTCCTCGCCGCCGCGGCGATGAGCCCGGCGCGTTCGTATGCGCTTAGTCTCATGATCCTTTCCATTGTTTCTCCTCCTGTACCCGCATCGCGGTGTCATAAATCCATTCCGGGGCGGACTTTGCCTCGTTTAGTATTTGGTTTATTTCGCCTTCTCCAAACGACTTGGCGAGCACTTTGACCGTCGCATCATCGACGTTTTCCCTCCCCAAGGCCTTCATCGCCTCCACGAAGAGCGCCGTCTTATGCGACATCCCCTTGATGAAGCGGGTGCTCTTGTGGCGGAAATGGAGCGGGATCCCGTCGATGAGGTAGTCGCGGTAGGGCCCATCGCTACTATAGACGTACTCGGATGGGACCTGCGTCGAAAGGCCTAGCGCGTTGAGTGCGGTCTCGCCGCTAGGGACGATGCTCCAGCGATGGAGCGAGGCGATCTTCCGGGCGATCTCATGCACGGAAGGCGGGACCTCGATTCCCAAGACCGTTTTAGGCCGATAGTAGATCCCGTCGATGGCGCGCCGTAATTTTCCTTCCTCGGCCAAGCGCGAAAGGACGACTTTCACGTTGCTTGCCTTCCCGTAGTCGAGGAAGTCGCTGACATGCCATAAGGAGAGTTCTGGGGCTTCGCTGATTGCTTTTTCAATAAGGGACGCGGTGGAATTCATGTTACTAAAACTATACTATTTTGGTAACAAAACACAATAGCATTCTCGCTCTTTTGGCCATAGTATTATTTACGATACCCTTGGTTTCTAATCCCGCATCGCGAACCATATCTTCAATTTGCTCGATGCCATCTAATCTTTCCGGAAGCGCGGACTACTCATCGCCTACTTAAATTCCGCGAAAAAGTTTGGTGGATGAGAGAGACTCAGCCACCGAAACACGACCGTCGACTGTGATAGCGGTGGAGCACTCCGCGATAGTTTGACCAATCGCGGGCTCTTAGGGCGTTCTTTCGGAGGGAACCCCACAAGTAACCCCACAAGTAACCCCACAAGTAATTGCATATCCAATCAAGGTATATTAGAATCCTCGCAAAGGAGGAACGAAGCATGTTTGACTTTAAGGCGTACATAAACGGCGAGGAATTCGAGAATACCGAATTTGATTTCAAGGAAATCGTTAGCCACAAGAATTATGAGACCTGGGCCAAGGAAGTTGTGGCATTCGCCAACGGCAAAGGCGGCCGCGTCTTCTTTGGAATCAGGGACGAAGACAATGAACCCGTGGGCCTAACTCGCGAATCCGTCAAAACGGACATCCTCTACATCAACGAAATCTGTGACAAGAAGATTCATCCGAGAGTCGACTTTCACTTTATAAAGCACGGCATCGGAAATGACCTATTCGTCATTGAGATGGTCATAGCCGGAAACGATGAGAAACCTGTGTGGCTCACTAGGAGCGACGAAGAGGACGTCATCTATGTTCGCAGAGATGGTCAAAGCGTCATCGCCCACGGCGACCAGATTGAGAAAATGGTGCTTTCCAGCAAGAGGAAACCCTATGATGCGGCCTTCACTGACCTCTCGTTTGACGAATCTTCTTTTACGGAACTTGCTGGCCTCTACCGCGAAAAGAGAGGCCCCGAGGCTCGTCTAACGGTCAAACTCCTTCAAGCAAAAGGCGCTGTTTCGGCGGATGGAAAAGTCAGCAAAGGCCTAATGCTTTTCGCGGACTCGTATCGTGAGTCGAACTGCGCTGTCGCTTGTCGCATTTGGCCGGGGCTGTCCAAAGGATCCAGCGTCATGATTGACCGCAAAGTCTTCCAAGGCAACCTTCTTGATGCGCTCTCTTTCGCGAAGAACTACATCGGGCTCTACACCAAAAGGGGGCTCGTAAAATTAGATGCGGGTGGTCGCGAAGCGATCATTTCCTACCCGGACAGAGCAGTGGATGAGGCTTTGATCAACGCCTTTGCGCATCGCGACTACCACATTGACGGCGCTCAAATCGACGTGGACATTTTCCCCGACCGAATTCAAATCGCTTCCCCTGGATCTTTTCTTCTTCCAGGCAATGCCCAGGATTATTCCATGGTAAATATCCCTTCACGGCGAAGAAATGAGGTCGTCTGCGGGATTCTTGAACTGTGCGACCTCATGGAGGCTTCTGGCTCTGGATTTGAGAAGATTGTAGAATCCTATATCGGATTCGAAGATCGCTTTAAGCCCTCGGTTTATTCCGATCCAGCTCAGTTCATCATCACTTTGAGAGACCTCACATATGATTCAAGCGGGGTACCCAAAGCGACCGAGTCCGCGAACAAGCCCTCGTTTGAGTTTAAACCACCCAGAAGCGGCAATCGGGAATATGACCGTAGGATTCTTGAGTTTTGCTTATTGGAACCCAAATCGCGTCAAGAAATACAGGATTTCCTCGAACTCTATGATCGCAAGAACTTCATTTATAGCATTTTGAATCCTCTAGTGGATTCCGAGCTTCTTTTGCTTACCCAGCAATCGCGGAACGCCCCAAACCAAAAATACTATACGAACAAGGAAAGAATTCGGTTTAAATAACTAGGCGTCTAAAAACGTTGCTCTTCTAAGGGCTGAACCCTCACGAGAAAAAACCTTCGGTATGAGCAAGTCACCAAAATAACGCGGTTTTCGCTTTTTCGGTGAGATAAACCGCACGCTTGGACTACTCTGGGCTACTCGGCCCCAAATGTATTGGATAAAGGGCGGTCCGTATCACGCTGATTTGGATCTGCAATGTGGACCGCTCCCCGCATCGTGCTCCATATGTGAAAAAAAGTGTCGATATCGGCACTTTCTTTAGTTTTTGAAGAATTTGTCTCACGATATTACCACGATTTTTGAGGCACTTTGGTTGGTGCACTATCGCAAAAGTGACGCTTCCATTGGCGAGATCGTGGTGGTGGCTGAGGTGGCGCACGATTGGGGCTTTGTCACGCTGGTGGCCCGCAGAGTATCTAGCGATGCGTAAATGAACGAATGCGGATTGTTGGTCGAAAAAGAAGGAAACAAGATGAATTCGACCTAGAATAATCAAAACGCGAACAAATCGTCCAGGCTCAGACTCCTCGACACGGCATTGCGGTATTTATTCATCTCCAAACCGAATGTGGTGATGAATGTCAGCTGGATGCTTTTCCGCGATAACTCTTGCGATTGAAAAGCAGTGATCTTGTTACGCAGAACTGCATCATAGTCTTTGTCGATGGCGAAGACATCGGAGGAGAATTTAATTTCGATAAGGTTAACGACCCGGTCCTTCCTGTCGATGACCAGATCGATCTGGGCCCCGGCGTTTCCGTCCTCACTGCCTTTCGAAGAACACGAATATTGAAGGGCTCTTTTCCAAATGAGACAATATAGAAAAAGGAGAGGCGTATGCTAGGAGCTATCTATGGGGACATAGCCGGATCGCCATACGAACCTGGAACGTCCTATTGGTACAACCAAAGCATCCCGTATGATTTCACCATTTTCGGCGCGGGCAGCCACTTCACCGACGATAGTTTGATGACCCTTGCCGTCGCCAACGCGCTCGTCGTGTCGCACGAAGACAGGGAGAATTACCAACGCAACCTCGTCCAATCGATGCTTAAAATCGCTCGCGAACATCCAAGGGTCGCCTGGGGCGAGAACTTCAAAAGATGGCTTTTCGATAGCGGCGACAGCCCGTCTCCGATCGGAAGCTACGGAAACGGCGCCGCGATGCGCATTTCCCCCGTCGGTTGGGCATGCGATACGCTAGAGGAAACCATTGAACTAAGCAAGTTCACGACCGAGGTATCCCACAACCACCCCGAGGGAATCAAAGGCGCTGAAGCGATAGCGGTGGCGATCTTCCTCGCCAGAACTGGATCAACCAAAGAAGAGATCAAGGAAAAGATGCTCGGCTATTACCCCGAGATTGAGAACATGACCATCGCTGGGCTAATCTCTTCGTCGTACGGAGACCCCGAATCGAGCGGGTGGATTACCTGCCAGGGGAGCGTCCCCCAGGCCATCTGCGCCTTCCTGGAATCCGACAGCCTGGAGTCGGCTGTTCGAAATGCAATCAAGCTGAACGCCGACACCGATACCCAGGCCGCCATGGCGGGTTCCGTCGCGGAGGCTTTCTACGGCTTCAGTTACGCCGACGAGGACAGAGTACTGGAGTACCTCACGCCCGATTTGCAATCGATTTGCCACGCCTTCAGAATCGTTAAAAAGAAGCGTCAAAAAAGATAAAAAGTTTGCAGTACCACGATTAGCACTTTTGTCCATTACTACTGACTGATGGGTTATCCCCATGCCAAGGGCGTTTTCCAACCAGCATTTTGTACCACGAATTTACCACGGGACTATTACTACGTAATAAGATTTTCATTAAATCGGCTTAATAAGACGGATTCTTTCGATTAAATCTAGAGAAACTTTCTGCGCTTGAAACTCCCCGCATCGCGAACCATATCCTCAATTTGCTCGATGCCATCTAATCTTTCCGGAAGCGCGGACTACTCATCGCCTACTTAAATTCCGCGAAAAAGTTTGGTGGATGAGAACGACTCAACCACCATTTTGGACAGCAGCGCCGCTCTCTTTTTGGAGCACTCCGAAATCGTCGTTCATCTTTTTGTCTATCGGAGATAATCTGCGCTGAATAAGTTACTAAAAAATGAGAAAACAGAAATTTTAGTAAGTTACGTCTATATTTTTGCCTGAACATCGGTGAGTCTGAGAGCGGTATTTTCTAAATAGCGCGGATTAAAGGCTTCCAAAAGTAGACTTTAAACAGTATACTTTAAATGAACCAAGGAGGTAGATTCCATGAACGTTGGAGAAGAGAACGAATTCAATGAATTCAAAGAGAGTCTGGCCCAACTCGACAAGGGCTTGAAATCAATGACCGCGATGCTCAATAAGCATGGCAGGGGGAAGGTCTTCTTTGGTGTCGATGACGACGGTAACGTCATCGGCACAAGCGTGGGCAAGGAAACCGTTACGAAAATCCGCACCCGCATCAAGGAACTCGTGGAGCCTTCATTCTTTTACCAAATCGACACACCGATTTCACCGGAAGGCAAACGCTATGTCGTTTTGGAGGGAAATGGAAGCGACACTCCGTATAGCTGTGACGGCAGGTATTTCGTGCGGAATGCGAAATCCGATGACGGAGCCGATAACGTCTTGCTTCGCCGCATGCTGCAAAATAGGGAATTCGACCTGATGAGGGAAGCGGATTCCTATACGCAGGAACTCACGTTCGCCTCCTTCGTCACCTTCATGCAGGGCAGGGGACTTCACGGTCATGACACCCGTCAGTATTTCCAAAGCTGTGGCTTTTTCACGAAGGAAGGGAAATACAACAAAGTCGCCTACTTGCTTTCCGACCAGTGCCCGATTTCTCCGCGTCTCATCGTCTTCGAGGGGACCAACAAAAGCAAAATGATCCGGAAAGAGGAATTCGGCCCGGGATGCCTGCTCGTGTCCGTCCAGAAAGGAATCGATTACGTCAGGGCTCTTTGCCAGACGAGGGTTGACCTCGGCAATGGGGTCAGAGAAGAAACCCCTTTGTTTCATTTTGAGTCGTTTCGCGAAGCGTGGGTCAACGCGGCTGTTCATAACGACTGGGGGCAAAGCCTGCCACCTTCCGTCTTTCTTTACGACGACAGACTTGAAGTGGTGTCTTACGGGACGATTCCTTTTGGCCTAAGCGAAGACGAATTCTTCGCGGGGAAGAGCCTGCCCGTCAATAGGGCTCTGTTCGCCCTGTTCATGTCGGCGAGGCTCTCGGAGCAGTCGGGCCATGGCATGAGCACGATCGTCGAGAATTACGGGCGCGAAAGCGTTTCGCTCTCGAGCGAGATGACCATGGTTACCTTCCCCTTGAATTACGTTCGGGACGACGTTTTGGCTAGGAAAAGGCTCAAAGCCACGCTTACCTCAGGGCAAAACGCCGTTTTCGAGTACCTTTCCGCCCATCCCGAAGCGACCCTTCAGCAAGTCGCCGATTCCGTCGGGCTCAGCTTGGCCGGAGTCAAGAAGATCGTCGGTGGTCTCACCGGATCGGGACTGCTCGCGAGGGAAGGCTCGAAAAAGGCCGGGAGATGGGTTGCTCTCAAATAAAGTTTACCAAAAGTAGACTTTAAAAGTAGACTTTAAAAGGACGTTGGGTTATAGGCTGCGACCCGCATCGTGCTCCACAAATTGAAGTCATCTCAACGCTGTCGTGATCGTTTTCATAGACTCTTTATTTGCCATATGGTTTTCGCATGAGGTTCGTACTTTTTTTGTGGAGCGTGACTACGTTGAAATCTATGAAATCGCACCGCAAGATGCTGCGAGATTGTTCCCCATTCTATGGATCCGCCATATGGCGTGTCAGGAACTCGAAATAATCAAAACGCGGATAAGCCATCAAAGGTTAGGATCCTTATCGCATCTTTACGGTATCGATTCATTGCTAGGCCATATGTGACAATAAGGTTCAACTGATTCTTATGACGCTGCAGTTAAAGTCATAAGTCACCAGCAGATTGCTTTTGGTATAATTACGGGCAAGTTATGAAAAAGTTCTTTCGGAAAATCTTCTCCTCGATGGCGGTGAATATCATCGGTGGCCTTGTCATCACGCTGAACCTGCTAGGCGTTATCGTCAGCTTGATTGGCTATTATAGCTTCGAGGACGCATTCAAGAATGAGTATGCATCGGTAACCTATCATATGGCAGACGCCGTAGGAAGCGATGTCAATGGCGATCACCTCAGTGATTACCTTAACGGCGATTACGCAGAAGAATACGCCGTGACATTGCAAGAATTAGATGAAAGCTGCCATAAGCTTAACGTCACCTTGGTTTATGTCATCCAAGTCGATCAAAGCGACTATGGTAGATTCGTCTCGATTTTCAATGTCGTCAACAATTCCGTCGATGGCGATAAATACCAACCCTGGGAATTAGGCCACCAAAGGAATACCACGAACGATGAATACCGCACGAAATACCGCGCTTTATATGAAAAAAGATCCAAATATGAGACGCTATTCCGCATCAAGACGACCGATGGGCAGCATCCTCATATCACAACCATCGTGCCGGTGATGAACGCGAACGAGGAGGTCGTTGGGCTGCTTTGCATGCAGCGCCCGGTCAATGAGATGCGCAAGGCCATGGCCCCATATTTAAATGCGATCATCATCACCGTCATCGTCACCGTCATCATCTCGGCTGGCCTAGCGATCGTATTTATCCGTCAAGCCATCATCCGCCCGATCCATAAAGTCTCCGCGGAGGCAAAGCGCTTTGCTAAAGAGAACGTCAAAGGCGAGCCGCTAGGGCGCATCAGCCGTTATGAGGTGCTATTGAATCTTGCCGCTTCCATCGACTCGATGGAGACCGATATGATCCAATATATGGAGAACCTCACCGCGATCACCGCCGAGAAGGAAAGGGTTGGGGCCGAGCTTGCAATCGCCACCCAAATCCAAAAAGATTCTTTGCCGGATATCTTCCCGGCTTTCCCAAACCGCGAGGATTTCGATATCTATGCGACCATGGATCCTGCGAAAGAAGTCGGTGGGGATTTCTATAACTTCTTCTTGATTGACGAAGATCATCTCGCGCTGGTCATTGCCGATGTCTCTGGCAAAGGCGTGCCCGCGGCTTTAATGATGATGGTTACGAATATCTTGATCAGCAACCGGACTAGAATGGGTGGCAAACCAAGCGAGATCTTAGATTACGTCAATAATGATCTCTGCGACCATAATAACAATTCCAGCATGTTCGTCACCGCGTGGCTTGGTATATTAGAGATCTCGACCGGTAGATTGATCTCTGCAAATGCAGGCCATGAAGACCCTTTGCTTTGCCATTTAGGCGGTAATTTTGCAACCGTCAAAGAAAAGCACGGCCTCGTCTTAGGCGCGATGAAGAACGCACCATTTGTAGACCAAGAGATTACATTAAGCAAAGGCGATAAGCTTTTCGTCTTCACTGATGGTTTGGTCGAGGCCAAAGGCGATGATGATATCCAATTTGGCATCGAACGCTCGTTACGCTTGCTCAATGAGCACAAAGAAGAATCGCCAAAAGAGCTGCTAGACCATGTCCGAGCAACCATCAAATCCTATGTCAAAGACGCACCTCAATTCGATGATTTGACGTTGATGTGCCTCGAGATCACGCAATAGCCATTAACGCTTCAGATAACCTGAAAGATGCATCCAGGCGATGGTTTCTTCCATGGTGCGTTTGATATCTCTAGGCTGATAACCTAATTCATGCTGCGCTTTCGCGTGGCTATAGGTGGGATTTTGTTTCAAACAATCCATCGAAAAGCCCGTGAATAAAGGTGTTTTATGACGCAACCTGGCGTCTAATTCAATAAACGGAGAAGCAATTTTCATTAGACCATGGGGTATGGTACGCATCACTGATTGGCGGTTTTCGATTTCTGCTGCTAATCCAATCAAATCTTGGACTGATATCGCGGTGCCGCTTAGGAAATAAGAAGAACCTGTCTCTCCATGATCGATGCAAGAAAGGATGCCAGCAGCGACATCGCGCACATCGACGATATCGTAGCCACCTTTGACAATGGCGGGAAGTTTCCCATTGATATAACGCCGGATCGCGTCGTTGATCGGCGCAGAGAAAGGATCATGAGGGCCCATGATGGCGCTTGGCATCACGATGATGCAGCGCATTTGCTCTTTGATGGATAAAACGATGCTATTGGCCTGCGCCTTGCTTTTAGAATAGACGCCTTCAACATCGTTTGGATCATAGGTATCCGGTTCATAGATGATCGCACTATCGTTTCTTTTGCTAACGGCATCGACGGAAGAAACATAGATGAAGGTATCAAAGCCATCGAGTTTTATCGCCTCATCGACCATGTTTTTCGTCCCGCTGACATTGATCGCGGTCGTTAAAGGATCGTTATTCTTAAAGGTGGTGATCCTCCCAGCGGCATGGATGATGATATTCCTGCCTTCTGCTTGCTGGCTTAAGAAATGATGCACATCCTCAGGGTCGCAGATGTTGCCCCTTGTGAGGTGCACATTAGGATAAGCATCAAAGAAGGATAGGTTCGTTTCATTGGGCAACACCAATCCATGGATCAGCGTGTTTTCTATTTTAGACAAGGCTAAAACAAGGTTATGGCCTAAAAAGCCAGAGATGCCCGTGATGAAGATATGATTCACGGCTATATTTTCTATGAATGTAAGCAAAATGCAATTGGTAACGCGCAAATCGCCATAACGAAGACGTGGTCCAATAGTCTAAAAAGCGGCAGCTATAAGATTATATTGAGGACGCATAATCGCACGATGGATTATATGCTTCATTTATCTAGCGATGTCTGCCTCATCGTGGAATGGGACGATAAATCGCAGATGATCAATTGTTGGGAAAGCGCTTAGTGCGCCTGTACCTGAACCCATTAAAGTAGAGCCTGAGAAACCCGAGCAATAAGGCTGCATCAGCGTTGAAATAAGAGTTTTGTCATAGTTCCAACTAAGGAAAAAGGATTTTCCATTCGAGTGGAAAATGTTTGGATAACATTTATAAAAGGAATAAAACTGGTAAAGGTTTGTTTTTTGCAAACCTTTTCTGGATTCCAGCATTAGGGATTTGGAAAGGCTCGCAATGACCCTTGCCCCGTATTCTGCGCGATTTTGACCTTTGAGTGTTTCTTCGTAGATGCGTTTTCAATTAGTGCTTCTAATATGTTATCATGTATGATAGCATATACACGAGGATAGAGATAATGGGCACGAATCGTAATAACTACATCAACGCATACAACAAAGAAAAATACAAAATGTATCCATTTAGAGTGAAGTATTCCGATGTCGCGTTGATTCAAAAATTGGATTCGGTTACCAATCGAAACGAATATCTCACGGGTCTTGTATTAAATGACCTTGATTCTGGTGTGTTGACGATTAAGCAAATTAAAGACCGCATTAAACCGATTATGGAAAAACACGGTATTAAGGATGTATATCTTTTTGGCAGCTACGCTAGGGGAGAGGCCAACAGGAATAGTGATGTCGATATCTATTGCGATCCTGGCGATGTTCGTACGCTGTGGGATCATTCTGCTTTGGAAGAAGAATTGTCCGAAGCCCTTGCAAAGAGCGTGGATGTTATTATGATTGGCTCAACGATGCACGATTATTTCAAACAACAACTTGAGGAAGATATGATCAAGATATGCTGAACAGCAAAGAAAAAGGCCTTTTGCTATACATCATTAAGCACTGCCAAAGAATTGAAAACAAAATCGTTGGTGTATCCTTGGATACCTTTATCAGTAATGATGACGTCAAAGAGATTGTTTGTTTTAACGTTCTGCAAATCGGAGAATTAGCTAAGGGCTTCTCAATAGATTTTCTAAATCAATATTCCAAAATGCCCTGGAAGAAAATAAAGGGTATGCGAGATTATGTTGCACATGGATATGGGACAATCAATCTGGAAGAAGTGTATAGAACGGCTACGGAGGACATTACCCCATTACGGCAATACTGTGAAGAAATCATCCATAACGGGTGAGAGAGAATAAATCGAAATATGGTACATTTAGAATTATTAAAACCATGCGACGAAGCGCAGTTCATCAAAGACAATCAGTATGCTTTTAAGTATGGCGCAGCCCAATATTACAACGAACAAGAAATGGAAACTCAATACGAGGAGGAAGGCGAAATCATCGCCAAGGAGACCATTTATAATTCCATTCATCATGAAGGTGCGATTGCTTATCGTATCTATGATGAAAAACAGATTGTGGGAGGTATTGTCATAAACATTCAGGGCGAGCAAGGAGAGCTGGAACTGTTCTTCGTTAATCCAGATCATCATTCTTCCGGCATTGGCCAAGCGGCCTGGAAAGAGATCGAAAGAACGCATCCTGAAGTGCGCATTTGGGTGATGGTTACGCCTTGTTTTGAAAAGTGCAACACCCATTTCTATGTGAATAAATTAGGGTTTCATTTTGTTGCCTATTACAATGAACATAATAAAGACCCTGAGGTCGAAAAAGACCTCTTTGAGATGTTCAAATTTCAAAAAATCATTGCAAAACAGGCTTAAATTTAACAATTCTGAGGATTATGATGACAAAAATTCAGCAATACCTACTAAATCATGCCGATCAACAATACCGTGATTTTACATTGCCATTAATTCCTAATGTCGATCCTAAATCGTTTATTGGGGTGAGGCTTCCGATCATTAAGAAATTTGCCAAAGATCTTAGTGAAGAAGAGCGTCTATCTTTTCTAGAAGAATTACCGCACCAGTATCATGAAGAGAATATCCTTCATGCATTAATTCTTTCTAATATGAAGGATTATGATACCTTTGTTCATCGTGTTGATGCCTTTTTGCCTTATATCTCAAATTGGGCCGTAACAGATAGCATTTGCAACAAGCATATGGATAAACACAAAGAGAAACTTATCCATGAAGTTTATCGTTGGATGGAAAGCGATGAGCCATACGCGATTCGCTTCGCATTCAAGTGTTTAATGAACTATTATCTAGGCGATGACCATAAAGATGAATTCTTAGAGAAAGCGGCAACAATCCACGTTGATGATTATTACGTCAACATGATGATCGCCTGGTATCTTGCGACCGGCTTAGCTAAGAATTACGATCATTTCATCAAGGCGATTGAAGGATATCGCTTCGATACCTTCATACATAATAAGGCCATCCAGAAAGCAGTGGAATCGTATCGCGTCAGCGATGAGCATAAAACGTATCTGAAGACACTTAAAATCAAATAAGGGAGCAAGCATGAAAGAAAAGATGTTAACGGGTCAGCTCTATGACCCAAGCGATCCAGAGCTCGTATCCTTACGCAGCAAATGCCATCGCCTTTGCCGCGAATACAATAAGCTTGATGATCTAGACCCTAGAAGAGTCGAGATCCTAAAAGAACTGGATATTCAACTTGGTGAGAATGTCTATCTTCAAGGCCCCATCTATTTTGATTATGGATGTTTCATCTCCATGGGCGACCATAGCTATGCGAATTTCAATTTCACGGTCTTAGATACTTGTCCTGTTCATATTGGCAAAGATGTCTTTATTGGAACAGGTGTGAGCCTTGTCACCCCGGTTCATCCAATGCGTTATCAAGAACGCAATACATTTGTTACCGAAAAAGGAAACTTAACCGATTTAGAATACGGTAAACCAATCACCATTGAGGATAACTGCTGGATTGCTTCCAATGTCACGATCTGCGGTGGCGTGACCATTGGGGAAGGTTGTGTCATCGGTGCTGGCTCGGTTGTCACTAGATCGATTCCACCGCATAGTTTTGCCGCTGGCAACCCCTGCAGAGTGATTCGAAAAATCACGGAAAAAGACAAGATGAGATAACCTGATTGGTTAAAATTCACCCTCATCAATAGTATTAAAATTAACATTTATTGCGCCCTTAATATTGAAAATATTAGGGGCCTTTTTATCGTTTTATGCCCGCTTATACACACTCTCCACGTGCCCGTGTTGGTGGTAAGATATAGCCATCATTGGAGGCAACATCATGATCAATAAGTTTAAAACAGGCTTACTTTGCAGCGGCCTTTTATTCGCGTTAACAGCTTGCGGCGGCGGTACTCCCACCCCGGCCCCAGCCGGTTCTAGTGAACCAGAATCCACCGATATCGATGACAGCAGAGAGCTCATCGAAGACCAGCTTTATACCGATTCTGGCCTAGTCGTCTATTTCAACGCGGTCGGTGCGAAGATCAAGAAAATCGAATATAACACCATGGTCATCGCGAAAGATGGAGACATCAAAGGACGTTTCGCCAACCGTATCGCTGGTGGGCAATTCGAACTCAACGGCCAGACCTATCAGCTCGATCAGAACGAGAATGGCAACCACCTCCATGGTGGATCCGAAGGATTCGGCACCAAAACATGGACCAAAGTCAACCAAACTCCATCATCCATCACCTATACCTATCACTCCGTTGATGGCGAGATGGGCTATCCAGGCAATTTGGACATCACCGTTAAGTATACGTTGAAGCAAAATGGCGAATTGATGATGGAATATAGCGCGACCTGCGACGCCGACACCATCTTCAACCCAACCAACCACATCTGGTTGAACCTCAATGGCACCAGCGCCCTTACCAGCCATACCTTATGGCTTGATGCCGATTCCTATACCGAGACCGGCGCTGGGCTCATCCCAACGGGACAGATTCTTCCTGTGGAAGGCACCAAATATGACTTCCGCGAAGAGAAGGAATTCGACCGCGCGAATCGATATGATGATAACTTCGTCTTAAATGGCAGCGGATATCGCAAAGTCGCTAGACTCACCGGCGAAGATTTGGGTGTCGTCCTTGAGATCTCCACCGATCGCCCAGGATTCCAGATCTATAACGACAACAGCTACATCGTTATGGAAACTCAGAACTTCCCAGATGCGCCAAATCATGATAACTTCCCATCCGCGATCTTAAGAGCAAACGATCAGTTCTATTCCAAGAGCGCCTATCACTTCATCGTCGAAGAATAAACCATATCAGTCATGCAAAGCCGTTCTCGCTTGGGGACGGCTTTTTCTTACATTAAATTTAATCCATTACACACATGCGCTTTTATAAGAGAATATCCAAGAAAAGGGAACCCAACTATGAAAAACAAGAATCTATTATTACTTAGTCTCTCGCTTTTCGCCTTGGCAGGTTGCTCAATGGGTCATGGAGGCAATGTTGTTTCTTCTAGGCCAAAGGGCGATCAAGAACCATCTTATTGGAACGGCACCTATCAGAATCCATTATTCGTTACCACGAATTCCGGTAACTACTATAGCAGTGAGATCGCCGATCCATGCGTCGTCAAAGGCGATGACGGCTATTTCTATGCCTTCGCTACCGGAGGCAGAGTCTTAATCAGTGAAGACGGCTGTGCATGGTCTATCTACAAAGAAAATATCATCCCAAGGCCAACTTGGGGCGATGGCTACGCTACCAACCCGATCATCTGGGCGCCAGACGTCGTCAAAATCGGCGAGCAATGGATCTATTATTATTCCCTTAGTGCATGGGGCGGCTGCTGTGGCATTGGTTATGCGATATCAGATGCAGTTGGAGGCCCATATACGGATCAAGGCATGCTTTTTGCCTCAGAGGACGTCGTTTCTGCGGGCAAGATCAGCGCGGATCAATCCGTCGGTATCACCAATTCCATCGACCAGCAGGTCATCATCGACGGCGATTCCGTGTACATGATCGTCGGCAGCTTCGTCGGTTGCTATCTGTTCGAGCTCAATGAGGATGGCATGGGATTAAAAGATGGCATCGCCTTCCAAAGAGAGCATAAAATCTTGATTGCAGGCACCCCTGGAGGTTTCAACAGCAAAAATTACGAAGGCTCTTGGGTTTTTGAAAAAGATGGCCTTTGGTATTATATGGGCTCTACCGGCAGCTGCTGCGATGGCAGGAATTCGACGTATCATGTCGTTACTGGCATCGCGGATAACATCGCTGGCCCATATTATGATTCCGAGCATCATCGCTTAGATCGCCTTTATGATAGCACCCCGGGTGATTTGTGCGTTTGGTCTAGCCCAACGAACGATAACACGAAAGGCCCAGGCCATCATTGCGTCATCGTCGATGATGCCGGGGATTACTGGTGGTATGGCCATTGCTATTATGAATACGATAATTTCGTGACCCGTCATCTTGCCATGGACAAGTTGGAATTTGATGAGAACGAAATGCCCTATATCGAAGGCAAACAGCTTTCCTATAACGAAGAATTTGATGGCCCACGTTGGCTGGAGGTAGAAGAATGAAAAAGAACATGATCAGACTTGCTAGTTTCTTAGCGTTAGGACTATTGACGGTCACAAGCTGCAACGGCCCAACAAAGATCTCCTCAAGCGAAGAGATCGAGTATTCCTTTGGAACCTATGAGAACGCCCTTTATGTCGCGTCCTCAACCGGAACCTTCTATGGCAGTGAGATCGCAGACCCATGCGTCGTCCGCGATGAAAAAGGCGAATTCTGGTCCTTCTCGACCCTCCGCAGGGTCCTTCATTCCGTTGATGGCTGCGAATGGCAACGTTATAGCGACGCGATCATCTCTAGGCCACTTTGGGGTGATGCCCATTTCAAAGCCGCAGGCAAGAGCAGCGCTGAGCTTTGGGCACCAGACGTCGTGAAGATTGGCGATAAGTGGATCTATTATTATTCCGTCTCCGATTTTGGCTATTCCGCAGGCATCGGCTATGCCGTTGCCGATGAAATCGGTGGCCCATATACCGATATGGGTAGGATGTTCTGGTCCGATGAGACCGGTGAAAAAGAAGAGAACGTCGGCATTTGGTCCTCCATCGACCAGCAGGTCATCTTCGGCGATGATGGCAATATCTATATGGTCCTTGGTTCCTTTTCCAAGATCTGGTTGATCCAATTAACCGATGATGGCATGGATCTTTATAGCCCAGATCCAGATATCCCGGGCTGGCAATATCAAAGAGACCATAAGGTCTTGATTGCTTCCAACAAATACGAAGGCTCTTGGATCTTCAAGCGTGGCGATTATTGGTATTATATGGGTTCTGCCGGCACTTGCTGCAACGGCAAGGATTCTACCTACCGCGTCTTATGCGGCAAAGCCGATAACATCGCTGGCCCATATTACGATTCTGAAGGCAAGAGAATGGATGCCTATAATGAAGAGAATGGCGATATGGTCGTCTGGGCGAAGAAATCCAATCCAAATACGGTCGCCCCAGGCCACAACTCTGTCGTTATGGACGATGCCGGCGATTTCTGGTGGTATGGGCATTGCTATTATGAATACGATGGATTCCGCACCCGTCACCTCGCCATGGACAAGCTCCTTTGGGACGAAAACGACATGCCATATATCAACGAAGACCGTCAGTTAAGCTATAACGAAGAGCTTCCTGGCCCACGTCTTATCGTCCGCGACGACATAGAAGAATAGTAAAATCTACATACCATATACCAAAAAAACTAAGCATTCATTGGATTGTTTTCGTTTGCCATAAATGCGGTTTTGGCATATCATCTATACAACATGGCAAGCAAGACGACAGGCCTCAAAAACATCGCTTACGAATTGAATATTTCAATCAATACGGTTTCGCGCGCTTTAAGAGACTGCGATGATATCTCTGATTCCACCAAGCAGCGCGTCAGAGAAAAGGCGATTGAACTCGGCTATTTGCCCAATAACGTATCTCAATTTGTTAAGCGCGATGGCAGGGAACTCATTGGCATCGTGACCAATAGCTTTGATAACCTCTATTATTCAATTGTCTTCCAGAAACTCGTCAACATCATGAACGAATATGGATATGACTATACCGTCATATACACATCCGCGAGCAAGTTGACGTTGGATGTGGTGAAGCAATGCATCTCCCAGCGCGTCAGCGGACTCATCGCGATGATGGATTTAGAAAATGATGCCGTCCAAACTTTGAAACTCAACGACATCCCAGTTGTTTTGGTGGGACGTCGTTCTACAAACGAATACGTCGATCAAGTGCTTACCAACGATGAAGAAGGTGGCAGGCTCGTCGCGAATTATCTCGTCAATTACCATAAGATCAAAAAGTGCATCTATATCAAATTGCCCCATGTGGAATGCTCTAGAAGAAGGCAGAAATCCTTTGAGGCCAGGGTGCATGAATATTTCCCTGATGAGCCAGTGAAGGTCATCACGGAGCATCAGGCCGAAGATCAGCTCATTGATTTGATTAATGAGGGCTATACGGGCATTTTCTGCTTCTCTGATCAAATCGCCTATCGCATCATCAAATTACTCAATGCCTATACGCCGAACTTCCGTAAGGTCTATCCGCGTGTCCATATCATTGGCTATGATTGCGTCTCTACCCGTATCGCTGGCATGGTCGATATCACCTCCATCGATAGCGATTATGATGGCGTTTGTCAGACGGCGGTGGAATTCCTAAATAACCGTCTGCAGAACAAAGCCAAACAGCAGCAGGTGAAGGTTTTCCGCGTCTTCCTGCATCAAAGAATTAATATCTGATATATTATTTTTAACGCTTTTTACCCCGAAAATGTACATCTATGAAATCTAAGTTATACTTAGATTTTTATTTTACGCCTCTATATTTTTTGCGTTTTGTTGACCCCTTTTGAGTTTTCTTCCTAGATGTTATCTAATACGCTTAGCAGCTTTGTTAAGGAGCATTCCATGAACTGTGTCGGTGCTGATCCATATATCTTCTTTGATCCCAAAAGCGCATTCTATTACATCTACGCGACAAGCAACTCCGATGAAAAGAGCAACCGGACCTTTTTCATCTATAAAACCAAAGACCTCACCCATCTAAAATATATCGGCGAGGCTTTGGAAATGGACTATAACCGCTGGGGCAAGAACTGGTTCTGGGCCCCTATCGTCTGGTATAACCCCAATAATGACCTTTATTATCTATTCTATTCCGCCCGTGTGGAGGATCGTCTTTTAGAGCAATATTTCGGTGATCCGAATTACGAAGAAGGGTGCCGCATCGGTGTGGCG
>Ga0256405_10003710_pt1 | contig 30803 bp, 30 predicted proteins | sample RumenRJG_02DNA_FD_189096 | JGI IMG/M metagenome (GOLD analysis project Ga0256405, IMG submission 189096) | Bovine rumen microbial communities from Lethbridge, Alberta, Canada - RJG_02 | ecosystem: Host-associated > Mammals > Digestive system > Stomach > Rumen | place: Canada: Alberta...
TATTCCCTCCCGTTTATTTCAAATCCTCATAACCATATCCCTCGTTCGAGCCAGGGATCTGGACCGTAACCTCGCACCTGGCGCTCTTGCCTCCAGCCGTGGCCGTGACGATGGCATACCCTGGGCTCACAGCCTTCACCAGACCGTTCTCGACTGACACGACTGAAGGGTCGCTGCTGGTCCACGTGACGGTCTTGTCCGTTGCATCTGAAGGAGAAACCGTGGCCTCGAGCTGGAACGTTCCGCCGGGATTCAGCGTCAGGTCCGTCTTGTTCAGGCTTATTCCTGTCACATCCACGACCTTGGGCTGGACATTGACTTCGCACTTGGCGCTCTTGCCGTCTGCAGTTGCCGTGACAGTCGCCGAGCCTGCACTCACGGCCTTTACCAGACCGTTCTCGACCGACACGACTGAAGGGTCGCTGCTGGTCCACGTGACGGTCTTGTCCGTTGCATCTGAAGGGGAGACCGTAGCCTCTAGCATGAACGTTTCGCCGGGATTCAGCGTCAGGTCAGCCTTGTTCAAGCTTACGCCGGTCACGTCCACGACCTTGCGCTTCACGGAAACCTCGCACTTGGTGCTCTTGCCTCCGGCAGATGCCGTAATCGTCGTCGTGCCTTCGGCTGCCGCCGTCACCACGCCGCCGGATACTGATGCTACACTGGAGTTCGAACTTGTCCACGTGACGGTCTTGTCCGTGGCATCGGAAGGGGAAACCGTGGCGGTCAGACTGACCTTACCGCCGACTTCAAGTGATACCGAAGTCTGGCTCAAGGAGATGCCGGTGACCGCTATCACCGGATCATCTTTCGGCCCGCAGGCGACCATCGAAAGAACCGCCAGAGCCGCAATTATTGACGAAAACAGAGGCTTCATGTTACAAATATACGTATATTTATGACATGAAAAGAATCGTCCTCTATATTGCCGCTGCCCTGCTGATGCTTTCCTGCAGTGCCAGGAAGGAATATCAGGCACTGGAAGCCGGTTTCATGAATCCGCCTCACGAAAGCCGTCCGATGGCCCTTTGGCACTGGATGAGCGGTAATGTGACGAAGGACGGAATACGGAAGGATCTCCAGTGGATGCATGACATCGGCCTTTCAGGCATCTTCCTTTTCGATGCGGCATATTCATCACCTCCGGTTGTCGATACTCCTCTTCCTTACATGAGCGACGGCTGGAAGGATGCGTTCCGCTACGCTGTCGCCCTGGCGGATTCCCTCGACCTTGAAGTCGGCATTGCCAGTTCTCCGGGCTGGAGCCTTACCGGAGGCCCCTGGGTGAGCGAGGATGACGCCCAGAAGAAACTGGTTTGGAGCGATATACCCGTACGGGGCCATTTCCGGGGGGCTCTTCCGTTGCCATCCCGGACCGTTCCGTCGGGGGTCTTCCACGCTGTTCCGATGCAGGAAGGAATAATCCGGGACTACCTTAAGGAAATACGGGTCCTGGCGGTGAGGCAGGGCGCGGAGCCGGTGGTAGAGGACATTTCTTCATGTTATGTCGATGGAATACTCGACTGGACTGCTCCGGAAGGAGAATGGACCGTTTACAGGTTTGCATATACCTTGATAGGGACCACGAACGGGCCTGCTCCGCCTGAGGCTACGGGCCTTGAGGTTGACAAGCTGGATGCCGGGGCGGTGAGAAGGTACTGGGACAACTACCTGGGGCTGTACGAGGAGGCGCTTGGCCGCAGCCTCGGCCCGGGTGCGGTAAGCAACATCGACATTGACAGCTACGAGTCCGGAAAAGGGACATGGACCTTGCGGATGGAAGAAGAATTCGAGGCGAGGAGGGGATATTCAATGGCCCTTTGGCTTCCTGCCCTTGCCGGTGAGAAGATCGGTACCGATGAGGAGCGCGAGCGTTTCCTCTTCGACTGGCGTCAGACTCTCGGAGAGCTGCTGGCCGAGAACCACTACGACCTGGCCACCGGGATACTCCATTCCCGCGGCATCAAGCGCTACAGCGAATCCCATGAGGAAAGGCGTACCTTCATTGGAGACGGTATGATGGTTAAAAGGACTGCCGATGTGCCCCAAGGGGCATTCTGGGTGCGTTTCCGGGCAGGAGTCTATGCCACCATGCCGCACATGGAAGCGGACCTTCGGGAGTCTTCGTCCGTGGCCCATATCTATGGCCAGAACATATCTGCTGCCGAAGCGTTCACCACCAACGGCCGTCCCGGGAAATGGGATGGCTGGTGGGCATATCAGTGCTATCCGGGCAGGCTCAAGCCTGTCGCCGACGCTGCCATGGCTGAGGGTCTCAACAGGTTCGTGCTGCACACTTCCGTGCATCAGCCATCGGATGATTACAAGCCTGGCCTCGGCCTCGGCCCTTACGGCCAGTGGTTCAACCGGCACGATACATGGGCCTCCGAGGCACGTCCATGGATAGACTATATCAGCAGGAGCTGCTTCATGCTCAGCCAGGGACGGTTCGTCGCCGACATCGCCTACCTGTACGGGGAGGATACCAATCCTACGGCAAGGTTCGGCCAGGAGAGGCCAGCGATTCCTGCTGGATGGAACTATGATTTCGTGAATGGGGATGCTCTTGTGAACGCTCTTGAGATAAAGGATGGAAATATTGTTTCAAAGTCTGGAGCAAGCTATCGTATGCTGGTGATCGACAGCCAGATAGAGAGGATGTCCGATGCCGTCGCCGCCCGAATCGAGGCGGTCCGCGAGGCAGGGATTCCTGTATGCGACCTAAGGGAAGGCGGGAATATGCGGACCCTCCTTGAGAGTGAAGGAATCGGTGCCGATGTGTCAAATCTTCCGGACAGCGCCGGCTTTGTCCACCGTAAGCTTTCTCACGGAGAGATCTACTGGATAGCGAACATCTGCTCAAGGCCGAGGAATATGAGTCTGGGCCTTCGGGATTGCATGCCGGACGGATCGGGGCGGAGAATCCTGGCGCCGAAGGTGTGGCGCGCCGACCGCGGCACCATCGAGGATGTTTCCTACCGGGTTGAGGATGGGCGTTTGTTCGTCGATCTGGACATGGAAAGGGACGATGCCGTATTCGTTGTGCTGCTGGGCAAGGCTAAGCATGATTCCGTTCTCCTTCCTGAGAAAACGCCTGTGACTGAAGAGTTTCCGCTTTCATCCGGCTGGGACGTCCACTTCGTTCCGGCCATCGATCCGAAGGGCGCCGCAGACTATCACTTTGACAGTTTGTATGCCTGGAATGGGTCCTCGGATCCGTTCATCCGCTTCTTCTCCGGTACGGCTGCCTACAGGAAAACCTTCCGGTGGAGTCAGGACCATGTCGCGGCGGAAGTCGTGCTGGATCTGGGGAAGGTATTCAACATGGCGCACGTTTACGTCAATGGCAAGGACCTTGGCCTACTGTGGAAGGAGCCGTACAAGATTGATATCTCTGAGGCTCTTGTGGTGGGTGAGAATGTGCTGGAGATAAAGGTCACCGATTCCTGGGGCAACAGGCTCATCGGGGACTCCGCCCTTCCGGAGGAGGAGCGTGCCACAAAGACCTCCTGGGAATTCTATTCTCCTGACGATCCGCTGCCGGTTTCCGGCCTCCTCGGCCCCGTCCGGATCCTGATAAGGTGAATATTGATAGTTGAAAGATACAGATAGACGAAAGATATGGATCCTGTCATTGCAGCACTGTTGATTCCGTTCCTGGGGACCGCCCTGGGCTCGGCCTTCGTGTTCTTCATGAAGCGGGAGATGCCGCCGATGGTGCAGAAAGTCCTGCTGGGCTTCGCTTCAGGCGTAATGGTGGCCGCATCGGTGTGGTCGCTGCTCATTCCTGCCATCGGGATGGGTCAAGGAACCTCGGCGGTCGTGGCTCCGGTCATCGGATTGCTGGCCGGCTTCGCCTTCCTGCTGCTCATCGACTACATCACCCCGCATATCCACCCCGGGGGTGATGCGGAAGGCCCGAAGAGCCGTCTTTCCCGCACGGCGAAACTGGCCCTGGCCGTCACCATCCACAACTTCCCTGAAGGAATGGCTGTGGGCGTGGCCATAGCAGGAGCCCTGACGGCCGATTTCAACATGGCTGGAGCCCTTGCCCTGTCGCTGGGTATCGCCATCCAGAACATTCCGGAAGGAGCCATAATCTCCATGCCGTTGAGGGCTGAGGGTAATTCCCGGTGGAGGGCCTTCGGCATCGGCGCGCTCAGTGGAATCGTCGAACCTGTCGGTGGGGCGCTGGTGCTCCTGCTTGCCTCGGCCGTGCTGGGCATCATGCCGTTCATGCTGGCTTTCGCCGCCGGCGCAATGCTCTATGTCGTTGTGGAAGAACTGGTTCCGGAATATTCACAAGGCAAGCACTCCAATATCGGAACCGTGGGATTCGCCCTCGGTTTCGCGCTGATGATGGTGCTGGATGTGGTGCTTAGTTAATATTCAATACCGAATACCAGACGGCGACGAATTCCTCGAGGGTGAGGTTGCCGTCGACGGTAAAGAGAATATCGGAATCATAGGAAGAGGTTCCTGAATAAACCTTCCCATCCTTGACCGTCGCAAGGATGTCGGTCCTGTAGACGCCCTTCCCTTTATAGATTATCCCGTCCCGGATCGTCATCACCACATCGGACTCATAGACGCTCGTCCCCTCATATACCTTTCCGTCCTTGATGGTATACATGATATCCGTCCGGTAAGGACTCGTGCCCTTGAATATCTTGTCTCCCTTCACGGTGCAGAAGATGTCTCTGTAATACACCGACGTGCCTTTGTATATCTTGGAATCCCGCAGTGTGCAGATGATGTCGGACCTGTACCGGCCCGTTCCCTTGAATACCTTCACCACCCCGCCGTCGGCACCTGCCGTCGAAGGAGCAAGGAGGAAGAATAAGGCCATAAGATAGTGGATCATGATAGTGTCATATTAAATGCCGGAACCTTTTCCTGCAAGAATCGTTCTTTTCTGATTTGGCGAAACGGAGGATAGTCCGTATCTTCGTTCCATGAACTATCAAGGTATCATTATCGGCGCCGCCGTATTCCTATGCATCGGCATCTGCCATCCTTTGGTCATCAAGATGGAGTACCACTGGGGTAAGCGCAGCTGGTGGATCTGGATGGCGGCCGGACTTGTTTGCAGCGGCATGTCACTCATTGTTGAGAACCAGATACTGTCCATCATAATCGGTGGATTTGCGTTCTGCTGCTTCTGGGGTATCCTGGAGATGTTCCAGCAGGAGAAACGTGTCCTGAAGGGATGGTTTCCGGAGAATCCCAAGAGACATGGCTACTACGAGTCATTGAGAAACAAAAAGTAACATGCAAGGATATTTGATGGCTCTTCTGACGGTTGTTTGCGAGATGGCCCCGTACCTGTTGCTGGGTTTCCTCATCGCAGGCATCCTGCATGTGTTCGTGCCGCAGAAGTTCTACGCCGACTATCTGTCGAAAGATAACAAATGGTCGGTCCTGTGGGCCGCCCTGCTGGGAGTTCCGCTCCCATTGTGCTCCTGCGGCGTCATTCCCACGGCCATCGGACTGAGAAACGAGAAGGCTTCCAAGGGAGCCGTCGCTTCATTCCTGATAGCCACACCTCAGACCGGAATCGACTCCATCCTGGCCACGTTCTCGCTGCTGGGGCTTGGATTCGCCATCATCCGTCCTGCCGCGGCGCTCATCACCGGAGTCTGCGGCGGCCTGCTGGTCAACCGGTTCGTCAGGGAAGACGATGCCGGCATGGATGCTTCGGCCAGTTGTCATGTCGAAACAGGGAACCGTGTCTGGAGGGTGCTGAAATATGCCTACTATGAGATGATCCAGAGCATCGGCGGCCGCCTTGTCCTGGGTCTGCTGGTGGCTGCGCTCATCCAAGTTGTCATTCCCGACGAGTTCTTCCTCACTTTCGGCAAGCAGCCTCTGCTGCAGATGCTGGTAATCCTCATCGTGGCAGTACCTATGTATATCTGTTCCACGGGAAGCATACCCGTCGCCGCTGCATTGATGATGAAAGGACTCTCTCCAGGTGCCGCGCTCGTGCTGCTGATGGCCGGTCCTGCCGTGAACCTCGCCTCCGTCCTGGTCGTCAGGAAATCCCTGGGGAGCCGTTTTACGTGGATTTACCTGCTTACGATAGTTGGTTTCTCCATCCTTTTCGGCCTGCTGATCAACGCCACGGGCATGGTTGTCTCGCCTGTCGCCTCCGGTGATGCCTGCTGTACGGCGGAACCGGTCTGGCCTACGCCTTTCAAGCTTGTCTGTGCATCAATCCTTACCCTTTTGATAATATTCGCATTCGCTATGAAACTTTTCGATCGTTTTGTCCAGAAAGAGGCCGATCCTGATTCGGTCGTTTACACGGTAGAAGGTATGGCATGCAGCCATTGCGAGGCTGCCGTATGCCGGGCCGTCGAGGAGGTCCCGGGCGTGGAATCCGCCAAGGCCAGCGCCTCCGGGAAGAAACTCACCATAAAAGGCACCGCCGCGGAAGAAGACATCCGTGCCGCCGTCGAAAAGGCGGGATATACTTTCAAAGGGAGGAAGGAATAGCCTTCAGCAATCCAGGGATGGTGTCAACCACCCCGTCGAAGAGCTTGTACATCAGTTCAGGCTCCATCATTTCAGGAATATACACCACCACCTTACATCCTTTTCCGGCCAGCCAGCCGGCTTCCGTGTGCGCGGAACGGCCGCACGGGAGGACCAGCACGCAGGTGTCCGCCCATTCCAGGGCCTCCAGGTCGGCTTTGAATTGCCGCTCTGCGAGTGGGTGGTGCAGTCCCTCGGCATATTCCCCGAAAGACCATTCCGGGGCCTTCGGGTCGATGTCGGTCCATCGGAAGCCGTTCCCTCCGTGCGGAGGGTTGCGGAAATCATAGACTTCGTGGCCTTCCGCGCGCAGGCGCTCCACCACTTCGGGGAAATACTTGTTCCTCCAGCTGGAGGCGACATAGATTCGAGCCATAAGACAATGGATTTGTTTCAACAAATATAGAGATTTTTGTATTTTTGATTCATAAAAGAGGTTCAATGACATGAAAGTACTGATGATCAACGGCAGCCCCCGTCAGAAGGGCAACACATACATTGCTTTGTCGGAGATCGCGAAGCAGCTCGCGGTGCACGGCATCGACAGCGAGATTGCTTGGATAGGCAACAAGCCGCTGCGTGGCTGCATCGGCTGCGGACGTTGCAAGGACGCTCCCGGAGCCTGTGCGTTCGACGATGACGTTTGCAACGGAATATCCGCGAAAATGAACGGTGCAGATGCCCTCATCCTCGGTTCGCCGGTCTATTACGGCCAGCCGAACGGCGCCCTTCTGGCCATATTCCAGCGCATGCTTTATTCCAACGGGGCAGCATTCAAGGGCAAGCCTGCCGCCGCGGTGGCTGTATGCCGCAGGGGTGGGGGCACGGCAGCCTTCCAGACCCTCAGCATGCCGTTCTTCCTCATGAATATGCCGGTGGTTCCGTCCCAGTACTGGAACATCGTCTATGGCCGCGATCAGGGAGAGGCAGCCCTGGATACCGAAGGGATGCAGACGATGCGTACCCTGGCCAACAACCTTGCGGCCATGCTCAAGGCCACCGGAGGCGTTCCGGCACCGGGCACCGATGAACCCCGCGCCCCTATGAACTTCATCCGGTAGTTTCTGGCAAGGCACCGGAGGATTTAGTATATTCGCATCATGTGTGTCCGGTAAAAGTTCCGGACGGATTATATAAAGCTTAACAATCAAACAAAGTCGGTTCGGTAGAACCATCAAGTTAATTGACAATATTGTAGTTAGGTTTTCCAAAGAGCTTTTCAAGGGGAGTTCTCTCTGTTAATGAGACACTTACTAGCTGTAGTATCTCATAAATCGGCCTGCCGATTCCCATCTTCTTCTGCACGATTGCCATCATACAATAGGCGGTTATTGCGGTGTATATCTGTATCCTCACGGCGTTCTCGGAAGTCCCCCAGAACTTTTTTATCCTGAGATGCTGCTTCAACCACTTGAAGAACAACTCGATCTGCCATCGGTTGTGATATAGTTCAGCAACCATTATCGGGCTGATACGTTCCCGCCAAGCTTGAAGATGTCGGTCGCTCGGCACTTGCGTGCGTCGGCAACAACACGATAGGCGAACTCTTCGAAGATGTGGTAATCACGTTTGTTATTTGCGTCTGCCAAAGTGCTTCTGGAAGCATATCTTCCGAAGCCAAGATGGTAGGCCTTGTCGGAAAGAGCCTGTGTTGCAAGGACTACATCCCTGAGGCTTTCCCGGTTTGACAACTGTCCAAACATCATAACGGCCAACTGATTCCAGCAGGTGAAATTCTTGACATAGCGATTCCCTTCGTATCTGTTTGCTATTCTGAGGAATACGTCCTTATCAATGAAATCTAAAAGCTGCGAGAACACGTATTCAAATCGGCGCGCCTCAAAAACCGTTGTAATTACCTAACTTTCAATATTTTCAAAGAACTTTTACGGGTTTTTACCGGACACTAATGATATTAATAAGTAAATTTTCAATTATCCCACAATGATAAGAATTATATTCAGACAAGAGGACAACTATAGAACCAAATATATGGTCATCCTTTCATCAGTGACCGGGTTCCGGGTTCAGGATTAAAAAGAGAGCCCGATTCCCACAGTCGGAGAGACGGTGCGGAATGAGATTGTCGAGAGACCTGTGATGAATGCTATCCGGCAAGGTCTTCCATCCTGGCCGGCACACATGACAAAGCCACCTTCAACCACCGGTCCTTTGAAGGATTTGTCCAATACACTTGCCCACTGTCCGGAGACATCTTCCCAGAAGAGAAGTGAATTGCCATATCCGGCTCCTGCATAGGCGGAAAGCCAGCTATTGACTCCGAGTAGTATGCCTGCCGAAAAGCCATAGCCGGATCTTTTGGATAATCCTGAGGTCCAGATGTATCCATAATCGGTACTTCCGTCGCTGAGACAGGAGTATTCCTCGTCTATTATCGACAGTGATTTCCTGAAAGACACATATCCTCCGACCTTACCGTATTTTGTCCCGAGCAGGATTCCAGGTTGGACTTGAGGGTTGGCTGAGCATTGCGCTAGAGCAATCAAGGTCAGCCGAGGAGAAGTACCAGGTTCCTCTCCTATTATGGCAGTAGGTTCAATCTCTCTTGGAATTAGTTGATGTTCAGTATAATAAGTGCTATTTGCGTGCCCTTCCGGGAATACAACGGGAGGCAGTTTCTGAATTGCGTGAGTTCTGGTTTCTTTCTCTTCCGGTTTCAAGGGGAGCTTGGGAGTGGCCGGTTTCACCTTGGGAATTCCGGACCTTAGGGCAGAACGGATCAAGGCCACCTCCCTTCCGATATACGAAAGGGAAGGGATGTCTACGGGATTGACAGTCCCCAATGCATTCCGGGCCGTTTGAAGTTGGGCTTCCAAATCCTTGTCTTCAGGAAGAGCCTCAAGTAGCGTCAAAGCCCATTCGAGACAAGTTGCAGCTTCCCCATTCCGCCCGGAAGAGATTTTACGCCGGGCCCTTGCAGACAACTCGTTGACCAAGTTCTTTCTTCTGGAAAATATCCTTCCCACATCTTTCCAGGCCATATATCGCAACATGGACCCGTTGTTGCCAATGACATCGGATGCAGAGATTATATCAGTCCTGTACGAGTTCCAAACTGAGATCCTGCTCCGGGAAGGCAAAAGGAGTATGTCTGAGGCTGCCAACTTGGCGATCAACGCATCAAGTGCTTTTGCCTGGGCTGATTCATAATCATTCCCGGAAGCCTCTCCCCAGATATATGAAGGATTCTCCTTTATCACCCTCGGATCCTGTGCCGGAAGGATGAGACAAGGCAGAAACAAAAGCAAGGATATGACCAAGGACTTTTTCATCTTCCTGAATGTTCGTTGTAACGCTCCTCTATCTCGGAAATCCGGAGAGCCTGGTTCTTGGAAATATTCCCGGAGGCCGCCTCGAGACTCCTTCTGAAAGAATCGAACCTGACCGGGATCTCTTCTGAAAGTTCGTTTGACAAGCATGAACTGAAGAGAGAGTCCAGCCGGGAAACAACCTCGTCCCATCGACGCATATCTTCGAACAAAGATCTTTCATACTGTGATTGGTAAGTATCTATAAGACCCTCTTTATCAACACTTTCTGCGAATATTCTACCATCCGGGCCGCAGAGTTGGAAGAAACTTCCTTTTGAGAGCAAAGCCACATCAACTGAAAGGAACTCAATATCATCCCAGGCAGGCTCAACGAGCAATCTGCCAGAAGAATCCAAGATCCCTTCCCTTCCATCCGAGGACACGATGTATTTCCCGTTGAGGCAGTCAACAGTGTCCGCCAGATTGAATTTTGACGCATCGGTTCCCGGAGGTCTGGCAATCCTTTCTTTGGTCAGGGCGATTGCATCCAGGAAGATATCGCTCTCTTCCTGCACATCTGCCTTCGGCCATAAGGACATGCTCAGCGCGACGAGGATGGCAGCGGCAAGGACAGCCATCAAGATTGTGCGCCCGATTCCACTCTTGCGGGCCTCAAATGCAGCCTTGACTTCTTCTGGGGAAGAATACCGTTTGGAAGGGTCTATTTCCAAGCATTTACCCCATGCATTGGACCTGGAGGGTAGTAATAGGGACAGCACTTTACCAAGTGAATATATGTCCGAACGCACAGATGGCTTTCCTCCATCGACAACCTCCGGAGCTGCGAATCCTTCGGTTCCGGCAGGGAGGTGGCCTGTGGTCATGGAAGGAGAATCAGCCAAGGAAAAATCGATTATTTTCACCACATTGCCTTCTGAGGCAAGCATAATATTCTCCGGTTTCAAGTCATTGTGTATGACTTGTTTCTTATGAATATAAGCGAGGGCGTCGCATAGTTGCGCGGATATGGAGAGTGCGGTTTTCCCGTCCGCTTCACCTTTCGAAAGGAACTCTTCAAGGGTGATGCCTTCCACCCATTCCAAGACCAGGCAATTCCCCAATCCGTCTGTATTTATCCAACCAAGGCAGTCGCAGATTCCGGGGTGTTTCAACTGGGAAGTGATTTCATATTCATGCCTTAGTATGGCCTCGTAGGTACTGTCTCCGCGGAAGGAAGGCTTAAGGCATTTCAGGGCTACGATACGTTCTCCAATGCTGCCCTTGTAGAGAATTGAATGGCCTCTTGGTGACTCATAGATGAGTTCCAATCCCTCCTTGGAGGGAACTTCCGCGAAGGAATCCCCTATCTCCTTGAAAAATCCTGAAGGCCGCATCCCCATTCTCTCAGATTTCTTTCTTTATGTACGCTATGCCGCCGTCAAGTCCGGCTACATAAGGGTCTGTTTTCCTCCCGTCCCTGAATATTCCTGACAATGCAAGGGGATAACCTTTCAAGATGCTTGCAGCTTCAAAGCGGTCTCCTTCTTTCAAGGATGAGTTCTGGCTTGAACGAACTTTGAATATGGAGGAACCTTCGAATTCAAGGGCTACTTCCCGGTCCGGCTTCCATCCGATAATGATACGGTCTCCCTTCGACATTGTGGAAGCAGCTACGGTCTCTGTCTGGAAATATCTGGAGGGGAGTTTTCCTGATGAAGAAAGGTGCTCCCGGAAAGCTTTGAAATTCAAGTAACCGGAATATCGGGAAAGCGAGTCCAGAGTCGAATTCCTGGGCTCCGGATTGTCACCTACATATCCCCAGAAGCGTTTCAAGGTTGAAGGTGAAAGACTCTCATCCATTTCTTCTGCAAGGGATGCAAAGTCAGCGGATGTGGAAAGACGTCGGCCCCACTTCGCTTCAACTTCCAGGCGGAGGAATGAATATTCAGGATTGTCCTGTCTCATCGCTTGTATTTTATTTCTGTTTTGTCATTGATATCAATGCTGCTTGGCTTGCAATCGGGATGTAGCCATAGCACACGCAGGTTTTCATTCTCCCTTACAAAGATAATGTCGAATCGCGGATTTGATGAAAGGTCAAGTTCTTCCATCTCGGCTCCGACGAGGATGATATGTTCCATCCTAGGGTTATCCTTGAATGAAAGGTTCTCGAACGGATTGTTGTATGAATCCAAGTAGCATAGTCCCGGCAGTCCTGAAGTGTCAAGTGCTTTCAGAGGGGTTTCGATTATGTAAATGTATGACAACTTTGGATTGTCGAATATCATCCTTTCATAGTTGTCTCGTCCGCAGGATAGGAATTCCAAGTTCTTGAGTGCAGATATGTCCACGACATTGAGTCCGTTCCCTCCAATGGACAAACTCTCAAGGTAAGGAAGTTCCTCGATGCCTGAAAGGGAAGAGAGGGGGAGGTCGCTGAGCGCGAACTCTTTCGCTTTTGAACGTTCTGATTCTGAAATGTTTCCGCTTCCGTCTATGTCGAAGTTTCGCAATATCTCCTCCCAAAGGACAGGGTCGTACGGGAGTTTTTCTGTCTTGAACGGCCTGGGCGTGGAGGTTATTTCGTCCTTGCCGTTCGTCAGGGTTGCCGTCCAGGAATATTCAGTGTTCTGGCGGAGCCCGCTGGCGGAGGCAATGAAAGCACCTCCATCTTCATGACCACCCTCGACGACAGCAATTACCGTCGTGCCTTGAAACACTCTGAATAAACAACTTACAACATTTACGGCAGGCGATGGCAAACAGGTCATCACCACATTGTACGCTGAGGCCGTCTCGCTCATTTCCAACATGCCGGGAGCCGCAAGGCCTTCCGGGACATCATTGGAGCAGGATGCCATCAGAAATGACAGGAAGATCGTGAGTAACCCCTTGATTTCGGCAATGCGACAGTTCATGGCAAATGCAGATTCAACCCTTCAAGATACTAAAGGTTGCCCGAAATAACAAATATTATGTTCCGGCATCTGCTCTTAATCTTCGAAGAGTCGGACAGGCAATCGGCATGAATTCGCTGCTTGCATACCATACTTTGTCGTTGCAGTGAAGCTGGCCACCTGATGAGCTGCGGGATTGCTGGATTCTACTGCAGTTGAAGACCAATAGTAGGCCCTGGTTCCTTGATTCGTAATAGTCGGAGTCGAACTTGTCGCGCTCAAAAACCTTGCAACTTTCTAACTTACAATATTTTCAGAGAACTCTTATGAGTTTTTAGTGGACAGTAATGGAAATAAACAAATAATGACAAAGATTGTTTACTGCCTAGTTCCGATCATATGTCGCGCTTTCGATAGTCACTTTCCCTCCCAGGTAATAGTGGAAGTCGACGTAATAAGACACCCCACTGTAACCGGGTACCCATTTGGGACTTCCCGAGAGATCCTCGGCCGCTTTTATCGCTTCCTTAACGATAAGTTGGGCCCTGTCCGTCCTGTTCGAGTAGTCATTTGCGGCCCGGGCTGACACGTGACCATTCCGATTGATGGTCAACTTGATCCCGACGGTCCCATCCGCTCCGTTCAAAGCGGCGCTTAGCGCCGACACCTTGGGCAGTTTCGGCAAAACGGCCTCAAGGATGTCTCCGGCGAGATCGCCGTCATACTCCACATAAGGATGCTCGGCTTTCAACTGCTCGTCTTCAGCCTCCTTGGCCGCAGCCTTGGCATCCTCTTCTACCTTACGAGCCTGATAATCACTTATCTCACGCATGCAATCCGAGAAGTACTCCTCTCCGCTTTTGCCGACATCCCCCGCATAGACGATCTTCCTCTCCTCCCATCTCTTCAGGATTACCTCCTTGTTCAGCGAGTAATGCACGAAAGTCTTCCGGGTGACCCAGTTTCCCTTTGAGTCATATTCATATTCATAATAAGTGAACGCTGCGAGATCCGTCTGCGACTCCAACCATGGTAAATCCTTGTTGCGGTCGACCAGTTTGGCGTCTTCCGTGACAAAGTTCAGGTCACCGTGCTCATTATAGACGTAATGGTTACGTTGGGTGGCATGTCCGTTGCTTCCACCGCCGCCACCTCCAAGACCTGTCATCCGGCCATCCTTGTCCCTTTCAATAAATGCTACTAAATAATCTGTTTTCCGGGATTCCTGCCGGCCGTCAGCGGAGCCCTGGAACCTTATCTGCTCGGTGCCGTCCGAGTCATAACGAACCATTGTGTAAGATCCATTAGCCTCGTAGCGGAATATATCCCTCGCTCCACCTGCCAGGGGATCATCATCCGGACGGGTGATGATTGTCTTAAGGCGTCCGTTCCCATCGTACTCATAAACAGAGTGCTCCAGGTACCTGTCCGGGCCTTTTTTCTGGGACCGGATCTTGTAATCCAACACCTCCGAGACCCAGACAGCGTCTGTCTCGCTGATCCTTCCTTTAGGTTTCAAGTCGACATAGTTGTGCCTGAAGGTATATGCGTCAACAGAAGACAGTTTCCCATCAGTCCCATAATTATACAAGTACGCTTTCTCGGGTTTGTTGTATCCCCAGTCCATCTTGAGCAAGCGGTTCCCTGAAGAACCGTATATTACATATTCCTCACCTTCATGACTATTGACCGGAGCACCCCCCAATTCCCATTCACCATAGGCTTTCCTGAAACCCAGGTACACGGTCTGGGTACTTACCACATCTCCTTTCAGGTTGTCCCATTGAAGGTCGGTCTTTTTGAAACACTGTCGGACAGCGATGTCCTTATCAAGGCCATCGAGTCTGTCGGCCATGACCGCGACAGACGTAATCAACGATAATGCCGCTAAAAGAAAAATCTTCTTACACATAGTTTATTATGATTTATATTCAATATTCATCGTTTAGGACGACCCTGTAAAAATTGCCGGGATCCTTCGGCCTTCCTTCTTTTAGTTTAGTCCAAGCCCCCTCGACCTGTTCCAATCCATTCAATGGCCATGTGAAAGTTAATGTGAAACACTCTTTCCCGTCCCTTGATATCAGGTCCAAGGTCCAATCAGCCCCCGCTTCGGCCTTAATCAATCCATATTTAAAGAATATCCGCTTGGACGGCTTGGCAAGGTCCCTGTAGTATCCGCACGCACCGTCAATCTCCGGATAACCTTCCCCGTCGATTTTCAATACCATCTCGATGTCACGGGTCTTCCCGTCCTTTGTCATCTTCCCGGAGAAACGCTTCACGTTCACGGCCGGATAGCCGTCGTCCATATCTGCCCGCTCCAAGGTCAAGGCCACGGGGATTCCATACAGTCCTTTAGGAGTGTCCGGGTCTTCCACGTCGTCGTGGCCAAAATTTAGCACATATTCGCCCTTCAACCCGTCTGCCTGCTCAATTGGCTTGGGCAAATTGAACTGGAACTGGGGAGGGAACCAATCCTCACTTTCTTCTACTTTAAGTTCAAGTGTATAGGGTTCTCCACTTCTCACAAGACCTTGCAATGGATTCTTGTAACTAGCGCCTCTTTCCCTATAGAAACCTCGCACTTCGTTTACTGCCACACCCGGGCCGTCAACCCATAAGTTCATGTCGATTCTGGTAGAGTTACTACCGGAGCCTATCCTGCCGCTATACTCGTATTGCTTTACAAGGGGTGAGATATGGCCCTCGTATTTGACCTTCTCCTCAGCGGTATTAAACTTACCTCCCACCATGTTGGCGGCATACAGAAGCCCCAATTCTCCATAGTCGAAATACTTGATGATAACCGACTCTTGTTTTCCTCCTACGGCTCTTACATCGGAGAGGATATAAATGTCCAATCCAGTTTCATCATGGGACAGACCAAGGTTTGGCTCCGAACCGGTTAATGAGTTTGAAAGAAGACTCTCAATATCATCCACGTCCTCCTTACTGAGCAGCTTCGTGAGTCTCGCCTTCAGCTCAGGAGATGTTGAAAGGTTCTCGACATGGGTACCCAGATTCTCGAAGAACCACTCGTGAAGGGCTGCCGAATCGTCATAAGGGCTCTCGTCAGTACCCTTCGGCCCAAAGAGCAGGAAGGCGGCCAGCCCAAGCGCCACAATGCCAGCCAAAATGAAGTACAGCCACTTCCTCGGTGGCGTTTCCGCGGCCTCAGGTTCTGAAGGCTCTGCCGGCAACTCCGGCTGAGGTTGCTTAACTGATTCTTCAACAACTGTTTCCGGCGCAGGATCCGGATCCGGTCTGAGACGCTCATGGCAGACCGGGCAGATTACGGAGTCCTCCGGTATCACCTCGCAGCAGACGGGGCAGCGGAACTCATGCTTGGGTTCTATCCAAGTGCCGCAGTACTTGCACTTCTTGGCCACCGCCAATATTTCTTTGCCACAGTTAGGGCAGATCTTTGTTTCAGGCATTTTCAATTTGTATTTATGAGAATAAGGATGAGGCCACTCCCACAATAGCTCCAATGACCGCGAGTATGATGATGACATCTATGATAGACAGTATAAATCCAGCGACAGCTATTCCCCTTGGTCTTTTGAAGAGGCCCAGGAAAGAGAACAGGGCACCAAGGAACCAGATGATCCAGTTCACACCTGGAACCCAACAGAAAATAGCAGAGATTAAAGCAAGTACGAAACCGGCTGTCCCTATTCCGTTCGATCTGTTGGTGACAGTGTTATTGATCACAATTGGCTGACTGACTTTTTGTTCCGCAGGCCTGGCCATCACTGTGACGGGAGCCTGGGCGTAGTGCCGCACAGGAGCGACTGACTCAACCTGCCGTGGTTCAGGCTTAGCATCTTCCTCCAGCCACTCGCCGCAGTGTTTGCACTTCCTCGCCCCTGCAAGGATCTCCTCACCGCAATAAGGGCAGTTCTTTGTCTCATTCATATTCATGTATAGTATGTCTTATTGTTGCCACGAGATTACTTTATCTCTCCGAAACAGCGGACGAGTTCGGCTATCTTCGCCGGCACGGCATCGAATGATAGGCCTTCGACTTAACCGGAAGAGGCCAAGCATTGCTCCCTCCCATGATACGATGCAACCAGAATTTCATTAGCGATAGTTTTTTACAAATAAAACGAATTCAGAAGTCTCATTAAGGTTCAAACAAGGTCCATTTAGGCTGCCGGGCTCACTTTGGACAACTGCCCGACAAACAGGATATATGAATACCGAATTCACGGCCCCATGCCCATGCCGGCGCTTTCCGGCGGTACGCCAACTCGGGCCTTACGACCCTCTGACAGATGCTCCGCCAGGATCGGCTCGGTTTTGCCCTATCGTAATTTTTTACAGACCGGAAGCAGATGAATATGAACTACAGGCACCTGGGATGGCGATCGTGATGCCAAGACCCTCTCTCTATTGAGGACTCGGCCATGTATTTGTGCCACGGAACAGCCTGGAAGCCCGATTGCCCTGCTTCCGGTTTGTAAAAACAGATGTCAGACAGATTCTTCGTCGGCTTTCAGCCTCCTCAGAATGACAGAAATGCTTCCGCATGACAATGCCGCAGCTGAAACTATTCAGCATTACACAATAATGCCGATCGTATTCCTGCGTCAGAAATAATATTCCTTTCAGTGATAAGCCCCCTAGCGCAAGGATTTAAGCGCGCGGGCAAGCTGGTCGGGGCAGCTGGTTCCCCTCCCATTGCAGTTGATGCCGTCGAGCCTACGGATAGCATCATCGACCTTCATCCCGGCTATTAGGGCGGCGACTCCCTGGGTGTTCCCGTTGCATCCGTCCGTATATTTCACGCGGCGGACGGTGTCGCCGTCGAGTTCGATGTCGATCCGGGTGGAACAGACAATTCCGCATGTCCGGAAAGAGGCCTTTCTGAGGCCATCCTCGAGGCGGTCTTCGATCAGGGTCACATCAAACATGTCAAATATTATTAAATGATTGTCAATTCCTTGCCTTTCAGGTACTTTTCGAGCAGGTCGGCGGTTTTTACCTTCACGAAACAGGTCGCCGTACCGTCCGTGCAGGCGAAATATTCGCCCTCGGCCACGCTCCTGTCCATGACAAGGTGCACTCCCGAGGCCTGGGGAAGGGCGGCGCTCAAGATGGTCGTGGCTCCGACCAGGACCCCGGTCAGTTCCCATAGTTTCTCCGCTGATGCGAAAGAGACCCTCGGAATACCCAGCGCCCCGCAGAAATCCCTCGTGACGAAAGGCTTGTCGTCAGTGGTTACATACAGGTAGAACTCCGTCTGCTGCCGGTTGCAAAGGAAGATGGTCTTGACTATCCGCACCCCGATCCTGGCATCGATGTTCCGGCAGTCCTCCATAGTGATCCCGGGATCGGTGTCCACCCTCCCGAAGGGGATTTCCAGGGTGGCGAAAGTCTCATACACCCTACGCTGGAGTTCGGAAGAGAACTCCCCGGGCGGAGTGGTCATCATGTCACTTACCTTGAACATCTTTGTCTCTTGATTGCAAATTTAGCATTTTTCAGGACACCTCACAGGATATTCATCGCAATGACAGCGCAGGCCTCGGCATCGGCCAGAGCGTGGTGGTGCCGTGTCAGATCGTAGCCGCAGGCCGCTGCTACGGTGTCCAGTCTATGATTTGGAAGCGAATAACCGAAATGCCTTCTTGAGGCGGAAAGAGTGTCAAGGAAGTAATAGTCCGGATAGTCCATGCAATAAACCCGGAACACAGCCTTCAGGCAGCCTTCATCGAATCTGGAATTGTGCGCAACTAAAGGCAACCCCTCTATCTGAGGCTCGATCTTTCTCCAAACTTCCGGAAAGACGGGAGCATATTCAGTGTCCTCCATGCAAAGCCCATGCACCCTCATGCAGAACCATTGGTAGTATTCAGGCTCGGGGTGTATGAGGCTGTAGAACCTGTCCACGATCTTCCCGTCACGGATAATCACCACCCCGACGCTGCACACGCTGGAAGGGCATTCGTTGGCCGTTTCAAAGTCTATCGCTGCGAAATCCTTCATACATCAAAAATAATCAAAAATGAGTATATTTGGTCCCAGAAATCAAACATTAGATAAATCCCTCCTGATGAGAAAGGCCCTTACCGTCCTGCTTCTTCTAGCCTGCGCGGCTTGTTCCAGGGAAACGATCGGTTTCCAAGAGCAAAGGTTATCCTGCAAGGCACCCTCTTTCTTATCTCCCGGAGACCGTGTTGCCATCATCTCCCCATCATACAGTACTCCTGCCGAGAACATCGACAGCGCCGCTGCCATAATCCGCTCGTGGGGCTTCGAGCCGGTCATCGGCCCCAACGTCGGCAAGGTCTATCGGGGCAAGTACGCCGGCACTCCGGCTGAGCGCGCAGAAGACCTCCGCTGGGCGCTGGGCGATCCCTCCATCAAGGCAATCATCTGCAGCAGGGGCGGTTACGGAACCATACGGCTCCTGGACCAGATGACCCCGGAAGATTTCTCAGCCCACCCCAAATGGCTGGTTGGCTACAGCGACATAACCACCCTAACGGAGATGGAGACCCGCTCCGGGGTGGTCAGCATCCATGGAGCGATGGGATGCTCCCTCCTCAAGTACTGCGGCGCCGACCACTCATCCACCCTCATGCGGGACATACTTATGGGAATTATCCCTGAATATACCCTCGATCCCCATCCCGAGAATATTCCCGGAACGGCCGAAGGGATCCTTGTGGGCGGAAACCTCTGCACCTTCTCCCCAATCCTGGGCTCCTGGGCAGACGCCACGGCCGGAGAAGACTTCATCCTGTTCATCGAGGAGGTGGAGGAGAATATGAGCCACATAGACCGGCTGGTGAACACCCTCATCCTGAACGGTGTTTTCGACCGATGCAAGGGTGTCATCCTCGGCGAGTTCACAGACTGCGAGGCGAACCTTGATTTCGACAGCGTGGAGCAGATGCTCCGCTCCTATCTGGACGGAGCGGGAATCCCCGTATGCTGCGGCTTCCCTGCCGGTCATGACGAGGTGAACCTGCCCCTGTTGATGGGAGCGCGTACAAGCTTGTCGGTTACCACAGAAATGTCCCGGATCAGCTTCCATGTGGGCGGAACCCCGGTTGAGGTTCACGCCTGTGCCTCTGACTCCCTTCTATCCAGCAGGCCGCTCATGGAGGATGAGCCGGAAATGAAAGTCTCAAGGCTTGAGCGGATGTACAATTTCGCCAAATACTACGACTGTGTACATCGGTAGATCGTCTGTGGGGATAATATGAAAATATTCAGGATAATCTTCGTGTGCCACGGCAACATCTGCAGGAGCCCGATGGCGGAGTTCGTGATGAAGGCTCTCATTAAGGCCAGGGGGCTCGGGGACTCATTCTCCGTCGATTCGGCCGCCGTGTCAGCCGAGGAAATCGGCAATCCGATCTATCCTCCGGCAAAAAGATGCCTCAGGCAGCACGGCATCCCTTTCGACGACGGTAAGATGGCACGGCAGGTCACCAGGGCAGACTACGACAGGTTCGACAGGATCATCTGCATGGACTCCTCGAACCTCCGGCTGATAAGAAGGATCATCCCCACCGACCCTGAAGGGAAGGTCCACCTGCTGATGTCGTACACCGGCCGGCGCAGGGATGTCGCCGACCCCTGGTACACGGGAGATTTCGAAGAGGCCTTCCAGGACATTCTGGAAGGATGCGAGGCGATCATTGACGGAATACATTAATAAAGTGGATATATGGACAAGAAGACAATCACGATCATCGGATCGGGCATGATGGGTTCGGCCCTGGCCTTTCCGGCAAGGGAAAACGGACATGAAGTAAGGCTGGTGGGCACCCACCTTGACAAGGGGATCATCGACGCCTGCCGGAAGACCGGGCAGCATCCGAAATTCGACTATCCCTTCCCGGAAGGGGTGAAGTACTATTACTACGAAGACTGGAAAGAGGCGGCCGAAGGGGCTGATTTCATTATCTGCGGAGTCTCCTCGTTCGGTGTGGACTGGTTCCTGGAGAGCATCCTTACGGAACTGGACCCGGACATCCCCGTCCTTTCAGTCACCAAAGGACTGGTAAACCTTGAAGACGGCACCCTCATTTCCTATCCTGAATATTGGAAACGCGCCCTCGCCGCCAGGGGGATCGAACGGGAGGTCTGCGCCATTGGAGGTCCTTGCACTTCATACGAACTTGTGTACCATGACCACAGCGAAGTGGCTTTCTGCGGCAAGGACGGCAGCGTCCTCAAGATGATGAAGGAAGCTATGCGGACTTCCTACTACCATATCTCCCTCACCAATGACGTTGAAGGACTGGAGAGTGCCGTTGCCCTCAAGAACGGCTATGCCCTCGCCGTAGCCATGACCATAGGACTGGTGAACCGCCAGCACGGTCCCGAGGCAGGACTCCACTTCAACTCCCAGGCGGCGGCTTTCTACCAGGCCGCCAAGGAGATGCGCCTCCTGCTGGAGATCCAGGGAGCCAGCCGCAACTGTGAACACATCGGGATAGGGGACCTCTACGTGACCGTCTATGGCGGCCGCACCCGCAAGGTAGGAATACTCCTGGGAGAGGGTAAGACCTATGAAGAGGCCATCGAGATCCTCTCGGGAGTAACCCTCGAGAGCCTGGTGGTGTCCAGGAGGGTTTATTCGGCCATGGTCAGGAAAGCCGAGGCCGGGCAGGTGGACCTGGGGCAGTTCCCCCTTTTGTGCCATGCCTCTGCAGTGCTGGACGAGGGCCGGGACGCCGAACTACCCTGGGACAGCTTCACTTTCGACGAAACCATCTAGGGAAGTATCTAGAAAAGGATCTTGCGGGCGCAGTCATCAGCCAGCTCGACCCGGAATCCCGGATCCATAAGATGGCGGAGCGGATGAAGGAAGACATCCGTCCTGCGTACACGGAAAACGTTCCCTCCGAGCTGTTCCAGACGGCTCCCGCGGGCGAAGGTGACATCCTCGTCGGAACAGAGCAGCAAGGGGCCGTGCAGCACACGGAAGACTCCGTCAGGATTGTTGGAAGGGGTTTGGGGGCCATCGTACCAGTCCTTAACCTTGAATGAATATTCAACCACATCGCCGGCAGAGAGCGGGCCGGCCTGCATGAATCCGTCCTTGACGGGAGCCCGCCTGCGTTTACCGTTTATTCGCAACGAAGCTCCTTCTGTCCATGAAGGTACAGGCAGGAAGAGGCGGACCTTCCGGCCGGAGTCCCCTCCTATACGTACGACAGTACGTCCTTGCTCAGGATAGTCGGTCTCCATCCTGTCGAAATTGCGGTCGAGGCGGAGGAGCAGTTCACCCTTTGCACTGACCTGCTCGGGAAGGACTGACTGGGGAAGAGTCCTGTCACCCTGGGCATACGAGGTACCAGGACAGAGGACTTTGAAAAGAAGTATCGAACAAAGTAAAGAAACTTTTTTCATGGCGGGATTTATTCTGCATAAATTTAAGAAAGTTCATGGTTTTTGCATAGGTATGGAATATATTGAACGACCAAAGCAATGGGACCATTTTTCCAAGCTATAATGCTTTCGCTCGCCCTTGTCTCGGGCGGCCACAAGATTTCCAATGTCGAAACCAACGGCAGCTGGATCTACATGTACGACGAAAAAGGCAACCGGTACAAGACGCTCAGCACCTCGAGCGTGGGAGAGGTCAAAGGCTACAGTTCGACCTTCTTCGTCTCACGGAAAGGCAGCTGGATCTATCTCTTCGACAGTGAAGGCAGGCGCTACAAGACAATGAGTTACTCTACGGTTGGAGATGTCGTCGGGGTGGCCGGGGACACCTTCACATCCCGAAACGGGGCCTGGATCTACACCTGGGACAGTCAAGGGAGAAAGATCAAAACCCGGTCAGCCCGGTAAATACACGGCCCCGACTGTGTGCAGAATCGGAAATAATTATTATTTTTGATAGATAATAACATTAGTGTCCACTAAAAATATGGACGGTTATATAAAGTTTAACAATTAAAACAAAGTCGGTTCACTCGACTCGTCAAGTTCATTGTCAATATTGTCGTTAGAGTTGCACAGAAGGTCGTGGAGTGGCGTTTTTTCGGTCAGGACCATGCTCACCGTCTCCAGGACTTCATAGATGCTCATCTCGGTCTTGGTTTCGTGTTGAATGATAGCGACCATGCAGTAAGCTGTGATGGCGGCGTAGATTTGAATGCGAACAGCATTCTCCGTCTCGCCCCAGAACCACTGGATATTGAGGTGCTGCTTCATCCATTTGAAGAACAGTTCAATCTGCCATCTGCTTTTGTTAAGATTCGCAACTTCCAGAGCATCAAGGCTTAACGCATTTGTGAGAAACACAAAGATACGGCCTTGTTCCTCGTCGTAGAACTCGATCTTTCGAAGCACTGCCGGGTAGTCATGTTTGGACTTATAAACGGTTAACCTGATGATGGAGTCCGAAAGGACAATCTTGGGCATCCGCCTCTTCCATCTGACATGCTGGTACCGGAGACGGCTCTTGGCTCGGACAACAAAGAGGGAACCAACCTCTTTGATGTGGTAGAGCCTCCTGAAGTCACCGTACGCTCGGTCAAACAAATAGAAGGAGCCTGGTTCGTATGGGATAGCATCCATCCCGTTGACGTCGTGGAGCTTCGCCTTCGTAATGAGGAAGATCGTAGGAACCTGAGCCTCAAGATCGAACAAAGTATGAATCTTTATCCCGCCTTTCTTCCATCGGAAGTGAGCCCATTCGTGAACGCTGAGGCATAAGTCAATCGTCGTTGAATCAAAGGCATAGATCCTTCCTCCAAGCTTGAAGATGTGCTCTATTCTCATCCGCTGAACTACCGCGACCGTGTGGTGGGCGAACTCTTCGAAGATGCGATATTAGCGAGTGTTGTTTGCTTTCGACAGGTTGCTTCGAGTGACATTGCGGCCAAGTCCGAGGGAGTAAAACTTACTCTGGATGGGGGCCGAAGCAATGATGAATCTTCGCAACGAAGGCTTGACGGTCAACTGACCAAACATCAGCGTGAGAAACTGGTTCCAGCAGGAGATGTGCTTGACATACTTGTCACCGTCATACTTTTTTACGATGCGAAGGAATACAAACTCATCCAGGAACTGGACCATTTGAGCGAAAACGTATGAACCTTTATTCATGTCGGAAGCGAAACTTCCGCAAAGTTAAGTTCAAATCATTGCGCGCTCAAAAACCTTGCAACTTTCTAACTTACAATATTTTCAGAGAACTCTTATGAGTTTTTAGTGGACAGTAATGAGTACCTATTTTGAAACTAACCCTAAGGTCCAAACAAGGTCCATTCTCTGGTGCGTTGGCATAAAAAGAAGGAATTTCGTATCTTCGCATAGCTAATTTCCAATCGGCATGAAAAGAGCGATATTCCTTCTGATGATTGTTTTCTCCCTGTGCTGCACTGGCCTTGCGGCCAAAAGCACCATGGGTTCCCTGTCTGCCGACGGGCCTTATATCCTTTACACTGATTCCGGGGTCAGGGTAATCCAAGTGGATTCCCGCGGCAGGATTTCCGACAAAGTCCTCCCGGAGGCTCCTTCTGCTTTCACCGTGACAGACCACCGCGGCAAGGTTTCTTTCGAGGTCTCGTTGCATCCGATAGTCCGGCAGGCTTGGAGGGACACCCGCCAGCCGGAGCGTCTGTTCGTGATGTCCGACCCTCACGGAAAGCTAGACTGCGTAATCAGCCTCCTTTCTGCCAACGGGGTGATTGACAAGGATTTGAAATGGTCCTACGGGCAGGATCAGCTCGTGGTGATCGGGGATATATTCGACCGTGGGGACGATGTGGTGCAGATATACTGGTTGTTCTACAAGCTCCAGCAGGAGGCCGAGGATGCCGGAGGGCGGGTGACCATGCTCCTGGGCAACCACGAGCCGATGGAGTTTTCCGGGGATATGCGTTACGCTACTCCGAAATACGAGAAACTGGCGAAGAAACTCGGGATTGAATACAGGGACCTTTTCGGCCCGTCTTCTGAACTCGGGCGCTGGATCGCCTCCTGGAATACCATAGGAATAATCGGCCGCGACCTTTTCGTCCACGCCGGACTCGGCGGGGACTTCTATCGCTGGAACATTCCAGCCGCCACCGTCAACCGCAGGATGAGCGATGTCATATTCCTGAGGAACAAGGAAAGGAAGGCTGTTTCCGACACCCTGGGTTTCCTCTATGGTTCATATGGTCCGATTTGGTACAGGGGACTTGTCGTGGACAAGGAGAAGTACCGTCCGGTACAGGCCGACACCCTCGACATGATCCTGGACCGCTTCGGAGTGGAACATATGATAGTGGGCCACACCATATTCGAGGACGTAACAACTTTCCATGACGGGAGGCTGGTGGATGTCAACGTGGACAACCGAGTCAACATGGAAAAGCAGCTCGGACGGGCCCTTCTGGTCGAAGGAGACCGATATATCGTCGTCGGGGACAAAGGCAGGATCAGGGATCTGGCCCTAAGGAGCAAGGGACTGTTCCGCCGCCTGAACGACCAGGCTGCACAGGAGTATCTTAAGCCGGTACGTCCGGCTTCGGAGGGCAGGAATCCTTGCTGGAACGCTTTCGCCAAGAAGTTCATGTATGCTCCGGCATTCGATTTCGCACCGGTGGCAGGGGCCTCTGCCTACCGATTCACCGTCAAGGAAAAACTGAGGGGTGGGAAATGGTCGTTCGAGTCCTCCGATCCGGCAGCCGACCTTTCGCCGGTCTGGAACGATATCCGCCCGGGACATGTGGTGCTGGAAGTAGAGGCGCTGGATGCTGGCGGAAACGTACTTGGAAAGGCTTACGAGAGGGAATTCGTACGGGATTACCCATATTCGGGACCATACAAGGCTCCGGTCAGGGATTACCGGGAGGCGGCCATCAAGGGTGCGCTCTATGTCCATCTCATGCCTGAGATCCAGAATTGGATAGGTTCCGATATTCCGGACATGGCATATCCTCACAATACATATCCTTGCAAGATCATCGGTGCAACCATAAGGAACGAGTGCTTCATTGCTCGGGAGCTACCTGCCCGCAGGGAGAATGCCCTTGAGGTCGCCCGCAGCGCTGCGGCTTTCCTAGTCAGGATGAGCCATCCGGAGGGGCATCCGCTGGCTTTCTTCCCGCCTACATATTACCTGGACCTGGAGGCTTCGAAGCGCGATTGGAACAAGGGTAAGACTATGACCCTGGAGGCAGCCAGCGCTGGCCATGCCTTCCTCGACCTCTATGATTTGACTGGCGAGAAGGAATGGCTTGACAGGGCGGTAGGGATCGCCCGCACATACGTCCGTCTCCAGAGGGAGGACGGCTCCCTTCCGATCAAGATCGATTTCGAGACAGCCGAGCCTGTCAACGATGTTTCAGCTATGCTCCATCCTCTGTTGAGGTACTTCCAGCGGCTTCGGAGCTATGGGATAGAGGAGTTCATCCCGGCGCAGCTGAAGGCTGAGAAATGGATGGACGAAGTGGCCGTAGAGACCTTCGACATGACCGGCCAGTTCGAGGATGTAAATGTCAAGGGACTTCAGCCTTACCAGAACCTCACCAACTGCACGGCGGCGCCATATGCCTCATATCTCCTTGACAAGAAGGATATTACGGATAAGAACCTATCGGATGCGAAGGACCTCATCCGCCTGAGCGAGGACCAGTTCGTGCATTGGGCGTATCCGGACCTCACCGAGGACGGTTTCCCGAAAAAGAACGCTCCGTGCGTGCACGAGCAGTACCATTATGAGATGCCGGTCGATGCAAGTGCCTGCAACGTGGCGAACGCCTGGCTGGACTATTACGAATTGACAGGAGACTTGCTCTCGCTGGCCAAGGCCAAGGCGATGGCGGACCAGATGACCATACAGCAGAACGCCAACAACGGGCAGCTTCCTACGACTTGGGAGTGGCGCGATGCCAAGCGCGACCGAAACCGTACGTTCTGGGTCAACTGCTCGTTCTCGTCCGTCAATCTCCTGATGCGCATGGCTTCTCTGGAAGAAGATCTCAAGAAACTAGAAGACAAATAAGCAGATGATGAAAAAGTTCATTACCATCCTGGCGGCAGCCCTCGTTGCAGTGTCGCTGCTGCCGGCCCAGACCAAGATAATGTCTCACAGGGGCTATTACGCCCATCCGGGCTCTTTCGAGAATACCCTGACAAGCCTCAAGGGAGCCCAGCAGCTCGGAGTGGAAGGCGTGGAACTCGACGTCCACCTCACAACCGACGATTCCCTGGTCATCCTCCACGGGCCTAAGATAGCCGGGAACCCATATCCTGACATCCAGAAGCTGGACTATGCCACGGTCAAGTCGTGCGTCCTGCCGAACGGCGACAGGATCCCTTCCCTGAGGGAATATTTCACCCAGGCGAAGAAGACCACTGCATTGATGCTGTTCGTGGAGCTGAAGTCTCATCCGACACCTGAGCGGGAGACCCAGCTGGCCGAGAAGGTCCTGGCTCTGTGCGACGAGATGAATATGTACGACCAGGTGACCTTCATCTCTTTCAGCGAGCATCTCTGCGATGAGATACTCCGGTTGCACAAGGGGGCGCTGGTCTTCCCGATCTCCAGCAAGAAGGTCTATGCCGTCAGCGAACTTGTATCGAAGGGGTATTCAGGGGTCTCGTACAACTACAACGTGTTGATGAACTGCCCGTACGTGCTTGACGAGGTACACGAGGCTGGCTTGCAGACCGTCCTGTGGCCTGTCAACAGCTACGACCTGGCCGATTTCGCGATGAGGCACAAGGTGGATTATGTTTCTTCCGACCAGCCTCAGGCGATGCAGAACTTGATGAGCGCCATACGCGAACTCAACTGGAAGCAGTCCAAGAAGCTGATCTGCTTCGACCTGGACGGCACCCTTACCCAGCACAGGACGAATATGAGTCCTGAGAGCAAGGCTGTGCTGGACACCCTCCGGCAGCGTTATGAGGTCATCATGGTCGGTGGTGGCAACTGCCGTCGCATCTACCGGCAGATGAATGAATATCCGATCACCATCCTGGGCAACTACGGTATGGAGGAGAGCCGGATGGTCGACGGGGTATTCACGATGGTGCGTGAGGATAAGGCCAAGATTGACAGGAAGGCTTATGACAAGACGCTTGCATCGCTGCGCAAGAAGCACGGCTACACGGACTACAAGGGTGAGTCTGCTGAATATCATGAGTCGGGGATGGTTACCTTCGGCCTCCTCGGGACGAAGCCTGCACAGGCCGACAAGCTTGTCTTCGATCCGGACAAGGTGAAAAGGCGCGCAATGCTTCAGGATGTCCAGGAGGCGTTCAAGGACTGCAACATATTCATAGGAGGATCGACTTCATTCGACATCACTCCGGCAGGATACAACAAGTACGATGCGGTCATGCGGTATGCCGCAGAGCACGGCTACACGCTGGACCAGATCCTGTTCGTGGGGGATGACTTCACAGATGGCGGCAACGACAGCCAGATCCGCCTGCGTGGAATGGACTACATCCGCATCGACGATTACACCCGCGTAGGAGAGAAGGTCCGCTTCTTGTACTAGATTGCTGAAAAAGAATAACTTGCACCTTAAGGACGCATTTACCCGTACAGGGCTGCAAAGCAGTAAGCGTCTGTTGGTGCAAGTTATTCTTTATAGAGCCAGATCGAGGCGCTCTATAGCGCCATATCCTCTCCGAACTGCGGAGTGATGTAGTTGTACATCGACTTGCAGCAGTCGGCAGAGAATGCCTGGGCGCATGCCGTAAGTTTGTCCCAGAGTTCTTCCGGCAGCCCTTTGCAGACCATATCCCTGGTGATTCCGTATTTCACTATCGCGTAGGCGATGCCTGCGTTGAAGCTGTCGCCGGCTCCTATGGTGCTGACTGTCTTGATCTTCCCTACCGGATATTCCTTCCTGAAACCTCCGACATCGAATATCTCGAGGGGATCCGATCCCCTTGTGCAGATGAAATGAGGGCACTTGCCTCCGATCTTCTCCGAATATACGGCGGCCGCGTCGTCGATTCCGAAGAGGGTATGGAAGTCTTCGTGGCTGCCGCGGAGGATGTCAGCGAATCCGATATTCTCCCAGATGCTGTCCCAGCATTCGCCCAGGTCCTTCTTGTGCGATGGCCGGAAGTTGATGTCGTAGTAGATTATAGCCTCGCGTGAGCGGGCATATTCAAGGAATCTCCTGACCTGTGGGCGTACCTTGGGGTTCAGGGCATAGAAAGAACCGAATATGACGATATCGTCTTTCTCCAGCTCAGGATAAGTGAAGTCAGGATGCTTGTCGTAGGAGTCGCGGTAGAAAGAATACTCTGCGTCGTCGTTTTCGTTGAGGAACGCCAGCGAGAGGGGAGTCTTGCCCGGGAGGGTGTTCACACTCGCAGTGCTGACTCCGTTGTAAGTCAGGAAATCCTTTATGATTTCGCCTATCTTGTCGCTTCCTACTTCCGAGAGGAAGGATGCGGGGATGCCGCACCTGCCCACGGATATCATCGAGTTGAAAGTCGATCCTCCAGGCACTGCCGCCTGCGGCTGCCCGTCCCTGAAAACGATGTCATACACCGTCTCACCGATTCCCGTTACCTTGCGCATACCTCAAAGATAGCAATTCTTTCGGTTTTCTCCGCCCTCCGTCATGCCTGAATCTATTGCCCGTCATATCCGACCAGCCCTTCGTCCTGCCCGAGCAGCTCGGGCATCTGGTCTAGTCCCTCATCCGGGAGCGAGGCCATTTCCGCCAGACAGGCGCACACCAACCCGCCTCCTACGCCCCTTCAGGGCAGGTCAGCGTGCGCCTACGGCTGAAATCGGCTGGTGGCGCACAGAGATATGCCTTCCACTGCCTTGCAAGGGCTATAGGTGTGCGCCTATTATTCTTTTATTTGTTTTGGTCCGGGAAAATCACCATTTTTATGTCGTACGGATCATCCGAAGTCATCGCGTTGATGATGGGAGAATGAGGCGTTAGGTTTTGCGATGAATAAACAATACTATCATTTATGCGCCAAGGGTGCAGACTCCCGTAACTTTATCCTTAGTAAGGCGGATTATTATACCGCTTTCAATTACATAGCCTTGTGCGCAGCCAATACGGATGCAGTAGTCGTTTCTTTTTCCATAGAGGATAGCCATCCGCATATATTGCTGTGGGGGACAAGAGAGGAGTGCACCCGTTTCATGGTCTTATTTGAGTCGTTGTATACTCATTATGCTGCGTCATCCAGGAAGAGCGGCTCCGATATAATCTTGCGATGTGAGTTGTATCCAATAGGGGACGACCTTGATTATTTGAGGAACGTGGCAGTGTACACGATCATCCAGCCCACGAAAGACGGTAAATCAATTATGCCATATGATTACCAATGGGGTACTGGATCGATGTATTTCCGGACTGGTAATTACACTCCGGTATGGCTTTTCGATGATGAAGGATTGATTTGTCAGCCTGTCAGTTTTGGGACCTTGAGTGCAAGGGAGAAGCGCATCCTGCTCCATTCCAGGAATTATCTTATTCCTGATAACTGGTTGGTTTGCAACGGTTTTGTCCTTCCGTACAACTATGTTGACGTGAAGCGTTTCGAGTTGGTTTACGGGACGTGCAATTGTTTCCGTGTGTTTTTATCAAGTCCACGGAAAAGGGAAGATATGATGCTTTCGAGGATGGCCGAGTACCGAGGGGTAACTATGGAAGACTTGGAGGCAAGAAGAATATGCGGTGACCAATGCAGGCAATTATTCGGTGTCAAGGATACAAGGAAACTGGATTCTAGCCAGAGGGTTACCTTGGCTCAGCAATTGAGGAGGCAATTCAAACTTACTTTTCGTCAGATTTCCATGCTCGTCCGGCTTCCTGAATCGGAAGTCAGGGCTTTTATCCATTAAGAAACTATTTTCCGCCAGACAGGCGCACGCCAACCCGCCTCCTATGCCCCTTCAGGGCAGGTCAGCGTGCGCCTAGGGCTGAAATCGGCTGGTGGCGCACAGGAATAAGCCTTCTACGGTCTTACATGGGCTATAAGTGTGCGCCTGTCTGGCGGGAAATGCACCTCAACTGGAATATGCACCTTCGGAGACTGTCGCCGTCGGTCCTTTGAGGGCTAAGGCGATACTCAGCCGCAGCGAATCGGGGATGGACTTCGCCGTGTCCTGCAGAGGGCGACGGAGATT